>Ga0335078_10000778_pt1 | contig 48622 bp, 49 predicted proteins | sample Lox_Sample_32_FD_206711 | JGI IMG/M metagenome (GOLD analysis project Ga0335078, IMG submission 206711) | Soil microbial communities from Loxahatchee National Wildlife Refuge, Florida, United States - Lox_Sample_3.2 | ecosystem: Environmental > Terrestrial > Soil > Wetlands | place: USA... | reverse complement strand
TAGAGCACCTCCATGGTAAGGAGGGGGTCGACGGTTCGAGTCCGTCAGAGGGCTCTGCAAAAGCGCCGCACGTCGGCGCTTTCTCGTATGTGTTCAGTCGGCGAAATGGCCTTCGAGAGCGTGGATGGAGCCGTTTATGGAGCTTTCGCGTCGAGAACGCGGCGTGGGCTACGCGGGGGCGTCCGTCTCTTCGGCGTAGCGCGCCAGCATCGGCGGCGTGTGGAGGCACTCTGCGAAGTTGAACGGCCGCGTCACGAGCGGCGGGACGCGGGCGGCGTCGGGATGGAGCGGGTTCATCAAGACGACGTCCGCCTCCGGTAGGACCTGAGAGCGCACAGCCGCGAGCAAGCTGCGCCGCTCACCAAGCCAGCGGGCGATCCACTCGCGGATCGCATCCTCGCCGTCGGCATCTGGCGCCCTCTCGGGGATCGCGTCGATCTCAGTCCAGCCGAGGACGTAGTCATCAGGCGCGTCGGCTGGATCGCCGGACAGGTATCGCAGAGCCACCAACACCGCGAGCCCCGCCTCCGAGGCGAAGTTGACGACCGGCGCGCCCGGCGGCGAGTAGCGGCCACCGTGCTTCAGGGTTCCTGCGCCGTCGAGCGCGGTCTGGCCGGTCCGGGTGAGGCGCCAGAGCCGCATCCGGGCATCCTCGCACGACAGCGCGCCGGTCAGACCGTCAGGCGACGCTGGGGATCGGATCGCCGCGCGCTTTCGCGGTGAGCGCGTCTGCGAGGTAGGCGTAGAGCGAGCGGCGCTGCAGCCGACAGGTCTGGTCGACTGAGAGGAGGCGTTCGATCGTGCGTTCGCCGCCTTGTGAGCGGCTGCCGAGTGAGAGTTTGCGGTAGATGACCGCGGCGCGTAGGCCACGCTCGGCGGCGTTGTTGGTCGGCTCAACATCGGCGACGTCGGCGAATGTCCAAAGCGCGGGCCAGAGCTTCAAGAGGTTCTTCGCGAGTGCGCGCACGTGCCGTTGACGTTTGCCGGTCGAGCCCCACTCGAGCAGCGGCCGCATCTGCTGCTTGATCGCCTCGACGCGCTGTTGGAGCGCGGCGCGGTCGCCGTCTTGCTGGAACTGCTTCCAGGCATGGAAGACGTTCCAGGTGACCTCGAGCCCGTCGAGGCCGAACGCTTCTTGTGGTCCCGAGCCGAGGTCGGCGTGGAAGGTGAAGTCGCGACGAAGATGTGACCAACAGACCTGACGCCGCTCCGGTTCGAGGCTGTTGTACGCACTGAATCGGTCGGAGCCGACGATGCCGGCGAACTTGTCGCCGATCAGTCCGTGCAGGTGCTGCTTGCCGCGGTCGGGCGCGATCCGCAGCACCGCCGTCTCTTTGCCGAAGGCGCCCCAGAGCGTGCGCGGCTCGCCGCCCAAGTGCCAGCCGGTCTCATCGATGTTGAGCGCGCCCGCCGCGCGCGTCTGCTCGAGCAGTTCGTCGTAGACCGGCTCGAGCGTCTCCGCGGTACGGGTGAGGATCGCGTCGATCGTCCCGATCGCGATCGGGCAGCCGAAGAGCTCATCCATCAGCTCGACCAGCTGCCGGCGAGATAGACGGTCCCGCACCGTCAACGAGGCGATCGCCGCCTCCAACTTCGGACCGAAGCAACCGCCCGGAACGCCGTCCGGCAACTCGGCGCGCACCGTGCGACCACAGTCGGGACAGCAGACGCGCTGCAGACGATGCTCGCTGATCTCGACCGCCAGCGGCGGCAACTCCGCCACCTGATGCCGCGCCGCGACACCCGCCGGCTCGCGCTCCTCAACATCAAAGAGATAGCCGCACGCACAACGCGCCGGCCAGTGGTCAACGACCTCCGTCACGCGCTCCATCGGAAATAGCGACCGGCCGTGCCCGACGTGGCCCGGTTGTGCGCCCGCCTTCCGCCCCGTCCCTCGCGACCGTCCCCGCTTGCCTAACCACGGCGGGTCATGGCTCGGCGGCAGCGACGAGTTGGACGAGTCGCGCTTCAGCCGCTGCTCGAGCTCCTCGACTCGCTCCGCCAGGGCCGCCAGCTGCGCGTCCTGCGCCTCCAGCCTCGCCGACAACGCCAGCAGTACCTCGACGACCGGCTCCCGCCCCTGCTCGTAGATCGCCTCGGCTTCCGAGCGCTCCACATCGGCTCATTCGCCACCCCCAATCGGGTCCCTGCCGACTGAACGCTTACCCTCTCTCGTTCAAGCCGACTTGCTCCCTGTCGATCGTGCGGTGGGTATGGAGCCGTTAAAGCGGAGCTTTCGCGCACGCAACGCGGGCGGCTCAGCGCCGAAAGCGGGCGCGAACGCGTTGAGCTATGGGCGGTCTCGTTGAGAGACGTTCCAAGGAATGCAGCCAGACGCCATCGCTCCTTGCGCCGCTTGCGGTCGGGGCTGAGCTTCCGTGGAAGCCCAGCCGTGAGGGGCATCCGCAGCGGCTGGGGGTGGCCGAGGTTCCAGGCGAAATGGACAGTCGCCGCGATCTCAGCGTCAGTCGTGGTGAAGCGGCTCATCAGATCGACGACTTCGTTGATGGGCTCGTCCCACTCCCGCAAGACGTGGCGGAACGCCACGACTGCGTCCTCCTGGGGGGACCCACGAGCACCTCGAGCATCCTTCCTCGCGGCTCCTCGCGGATCAGCCCCAGGTCGAGCACGCGACGCTGATGCGGACGACGCAAAGCTCGGCGTCCGCTGGCGAACGTTGGTTGCGCACCGGGAACGCGGGTGGCGGCTCCGCGCCAGGGCCTCCTTCTCTTGCGGGCGGCTCGGCCCACTCGACCATGGCGATTCGCTTCAATCCAGCCGTGTCGCTGTCTCGCGAACCGCTCCGCGTTGCGTTGCTCGGGCTCGGGGAGGCTGGGGCGGCGTTCGGGGCCGACCTCGTTGCTGCCGGAGCCGTGACGGCCGGGTGGGATCCCGAGCCGAGCCGGTCTGTCTCCGGGCTTCGGCGGGCGGCAAGCTCGCACGACGCGGTCGCGGGCGCCGAGCTCGTGTTGAGTCTCAACGCCGGCACCGTCGCCGTGGCGGTCGCCGAGGCTGCGGCTCCCGCGCTCTCGCCCGGGTGTCTCTACGCCGACCTGAACACCAGCGGAGTCGGGGTCAAGCGCCAGGTCGCCGCGACCGTCGGCGCCGCCGGCGCCGCATTTGCCGACGTCGCCCTCCTCGCTCCCGTCCCCGGCCGCGGTGTTCGCACGCCCTCGCTCGCCTCCGGCGACGGCGCCGAGCGCTACGGAGCGACCCTGCGCTCCTTCGGCGCCGAGGTCGGGGTCGTCGGCCCGGAGCCCGGTGCGGCCGCCGCCCGGAAGCTCCTGCGCAGCGTCTTCATGAAGGGGCTCGCCGCGGCCGTGCTCGAGAGCCTCGCCGCCGCCGAGGCCGCCGGAGCGGCCGACTGGCTCCGCGCCGAGATCGTCTCGACGTTGCGCGACGGCGACGAGAGCCTCGTCGACCGTCTCGTGCACGGCAGCGCGCAGCACGCCGCCCGCCGGGTCGCCGAGATGGAGGCGGCTGCCGAGCTGCTCCGCGAGCTCGGGACCCCTCCCCTCGTCGCCGAAGCGGCGGCGGAGATCCTCAGGGGGCTGCTTCTCTCATAACATTGGAGCGTGGTCGTCGACGCCTACGAGAGCCTGCGGGCGGCGATCGTCAGCGGCACGCTGCTGCCGAACGAGCGCCTCGTCGAGGCGGAGCTCGTCAACAGCCTCGGCGCCCGGCGCACGGCGGTGCGCGCGGCGCTCGCCCGGCTCGCGCACGAGGGGCTCGTCGAGCACGAGCGCAACCGCGGCGCCAAGGTGCGCCTGATCGGCGAGCGCGAGGCCGTGGAGATCCTCGAGACGCGCGCCGTGCTCGAAGGGCTGATCGCCCGGAAGGCGGCCGCGAAGGCGACGCCCGCCGACGCGGAGGAGCTGCTCGGGATCCTCGCGGAGATGCGCGCGCGGCTGGCCGCCGGCGACCTGCTCGGCTCCTCGCAGCCGAACATCCGGCTCCACGCGACGATCCAGCGGATCGCCGACCACGGCACCGCGGCACGGGTCGTCTCGACCCTCAACTCGCAGCTCGTCCGCTTCCAGTATCGGACGATCCTGCAGCCGGGACGGCCGGAGGACTCGTACGCGGAGCACGAGGCGATCGTCTCGGCGATCGCGGCCGGCGACGAGGACGGCGCGGAGGCGGCGATGCTCGCCCATCTCTCGCAGGTCGCCGAGGCCCTCAAGTCGGCTGCCGCGGTCCCGGCCGGCGGCGTCCGCTGAGACGCCACTTCACCGTGCTTGCAATTCGTACGGGCCGCCAGTAACGTCGGGAAAGGATGCGCGACAATATTGTGGCGAATCCCGAGTATTCGAGGCGCTCCAACTCGGTGACGCCGACGGAGACGGCGCGGGAGCTCGTCCGGACGGCCTACGACCTGCACGTCCACGTCCATCCGGACGTGATCGGCCGGATCGTGGACGATGTGACGCTGGCCGAGCGCTTCCTCGAGCTCGGCCTCGCGGGCTTCGCGCTCAAGTCCCACTACACCTCGACGGCCGAGCGGGCGCGGGTCGTCGAGCGGGCGGTTCCTGGCATCGACGTCGTCGGAACGCTGACGCTGAACGCCGCGATCGGAGGGCTGAACGCGCTCGCGGTCGAGATCGCGGCGCGCGAGGGTGCCCGGATCGTCTGGCTACCGACGGTCGACGCGGTCAACGAGGCGGAGGCCCGCGACCGGGAGTACGGCGAGGGCGTCGCGAAACCGCTCTGGGCACGGATCCAGGTCGAGCTGCGCGAGCAGGGGATCGAGCCGCCGCCGGTGGCGCTCCTAGACTCGGCGGGCGAGCCGTTGCAGGCCCTGCTCGACGTGCTCGCCGTCGTCGCACGCCACGGGCTCGTGCTCGCGACCGGCCACATCTCCCGGGCCGAGATCTTCGCCGTCGTCGCAGCGGCCGAAGCGGCCGGCGTCCGCCAGGTGGTCGTCACGCATCCGGAGTTCCCGGCCCAGGACCTCTCGCTCGAGGATCAGGTCGAGCTGGCGGAGCGCGGCGCGCTGCTCGAGCGCTGCTTCACGACGCCGCACACGGGCAAGTGCTCGTGGGAGCGCGTCTGCGAGGGCATCCGCGCGACCGGCGCCGGGCGCAACCTGCTCTCGACCGACCTCGGGCAGCCGGCGAACCCGCCGGTCGAGGACGGGCTCGCGCTCTTCGCCGACCGGCTGCTCGCGGGCGGGATCTCCGAGGACGAGATCCAGACGATGACGGTCGTGAACTCGCGCTTGCTCGCCGGGGTGGACGCTTCGTGAGCAGGCGCCTGCTCGTGATCGGCGCCCACTCTGCCGACTTCGTCTGGCGCGCGGGCGGCGCGATCGCGGTCGCCACCCGCGCCGGCGGCGTCGCGCGCGTGATCGCGCTCTCCTACGGGGAGCGCGGCGAGTCGGGAGAGCTCTGGAAGATCGAAGGTCAGACGATCGAGGCGGTCAAGCGGATCCGGCACGACGAAGCCGAGCGCGCGGCGGCCGCGCTCGGCGCCGACTTCCACGCGCTCGACTTCGGCGACTACCCGCTGGAGGTCGGCGGCGACCGGCTCGCGACGCTCGTCGACGAGATCCGCGAGTTCGCGCCCGACGCGCTGGTCACGCACACGGACACCGATCCCTTCAATCCCGATCACCCAGAGGCGCATCGCGCGGTCGTCGCGGCGCGCGCTCTCGCCTCGGGCGCCGGCGTCAGCAGCGCCTTCGCGACGATCGCCCCTCCCGACCTCTACCTCTTCGAGCCGCACCAACCGGAGCTCTGCAACTTCACGCCCACCACCTACGTGGACATCACCGCGGTGCTCGAGGCGAAGCGCGAGGCGATGGCGGCGATGCAGGCGCAGTCGTACCTCCAGACCTACTACGCGCAGCGCGCCGAGCAGCGCGGCAACCACGCGCGCCGAGCCTCGGGCCGAGCGGAGATCGAGGTCGCCGAGGCCTTCCAGCGAGTACTGCCGCAGGTGGTGCCGACGCTGTGAGCGCCTTCGCGGAGCTCGCGCGGCTGGGAGCCGCCACGGTCTACGAGGCGGCCGGGCGGCGCGGGCTCGTCGAGCTGCCGCTGCACCGCGTCGTCGCGGGCTCGCGCGCCGCGGGGCCGGCGCGCACCGTGCGCTGCGGCCAGGACGACAACCTGATGGTGCACGCCGCGCTCGCCGCGCTCGAGCCGGGCGAGGTGCTCGTGCTGACGATGCCGGAGCCGAGTCCCGTGGCGCTCGTCGGCGAGCTGCTCGCGACGCAGGCGCGGGTGCGCGGCGCGGCGGCCGTCCTCGTCGACGGAGCCGTGCGCGACCGCGACGAGCTGGCCGAGCTCGGCCTGCCGATCTGGGCCCGCTTCGTCTCGATCCGCGGCGCGACGAAGGACGTCGTCGGCGAGCTCGACGTGCCGGTGACGGTCGGGGGCGCGCGGATCGCGCCGGGCGACGCCGTCGTCCTCGACGGAGACGGCGCCGCGGTCGTGCCGCGGGAGCGGATCGACGAGGTCGTCGGGCTGGCGCTCGGGCGCGAGGCCAAGGAGGCGGACAAGCGCGAGTTCCTCCGCGCAGGGCACCTCTCCTACGACCTCGACGGTCTGAGGGAGCGGGTCGAAGGGCGCGCGTGAGCGGCGACCTCGCGCACCTCGGCCACGTCGAGCTGCTGACCCCGGAGCCCGAGCGCAGCCTGCGCTTCTTCGTCGAGGCACTCGGGATGGAGCAGGAGGCGAGCGAGGGCGGCTCGGTCTTCCTGCGCGGCTACGGCGACTACCAGCGCTACTCCTTGAAGCTGACCGAGGCGCCGGCGCCGGGCCTCGGCCATCTGGCCCTGCGCGCGCGCAGCCCCGAGGCGCTGGCCCGCGCCGTGAGCGCGGTCGAGGCGACCGGGCTCGGTCTCGGCTGGAGCGACGGCGACCTCGGGCACGGTCCCGCCTACCGGTGCACGGATCCGGACGGCCATCCGCTCGAGCTCTACTACGAGACGGAGCGCTACGAGCCGCCCGAGCATCTCCGGCCCGTCCTGCGCAACCAGGCCCAGCGCTACACGGGCCGCGGCGCGAGCGTCGAGCGGCTCGACCACGTCAACCTGCTCACCGCCGACGTCGCCGCCTGCCGCAAGTTCGCGACGGGCGCGCTCGGCTACCGGCACTACGAAGGGATCGTCCTCGACGACGGCACCGAGGCCGGCGCCTGGCTCAGCCTCTCGATCGCCGCCCACGAGCTGATCTACGTCGCCGACGCGCGCCACGCAAGCGGGCGACTGCACCACCTGGCCTTCTGGGTGCCGACGCGCGAGGAGGTGCTGCGGGCGGCTGACGTGCTGATCGAGCACCGCATCCCGATCGAGTTCGCACCCTCCAAGCACACGATCAGCCAGGGCTTCTTCCTCTACGTCTTCGAGCCGGGCGGCAACCGGATCGAGGTGACGAGCGGTGGCTACTTCGTCTACGACCCCGACCGGGAGCCGGTGATCTGGAGCGAGGCGGAGCGCGCGCGCGGCCAGGCCTGGGAGGTAAAGACGGTCGAGAGCTTCCACTACTACGGCACCCCGCCGCTCGACGAAGAGGACCGCGCCTATGTCGAGCGCTGCCGCGAAGCGATGGCGGCACCGCGGTGAGCGGCGTCCTGGAGGGCCGGGTCGCCGTCGTCACGGGCGCGACCGCGAACATCGGCGCGGCAACTGCGCGACGCCTCGCCGACGAGGGCGCGCGCGTCCTGCTCGTCGACGTGAACCCGGCCGTCGCCGAGACCGCCGCGACGATCGAGGGCGCGACCTCCGTCGTCGCCGACGTCTCCTCCGCCTGGTGCGTCGCCGATCTCGCGCGCGAGGCGGAGCGACTCGGCGGTGCGAGCATCCTCGTCAACAACGCCGCCGTCCAGCGCGTCGGGCCGATCGACGGGTTCAGCGAGGAGGACTGGGACGAGACGTTCGCCGTGAACGTCCGCGGAACGTTCCTGACCGTGCGGGCGCTGCTGCCGCAGCTCCGTGCGGCCGCGGCGGCGGCGATCGTCAACACCTCCTCGCAGGTCGGCTTGCACGGCGCTCCGGGCGCGACCGCCTACTCCGCATCGAAGGGAGCGCTGATCGCCTTCACGAAGGCGTTGGCGCTCGAGCTCGCGCCGGACGGGATCCGCGTCAACGCCGTCTGCCCCGGCTGGGTCGACACGCCGTTCAACACGCCGGCGATCACGATGCTCGGCGGCCCGGAGGCGCACGCGCGGCTCGTCCGCGACTCCGTCCCGCTCGGCCGCCAGGCAAGGCCGGAGGAGATCGCCGCCGCGACGCTCTTCCTCGTCTCGGAGGCGTCGTCGTACATGACCGGGCAGATGCTGCCGGTCGACGGAGGCGTCACGTGATCGCCACCGGGACCGTGCGCGACGAGGTCTTCGCGCTGCTGCGCCGGCTCGGCGCGACGCGGATCTTCGGCAACCCGGGCTCGACGGAGATCCCGTTCCTCGGCGATCTTCCCGCCGACTTCCAGTTCGTGCTCGGTCTGCACGAGGGACCGATCGTCGGCATCGCCACGGGGTACGCGCTCGCGACCGGGCGGCCGGCGGTGGTCAACGTGCACACCGCGGCCGGGCTCGGCAACGCGGTGAACGCGATCGCCTGCGCGCGGGACGGGCGGGTGCCGCTCGTCGTAATCGTCGGCCAGCAGGACCGGCGGCAGCTCGCGCTCGAGCCCTTCCTCACCGGCCGGAGCCTGGAGCGGCTCGCCGGCGACTACCCGGTCTGGTCGACGTTCCCCGCCTCCGCCGCCGAGGTGTCCGGCGCGATCGCCCGCGCCTGGCACGAAGCGGACGTCCATCGCGGCCCGGCCCTCGTCGTCGTGCCGATGAGCGACTGGGCGGAGGTCGTCGCCGAGGAGCGCGGCGGCATCGCCGCCCCGGTCGCGCTGGCCCGCGCCGCGGGGCTCGACGAGCGCGCCGTCGACGGGCTCGAACGCCTCGTCGAGGCGTCGACGTCCCCGGCGATCGTCGTCGGCGCCGGCACCGACAGCCGCGAAGGCTGGGACGCGGTCGTCGTGCTCGCCGAGCGGCTCGCCTGCCCCGTCTGGCAGGACACGTTCTCGAGCAGGGCCGGCTTCCCGCAGGACCACCCGCTCTTCGCGGGACACCTGCCGTGGCGGCGGAGCGAGCTGCGTGAGCTGTTCGGCGGCGTCGACCTCCTGCTCGCGTTCGGGACGCCGGGGCTCCGCCTCTACCTCTACGACCCCGGCCCGCTGCTCGCGCCCGGCACGAAGCTCGCCGTCGTCAGCGAGTTCGACGACGAAGCGCTGCGGAGCCCGTGCGAGCTCGCGGTGCTGGCGTCGCCGGCGGCGGTCTGCAACGAGCTCGCCGCGCGGCTCGGGCAGCGACTCGGGGCGAACGGCGCCCTCCTCCGCCGCCCGCCGGCTCCCGAGCCGCCTGCGAGCGGGGAGCCGTTGCACGACGCGCACCTGATAGCGGCGCTCGCGGAGCGTCTGCCGGCCGACGCGATCCTCGTGGAGGAGGCGCCCTCGACGCGGCCGGAGATCCTCTCCCGGATCGCGATCCGCTCGCCGCTCGGCTTCGTCGCGGTCGCGAACGGGACGCTCGGCTACGGCCTCGCCGGCGCGATCGGACTGCGCCTCGCCCTGCCGGAGCGGCCAGTTGTCGGCCTGCTCGGCGACGGCTCCGCGACGTACTCGATCCAGGGGCTCTGGACGGCGGCCCACTACGGCGTCGGCGCCGTCTTCGTCGTCGTCGGCAACGGCCGCTACGCGGTGATGGACGAGCTCGCGCGCGCGCAGGGCCTGGCCGGCGCGTGGCCGCCGTTCGAGGCCGTCGACCTCGTCGAGGTCGCGCGGGGATTCGGCTGCGACGCCGAGCGGGTGACGACGCACGACGAGCTCGGGCGCGCGCTCGACGAAGCGCTCGCGGGGATCCGCGAGCGGTCGGCGCCGCTACTGCTCGACGTGCGCGTCGCCGGCTAGCTCAGGCGAGCGGCGTGGACGCCTCGATCAGCTCCTGCGGCGTCGTCGGCCCCCAGAGGTTCTGGCCGCGGTGATCGTCGAGCGGCCACTTCCCCGGCACGTACGCTGCCTCGTCGAGCACGTGCAGCATGTCGGCGTAGACCTCGACGACGGCGCCGGCCGGGTCGAAGTGGTACGTGAAGAGGTTCCGGCCGGCGCCGTGGCGGCCCGGCCCCCAGAGGAAGCGGCCGTCGTGGTCCGCCAGCGTGTCGCCGAGCAGGCCGAGCATCGCCAGGCTCTCGACGCCCCAGGCGTAGTGATTGAGACCGGCCCGGCCCTTCTGGATCCCGACCCCGTGGTGCTCGGCGTTGCAGCGCAGGAAGAAGAGGAGCCCGTCGCCGATCTCGTCCGAGAGGCGGAAGTCGAGCACCTCCTCGAACAGCCTGCGCGCCTCGTCGGTGTCCTCACACGTGATCGTCGGGTGGCCGAAGCGGCGCGTCGGGACGCCGGTCGCGGTGAAGGAAGGCTCGTCGCAGGCCATGCCGGCGAAGACCTCGAAGAGATGTCCCTCGGGGCCGCGGAAGCGAAGCGCGCGCCGGACCGCGCGCTCGGTCGTCTCGTCGTGCGCGATGCGGTGTTCGTCGAGCGCCTGCGCGAGCGCGTCGAGCGCGGCCTCGTCGTGCGCCTCCATCGCGACGTGCTCGAGGCCGGCGCGCTCGGCGGCGACGTACTCGAGCGAGTGGTGGCAGCTGCCGTGCGTCAGGTAGGCGCGGCCGTCGACTCGCTCCGACTCGCGCAGCCCGAGCACCGTGGTGGCCCAGGCGACGGACGCGTCGAGGTCGGGAACGCAGAGCGCGACGTGCCCCATCCGCTTGACGTAGCGGGACATCTAGGCGGACACCACCTCGTTGGCGAGCTCGCCGATCCCGTCGATCCCGGCCGAGACCACGTCGCCGGGAGCGAGGAAGCGGCCCGACGCGGCGCCGACCCCGGCGCACGTCCCCGTGCAGATCATGTCGCCGGGCACGAGCGCGACGATCCGGCTGACGTAGGCGACGATCGCGGCGACGGAGAACATCATCTCCCGCGTGTTGGACTGCTGCCGGATCTCGCCGTTGACGGTGAGCCGCAGATCGAGCGCGTCAGGGTCGGAACAGAAGCGGGCTGGCAGCAGGACTGGGCCGGCCGGGCAGCTCGTGCGGCGGCCCTTCTGCGCGAACCAGTCGAAGCGCATCGGCGGCTCGGCGTCCTCTCCCCGCCGGAAGGCGTCGCGGAGCGAGATGTCGTTGGCGACGGTGTAGCCGGCGACGTGGTCGAGGGCCGACGCCTCGTCGACGCCGTCGGCGCGGCGCCCGATCACGACCGCGAGCTCCACCTCGTGGTCGAGCGCGCGGTACCCGGCCGGAAGCACGACCGCGTCGCGATGGCCGACGAGCGTCGTCGTCGGCTTCAGGAAGACGAACGGACCCTCGGCGGGCGGCTCGACCGGGTCGTCCGGGCCGAGCCCGCGCATCTCGCGCGCGTGGCTGAGGTAGTTGGCGCCGACCATGTAGAGGTTGGGCGGCGCAGGCACCGGCGGCAGCAGGCGCACCGAGTCGAGCGGCCGTTCCGCCCCCTCCAGCTCGATCCCGTCGAGCGCCGCCTCCCAGTCGCGCAGCAGGTCGGTGAGCCCCGGCCGGCCGGCGAGCGGCCGCACGGCGCCGTTCCGGACGAGAGCCGCGGTCGTCCCGTTCTCGTCCTCGATCGTCGCGAGCGCGAAGGAGCCGCCCATCCGGTCGGAGCCTATAAGGTCGCGCCGTGACGGGGGTTGGCCGCGACGAGCTCGAGATCCGCCGCGTCGTCGAGCAGTGGGCGCTCTGGCGCGACGCCGGCGACTGGGAGCGCTTCGCGACGGTCTGGCACGAGGACGGCTTCATGATGGCCACCTGGTTCCAGGGGCCGGCGGCCGACTTCGTCCGGGTCTCGCGCGAGGGCTTCGAGCGCGGCGTCAGCATCCTCCACTTCCTCGGCGGCAGCGTCGTCGAGGTCGCCGGCGAACGCGCGGTCGTGCAGACGAAGATGACGATCTCCCAGCGCGCGACCGTGCACGACGTGCTCTGCGACATCGTCTGCACGGGCCGCTTCTACGACTTCTTCGAGCGGCGAGACGGTCGCTGGGCGGTCGTCCTCCGCCAGCCGATCTACGAAAAGGACCGCCTCGACCCCGTCGATCCGTCGGCCTCGCCCGAGCTCGACGCCGAGCTGCTCGCGCGTTTCCCCGCCGGCTACCGGCACCTCGCCTACGCGCAGACCCAGATCGGCTACGACGTCAAGCTGGACATGCCGGGGCTGACCGGCCCGCAGGTCGAGTTCCTCTACGAGCGGGGCGCTCGCTGGCTCGCGGGCGGCGACCACGGCGATCCGCTCCTGACCACGCCGGCCGCGTGACCGTCGTCCCCGACTGGCTGCGCCGGCACTACGAGGCGGTCGACGCCGCGCGGCTCGACGACTACCTGGCCGACTTCGCGGACGACGCCGAGATCCGCTTCGGCGCCGGTCCGACGGTGCGCGGGAAAGCCGACCTGCGTGCGGCGCTCGCCGCCGGGCACGCCCGCCACGCGATGCGGCACGAGTTCCTGAACGTCTGGGAGGACGGCGCGACGACGATCGCGGAGTTCGCGGTCACCTACGACTATCCGGACGGGCGGGTCGAGACCGTCCCGGCTCTGACGGTGCTCGAGCGGGCGGACGGCCTCGTCGTGAGCATGCGCGTCTACCTCGACCGGCAGCGCGGATGAGCGAGGAGCGGACGCCGCCGGAGAGGATCACGGCGAACGTGCTCGGAAGCTTCGAGGGCTGCGCCGACTCGAGGCTGCGCGAGCTGATGCAGGCCTTCGTCTCGCACCTGCACGCGTTCGCGAGCGAGGTCGGGCTCCGCGAGGACGAGTGGCGCTCCCTGATCGGCGCGCTGACCGCTACCGGCGAGATCACCGACGAGCGCCGGCAGGAGTTCATCCTCTGGTCGGACGCGCTCGGCCTCTCGATGCTCGTCGACGCGCTCTCGCACCCAGCGCCGGGCGGCGCCACCGAGTCGACCGTGCTCGGCCCCTTCTACGTGGCCGGCGCGCCACTCCGCGCCTATGGCGAGAGCATGGCGGCGGAGCCCGCGGGCACGCCGGCGTGGGTGCACGGCCGGGTGCTCTCCACGACGGGCGAGTCGATCGCGGGCGCCGAGCTCGACGTCTGGCAGAACGGAGACGACCGCCTCTACGCCGTGCAGCGGCCGGAGGCTCCGGAGGACCATCTGCGCGGCCGCTACCGAACCCGCGACGACGGCGGCTTCGCGTTCGTCGCAGTGAGACCCGTCGCGTATCCGATCTCGGACGACGGCCCGGTCGGGCGGATGCTCGCCGCCACAGGCCGCCATCCGTGGCGCCCCGCGCACATCCACCTGATCGTCCGCGCCGACGGCTACAGGACGGTGGCGACGCACATCTTCGACTCCGCGAGCGAGTACCTCGATTCGGACGCCGTCTTCGCCGTCAAGCGCTCGCTCGTCCGCACCTTCGTCGAGCGCGACGCCGACGACCCCGAGCGCCCGCCGGGAGTCGACGGGCCGTGGGTCTCGCTCGACCTGGAGCTCGTGCTCGCGCCCGGCACCGACGACGCGGCCGTGATCGATCCGGGCCGGACGGCCTAGCGGACGACCAGCACGGCGCGGCCGAACAGCTCCCGGCCCGCCGCCGCCTCGTGCGCGGCGGCGACGTCGGTGAGCGGGAAGCGGTGGCAGACCGGCGGCGGCGGCAGCAGTCCGTCGGCGACGCGCCGGAAGACGTCGAGCGTCTGCTCACGCGTCGCACCCGTCTCGCCGTGGATCGAGAGGTGCGAGCGGTAGAGCGCGCGCACGTTCAGCTCGACGATCCCGCCGCCGTGGGCGCCGCAGGTGAGGAGCCTCCCGTGCGGGCGGAGCGTCGAGAGCGCGTCGCCGAAGAGCGCGGGCGAGGAGATGTTCTCGAACACCGCCGCGACGCCGCGCCCGTCGCGGCTCAGCTCGCGCACGCGCTCCGCCCAGCCGGGCCGCGAGTAGTCGACGGCGGCGTCCGCACCGAGCAGCTCGCGGCACCGCTCCAGCTTCCACTCCGCTCCCGCAGCCGCGATCACGCGCGCGCCGAGCGACTTCGCGATCAGCGTGCCGGCGATGCCCATGCCGCCGCCCGCTCCCATCACGAGCACGTCGTCGCCGGGGCCGACCTCGCCGCGGCCGTGGAGGAGGTTCCAGGCGACCGGATACGTCGTCCCCATCGCCGCGGCCTGGTCGAAGCCGACCCCGTCCGGGATCGGGACGAGCGCGTTCTCGGGCACCGCGCAGAGCTCCGCGTAGCCGCCGTCCCGCTGCACGCCCAGCGCGCCGTGCTCGAGGCAGGCGTTCGTCCGGCCCGCGCGGCACTCGGCGCAGGCGCCGCAAAAGAGCGTGCTTGTGCTGACGACGCGGTCGCCCGGCCGCACCGACGTCGTCTCGGCGCCGACCTCGACGACGACGCCGGCCGGATCGGAGCCGAGGATGCGCGGGAGCTCGACGTGGAAGTCGGCGCCGCGCCGGCGCACCTCGACGTCGAGCGTCCGGCCGACGCTGACCGCCTCGACCGCGACGAGTGCGTCGCGCGGGCCGAGCTCGGGCTCCGGCCAGTCGACGAGCTCGAGCACCTCGGAGCCGCCGAACGAGCGCACGACGACCGCCTTCATCCCGGCCGGGCCTGCTCGGGCGCGTCACTATCATCCGCGCCGTGAACGCCGATGCGCCGCTGCTCGCCCTGCGCGTGTCGCGGGCCGAGACGCTGGCGCGCCGACTGGAGGCGGAGATCCTCGGCGGGCTCGAGCCCGGCACGCATCTGGGCACGAAGGAGGAGCTGCGCCGGCGCTTCGGGGTCGCCGTCGCAACGGTCACCGAGACGCTGCGTCTGCTCGAGCAGCGCGGGCTCGTGGAGGCACGACCCGGCCGCGGCGGCGGCATCTTCGTCGCGCGACCGGCCGCGCGTGTCGCGCTCACCCATCTCCAGCTCGGGTTCCGGACGGGCAGCGCGAGCTACGAGGAGTGCCTGGAAGTGCGCGAGGCGCTCGAGCCGCTGGTCTGCCGCGACGCCGCGCTCTACCACCGAGCCGGCGACATCCGCGAGCTGCGCGCGATCGTCGGCCGGATGGGAGAGCACCTCCACGATCCGCGGGGCTACTTCAAGCTGAACTGGGCGCTGCACCGTCGCATCGCCGCGCTCTGCCGCAACGCGCCGCTGCGCAGCATCTACCTGACGCTGCTCGACTACCTCGAGGCGAGCCTCGACCGCGCGGAGTACGGCGCCTTCGACGGGGAGGCGAACGTGGCCGTTCACCGCGAGCTCGTCGAGGCGATCGACGAGGGGCCCGGCAAGCGGCTCGATCGCGCTCTCGCGAGGCACTCGCCGCTCCCCGTCAGACCCTGAACGACACGGTCGCCTCCGGCGGAAAGAGATCCTCCGGGGCGAGCCGCGTCGCGCAGGCGCCCTGTTCGTGGGCGAAGCCCAGGAACGCGTCGAGCGTGAGCCGGTTCGGCTCGAGGCCGTACGGCCAGAGGTCCTCGCCGACGAGCTCCTGCGCTCGCCGGGCCGCGTCGGGACCCCACGGCACCGGGTAGCGCGGCGCGTTCGTGTCGAGCGCCCGCGCGAGCCCGCGCCGCTTCGCCTCCGTGAACGCCGAGACGAGGTTCATCGCGACCCAGGGATGCTCGTCGAGCACGGCCTGCCGAAGGACGACGACGTGCATGATCGGGAAGATGCCGGTCCGCCGGAAGTAGTCCTCTTCGACGGCGCGGCAGTCGGAGAAGAGCCGCACGATTCGCCCGCTCCCGTCGAGGAAGCCCGCTGGCGGGTGGGCCGCGATCACGGCATCGAGCTCGCCCGCGACGAGCAGGTCGTTCAGGCTCCGCTCCGGGACCGCCGTCAGGGAGATCTCGTCGGGGAGGCGGAGCGCGATCCCCTCGATCCGTCCGGGCTCGTTCGTCCCGCCCTGGAACCACGAGACGCCGCGGACCTCGACGCCGTACTCGTGCTCGAGCAGGCCGCGCGCGTAGACGGTGGCGGTCTGCGTCCACTCCGGCACGCCGATCCTCCCACCCGCGAGCGCCGCGGGATCGTCGATGGGCCCGTCGGGACGGACGAAGATCGCCGAGTGGCGGAAGGTACGCGACGTGAAGACCGGGATCGCGGCGATCGTGTCGTCGCCGCCGGCTCGCAGCGAGCAGTACTTCGCGAGCGAGAACTCCGAGACGTCCCACTCACGGAACTGCGCGAAGCGGAAGAACGTCTCCTCGACCTCGAAGCGGAGGCAGGTGAGGTCGACGCCTTCGATCGGCACCTTCCCGTCGACGAGGTCGCGGACGTGATCGTAGTCGTTGATCGCGAGAGTGAGATGGAGGTTGCGGCGCTCGCTCGGCGGCATCGGCACTTTCCTATCGACGCTATTGAATGGTGTGATTATGCTCCCTCGATGGGCGAGGCGGAGGTCGTCGAGCGGGCGAGGGGCCTCTTTCCACTGCTCAGGGAGCAGGCACGCCGCGCCGACGACGAACGCCACCTGACGCAGGAGATGGTCGACGCCTATGCGGCCGCCGGTCTGGCGCGCGTCGTCGTCCCTGAGCGCTTCGGCGGCTTGGGGCTCGGCTTCACGAGCGTCGCCGAGATCGCGATCGAGCTCGGACGCGCGTCGGGCTCGATGGGCTGGGTCGGCTGCTTCTGGGCCGACCACCCGCAGTGGATCGGCCTCTTCCCGGAGCAGGCGCAGGTCGACGTCTGGGGCGACGACCCGGAGGCGCGCGTCGCGACGTCCTTCGCGCCGCTCGGACGGGTCGAGGCCGTCGACGGCGGCTTCCGCCTCTCGGGCGACTGGCCGTGGGCGAGCGGCGTGGGCCACAGCGACTGGGTGATGCTCGGAGCGCTCGCGCCCGGCGCCGACGGGGCCGTCGCGAACCATCTCTTCCTCGTGCCGGTATCCGAGGTGACGGTCGTCGACACCTGGTACAACGCCGGGCTCCGGGGCTCGGGCTCCGACAACGTCGTTGCCGAGGACGTCTTCGTGCCGGCGCATCGCCGCCTCTCGATGGTGGACGTCCGCGAGGGCACGGCACCGGGAGCCGACGTCAACGCCTCCCCCGTCTTCCACGCGCCGCTGATGACGCACGCGGGATACGGGATGCTCGCGCCGGCGATCGGGATCGCGCGCGGGGTGCTCGAGGCGTGGGCCGAGACGGCGCGCGGGAAGGCGCACTCCTACACGCGCGAGCAGCTGGCGGCCTCGCTGCCGATGCAGCTGCGGCTGGCCCAGAGCACGGCGCTCGTCGACGCGGCCGAGCTGACGCTGCGGCGCTGCCTCGAAGCCGTCGAGCAGGGCGAGGCGACCACGCTCGAGCACCGCGTCCGCCACCGACGCGACATCAGCTTCGCGATGACGCTCGTCACGCGCGCGGTCGACGACCTGATGCAGATGGCCGGGGCGGGAGCGCTCCGCGACGAGAGCCCGATCCAGCGCGGCTGGCGGGACGTGCGCGCGATCGCCTGCCACGTGATGCTCAACTTCAACGCCGCCGCCGAGAACTACGGGCGGTACGCGCTCGGAGTCGAGCTCAACCCGCGCGACCCGTTCTTCTGAGCGGCGAGCTGGACACCGGCGCGCTCCGCGCGACGCTCGGCCTCTTCGCCACCGGCGTCACGGTCGTCGCCGCGCACGACGCCGACGGCCGCCCGCACGGGATGACGGCGAACGCGTTCATGTCGGCGTCGCTCCGGCCGCCGCTCGTCGTCGTCGGCGTCCGCCGAGAGGCGCGCCTGCACGCGGCGATCGAGCGCTCGGCCGGCTACGGCGTCAGCATCCTCCCCGCGCGGCTCGAGCGCGAGGCCCGCCGCTTCGCAGGCCTGCCCGCCGGCGCCCGCGACGAGGAGCCGGGGTTCAGCGAGCGTGGCGGCGCCCCGATCCTCGAGGGCGCGCTCGCCTGGCTCGCCGCCCGGCTGACGGCCGCCCACCCCGCGGGCGACCACACGCTCTTCGTCGGCGAGGTGCTCGAGCTCGGCGCCGCAGACGGCGACGCGGCGCCCCTCGCCTTCTTCCGCTCCGCGTTCACCCGGCTCGAGCCAGCGACCGCCGAGCCGGTCGCGATCGACCCGTGGGGGCTCCCCGGCGCCTCCGACTACTGGGGCTAGAGCCGCACGTTGACGTTCTTCAGCTGCACGTAGGAAAAGAGCTCCTCGGCGCCCTCGTCCCGGCCGACGCCCGAGTCCTTGACTCCGCCGTACGGCGTGCCCGGGAAATGCCGCGACGCGTCGTTCACCCACACGTAGCCGGCCTGCACGTCCCGGGCGAACCGGTGCGCGGTCGCGAGGTCGCGCGTGAACACGGCTGCGGTGAGGCCGTAGCCGACGCCGTTCGCGATCGCGAGCGCCTCGCCGTAGCTCTCGAAGGGCATCGCGGCGAGCACCGGTCCGAAGATCTCCTCCTGCGCGAGCCGCGAGTCGGGGCGGACGCGGTCGAAGAGCGTCGGGCGGAGGAACAGCCCGCCGGCCAGCTCGGAGCCGTCCGGAGGCCCGCCGCCGACGACGACCCGCGCGCCCTCCTCGCGGCCGATTCGCAGATAGTCGACGACCTTCTCGTACTGGCGTCGGTGCACGATCGCGCCGGTGTCGGTCGCGTCGTCGCCCGGCGGACCGGAGCGCAGCGCCTCGATCCGCGCCGCCAGGAGCTCGACGAAGTCGTCGTGCAGCGAGGAGTGGACGAGCAGGCGCGAGGTCGAGCCGCACGACTGGCCCTGCCACGTGAAGTTCATGCCGCGGAGCGCGCCGTCGATGGCGAGCTCGAGGTCGGCGTCGGGGAAGATCGCGATCGGGTTCTTGCCGCCGAGCTCGAGCGTCACCGTCTTGACGTGCGCGGCGGCCCGCTGCTGGATCGCGCGGCCGACCGCGACCGACCCGATGAAGGAGATGCGGCGCGCGCCCGGATGTGCAACGAGCGCGTCGCCGGCCTCCGCGCCGGTCCCGGTGACGACGTTGACGACGCCCGACGGCACGATCTCGGCGAGCAGCTCGCCGAGCCGGAGCGCCGACAGCGAAGTGTGCTCGGAGGGCTTGAGGACGACGGTGTTGCCCGCGACGAGCGGCGCGGCGATCCGGCCCGCCGCGAACATCAGCGGGTGGTTGAAGGGGATGATCCGGCCGACCACACCGTAGGGCTCGGGCAGGGTGTAGTCGAGCCGGTCGTGGCCGGTGGGGATCGTCTCGCCCCGCAGCTGCAGCGCGAGCCCGGCGAAGTAGCGCAGCAGGCTCGCCGCGATGTGTGCGTCGTTGCGCATCTCGCGGATCGGGCTGCCGTTGTCGGCGACGTCGAGACGCGCAAGCTCCTCGGCGTGCTCGAGCACGGCACCGGCGATCCGACCGACAACGGCCGCCCGCTCGGCGGGGTGCGTCGCGCGCCACTCGGGGAACGCGGCCGCGGCGGCCGAGACGGCGTCGTCGACGTCGGCCGCGCCGCCGCGCGGGAAGCGGGCGAGGAGCTCGCCGGTCGCGGGGTCGACGGCATCGAGCGTCCCGCCGTCGCGCGCGAGGACGCGCCGGCCGCCGATCAGCATCGGCACCGTCTCGGTCACCGGCGACCTCCCCAGCGCGCCGCGCGCTCGGCCGCGTACTCGGCGCGCATCCGCTTGCCGTGCTCCGGCAGGTCGAGCCCGAAGAGTCCGAAGCGCCCGAGCTGGTGCAGGAGGAAGCTGTTCGCGCCGAGCCGCGAGAGCCGGCCGACGTCGCCGGCGAGCAGCAGCCGCACCTCCTCCTCCGAGAGCACCGGCGTTGCCGCACGCAGCGTCTCCTCGGGCGAGCGCTCGAGCGCCCGTCGCAACTCCGGGTCGTGCACGACGCGCCGGCAGAGCTTGTCGACGGCGTAGACGCTCATGCCGGCCAGGCGGCGAAGGCGTGCCCGAAGGCGGGCTGGGAGTCGAGGAAGGCGGGCGGCGCGGGCTCGATCGCCCCGAGCACGACGATCCAGTCGAGCAGCTCGCCGCCGGCGTTGCCCGCGAGCGCGAGTTGCTCGTCGGTCGCCTCCGCGACGAGCGTCTCGACGTCGCCGGCGCGCAGCAGCTCGAGCACCCGCTCGAGCCAGGCCGGCTCGGGAACGCCGGTGTGCGAGTCCTCGCCGATCCACGGCCCGCCGATCTCGAGCGAGAAACTGCCGCTGGCAACGAGCGCGATGCGCCGCTCGCCGCCGTGGCGCTCCAGGCCCGCGCGAAGGGCGCGGCCGAGCGCGAAGCAGCGCTCCGCCGAGGGCAGCGGCCGCAGGAACGCGCTCACGAAGAAGGGGACGACGGCGACGTCGACGTCCGGCACGAGGAAGTGCAGGGGCGCGATCACCGTGTGGTCGAAGGCGAGCTCCCGGCTCATCGCGACGTCGAAGCCGTCGCGGACGAGCGCGGCGTGCAGATCGCGGGCGAGCGGGGCGTCGAGCCGGACCTCGCGACGCGGGATCGTCTCGTAGTCGCTCGGGCCGGCCACGCGGTCGGCGACGCCCACGCAGAAGATCGGCACCGTCTCGAAGAACTCGTTGTAGTGGTCGGAGGTGACCACGACGAGCGTGTCGGGCTCCGCCGCGCGCAGCCGAGTTGCGACGCCGTCGTAGAGGCGCCGGATCTCCGGTCCGAGCGGGTGCCCGTCCTCGACCCAGGAAGGGAAGTGGGGCACGTGCGGAACTCCGAACGCGCCGACGACCATTAGGGATAATGAATATCAGCTTTGGGAGCCAGTGGCCTGGAGAAGCCGGTGCCCGCGGACGCGACGCCGCCGGCCTTCGGCAGCGACGTCGTGGCGGAGACGCTGCGCCGGCTCGAGCTGCCGTTCATCGCGCTCAACCCGGGGGCGAGCTACCGCGGCCTGCACGACAGCATCGTCAACTACCTCGGGAACGAGCGGCCCCGGCTCCTGCTCTGCCTGCACGAGGAGCATGCGGTCGCGGTCGCGCACGGCTGGGCGAAGGTGACCGAACAGCCGCTGGCGGTCGCCCTGCACGCGAACGTCGGCCTGATGCACGCGACGATGGCGATCTTCAACGCGTACTGCGACCGGGTGCCGATGCTGATCCTCGGCGCGACCGGGCCGCTCGACGCCGCGAGGCGCCGTCCCTGGATCGACTGGATCCACACCTCCGCCGACCAGGGAGCGCTCGTGCGGGAGTCCATCAAGTGGGACGACCAGCCCGCGTCGGCCGCCGCCGCCGTCGAGTCGCTCCTGCGCGGGCACCAGCTAACGACCGCCTATCCGGCGGCGCCGGTCTACGTCTGCCTCGACGCAGGGCTGCAGGAGGCTGCGCTCGAGGCTCCACTCGAACTCCCGGACGTGACGCGCTACCGACCGCCGGCACCGCCCGCTCCCGCGGCCGCGGACGTCGAGCGCGTCCTTGAGCTGCTCGACGCCGCGAGCCGTCCGCTGCTCCTGCTCGGCCGCGTCGGCCGCTCGCAGGCAGGTTGGGACGCCCGCGTCCGCGTCGCCGAGCGGCTCGGCGCGCTCGTCCTCACCGACCTGAAGACCGGCGCCTCCTTCCCGACCGCCCACCCGCTCAACGCGGCGCCGCCCGGAACGTTCCTCAGCGCCGAGGCGCAGGCCCTCCTCCGCTCCGCCGACCTTGTGGTCGCGCTCGACTGGATCGACCTCGGCGGCACGCTGCGGCAGGCTTGGGGAGGCAAGCCGGCCGGCGCGCGCGTCGTCTCGTGCACGCTCGACGACACGTTGCACAACGGCCGGAGCAAGGACCACTTTGAGCTGGCGCCGGTCGACCTCGCCGTGCGCAGCCACCCCGACCTGCTCGTCGCCGCGCTCGACGAGCAGCTCGCCGGCCGCGAGCCCGCGCCTGGCTGGAGCCCGAACGTCGAGCCGGACCCCCCGGCACCGGAACCCGGCCACGGAGCGGGAATCCCGCTGCGCGATCTTGCGGCCGCGCTGCGCGACGCGATCGCCGGGCGCGCCAGCTGCCTCGTCCGGCTGCCGCTCGGCTGGGACGGCCGCGACCTGCAGGTCGCGGGGCCGCTCGACTACCTCGGCCAGGACGGCGGCGCCGGGCTCGGCTCTGGGCCCGGCATGGCGGTTGGTGCGGCGCTCGCGCTGCGCGGCTCGGGTCGGATTCCGGTGGCCGTGCTCGGCGACGGCGACTTCCTGATGGCGGCGACGGCCCTCTGGACGGCCGCCCACTACCGGCTGCCGCTGCTCGTGGTCGTCGCGAACAACCGCTCCTTCTTCAACGACGAAGTGCACCAGGAGCGCGTCGCGCTGCACCGCGGCCGCCCGGTCGAGAACCGCTGGATCGGCCAGCACATCCGCGACCCCGACCCCGATCTCGCGGCGCTCGCCTGCTCGCTCGGGCTCGAGGGGATCGGGCCCGTCGAAGAGGCGAGCGCCCTGCCCGAGGCACTCGCCTCCGCCGTCGAGCTCGTCTCGGGCGGCGCGGCGGTCGTGCTCGACGTGCGGGTCGGCACGCGCGGCTATCCGACCAGCCCGAAGGCGGACGCATGAGCGAGCTTGCCGGGAAGGTCGTCGCGGTGACCGGCGCCTCGTCGGGGATCGGAACGGCGATCGCGCTCGCCTGTGCCGAGGCCGGCGCCGCCGTCGCGATCTGCGCGCGCCGCACCGAGCGGATCGAGGCGCTCGCCGCGCAGATCGAGGGCGCCGGGGGCCGCGCGCTCGCGATCACCGCGGACGTCGGCGAGGAGGACGAGGCGCGCGGCTTCGTCGAGCGCGCGCACGCGGAGCTCGGACGCATCGACGCGCTCGTCAACAATGCGGGCGTGATGAAGCTCGGCGCGATCGACGGCGCGCCGACCGAGGAGTGGCGCGAGATGATCCACGTCAACGTCTTCGGCGTCCTCTACTGCACCCACGCGGCGCTGCCGTTGATGCGCGCGCAGGCCTCCGGCCACATCGTCAACGTCAGCTCCGTCGGCGGCCGCGTCGTCGGCCATCTCTCCGGCGTCTACAGCCTGACGAAGTTCGGGATCGGCGCCTTCTCGGAGGCGCTCCGCAACGAGCACCGCGAGCACGGCATCCGCGTCACGCTGATCGAGCCCGGCGCCGTCGCCACGGAGCTGCGCAGCCACGTGCGCGAGGAGGTGCTGCAGGAGATCCTGCCGGGCTTCGCCGGGGTGACGCCGTTGCGGGCCGAGGACGTCGCCGCGGCGGTGGTCTGGGCGCTCGCACAGCCGGAGAACGTGAGCGTCAGCGAGCTGCTCCTGCGTCCCTCGGCTCAGCAGCTGTAGGTGTCGGCGACCGGGCGTGGCGGGAGCCGCCGCGAGCTGCTCGTCGTGCTCGGGCTGCTCTCCGCGTTCGGGCCGTGGTCGATCGACATGTACCTGCCGGGCCTCCCGGAGCTGACGCGCGACCTGCACACGTCGGCGTCGTCCGCGCAGCTCACCCTGACGGCCTGCCTGGCGGGCCTCGCCCTCGGCCAGCTCGTGTCGGGCCCGCTAAGCGACGCGTACGGCCGCCGCCGGCCGCTCCTCGTCGGGCTGGTCGCGTACACCGCCGCCTCAGCGGCGTGCGCGCTCGCCCCGGACATCTGGTCGCTCGTCGGGCTCCGATTCGTCCAGGGCGCGGCCGGGAGCGCCGGCATCGTCGTCAGCCGCGCCGTCGTCCGCGACCTCTGGGGAGGACGCGACGCGGCTCGCGTCTTCTCGATCCTGCTGATCGTCACCGGGCTCGCCCCGATCGTCGCGCCGATCGCGGGCGGCCAGGTGCTCCGCCTCGGCGCCTGGCCCGGGATCTTCGTCGCACTCGCGACCGTCGGCGCCCTCCTGCTCCTGCTCGCGGCGCTCCGCGTCCCCGAGTCGCTGCCGCCGGCGTGCCGCCACCGCAGCGGGCTCGCGAGCACGCTGCGCGTCTTCCGCCGCCTCGTCGGCGACCGCTCCTTCGCGCCCCACGCGGCGGCGTTCGGGCTCGGCTTCGCGGCGCTCTTCGCTTACATCTCGGGCTCGTCGTTCGTGCTGGAGAACCTCTACGGGCTCTCACCGCAGGCCTTCAGCGCCGTCTTCGCGACGAACGCGCTCGCGATGGTGCTCGTCGCCCGGAGGAGCGGGCGGCTGGTCGGCCGGACGGGTCCGGAGCCGCTCGTGCGCGTGGGGCTCGTCGCGCTCGCGGCGGCGGGAGCGGAGCTGCTGGCGACGGTCCTGCTCCACGGGCGGCTCGCCGCGGTGCTCGTCGGCCTGTTCGTCCTGGCCGGCTCCTGCGGGTTCGTGTTCCCCAACGAGACGGCGCTTGCGCTGGCCGAACACGGCGAGGTCGCAGGGAGCGCCTCCGCGCTGCTCGGGCTGGCGCAGTTCGGCCTCGGCGCCGTGGCGGCGCCGCTCGTCGGCGTTGCCGGCAGCCGCTCGGGAGCACCGATGGCGATCGTGATCGCCGTCTGCGCCGCGACCGCGCTCGCCGTCCACCTCGCGTGGCCGAACGTCAGAGCGCGCTGATCCGCCAGACGCCGTCGACCTCGACGAGCCGGAGCGGCTTCGGGTGCCCGAAGAAGGCACCGAGGTCGCCCTCCGGGCTCGAGATCTGCGACCACGCGACGGTGGCGATCGTCCCGCTCAGCGTGACGCCGCCGACCGTCGCGTCGCGGAGCTCCTTGCGCAACGCAGCGCCGAGCTGCGGCGCGGTGACGCGGACGACGTCCTCGCAGCTCGTGATCCCGAAATTGGTCAGCTCCGGGCCGACCGCCCGGATGACGCTCGCCTGGCCCGTCGCGGTCAGCCGTGCGCAGACGGCCTTGCCGTCGCCGGCCGCGAAGTCGCGCAAGAGCCCTACGATCGTCGACCGCACCTGCGCGCGCTGCGCCGCCGGCAAGATCGTCGCCGGCGAGCTGCCGCCGCAGGCGGCGAGCAGCAGCACGAGCGACGCGAGCCCGAGCCGACGCACGCTAGGCGGCGGCGGGGACCGCGCCCGTGTTCATCGACTCGAGCACGTTGTGCACGGTCAGCTCGTCCGCGGTGAGCTCCGCGCAGATCCGGCCCTGGAAGAAGACGAGCACGCGGTGACAGATCGAGCAGAGCTCCTCCAGGTCGGTCGAGTTGAAGAGGATGATCGCGTCTGCCGCCGCGGCCGCGCGGATCAGCGCGTGCATCTCCGCCTTCGCTCCGACGTCGACCCCGCGGGTCGGATCGTCGAGGACCATGATCGACGGCTTCGCGTCGAGCCACTTGGCGAAGACGACCTTCTGCTGGTTGCCGCCGGAGAGGCGGCCCGCGGTCTCGTCGGGCGAGGGCGTCCGGATCCGCAGGTCCTGGACGTGCCGCGCGGCGAGCGCCCGCAGCCGGCGCTTGCGCACGAGCAGCCCGTCGCGGCAGAGGGCGATCGCACGTACCTGCGCGATGTTGTCCCAGAGCGGCTTGTCGAGCATCAGGCCGAACCGCCGCCGGTCGCCGCTGACGAGCGCGACTCCGGTCCTGATCGCGTCGCGCAAGCTCCGCGGCGCCCCGCCGCCGCCCGGGAAGGAGAGCGTGCCGGAGTCCGCGCGCCGCTGGCCCGTGACGAGCTCCAGCACGGCCACGTGTCCCGCGCCGGTGAGACCCGCCAGCCCGACGATCTCGCCGGCCGAGGCCGTGAAGTCGACGTCCGCGAGCGCGCCCGCGGCGCTGACCGACTCGAAGCGGAGCTCCGAGCCGGAGATGGTGGCCGCGTCGATCGCGGCCGCGACGCTCGCTGCCCGCGGAGCCGCGCCGTTGCCGGCGCGCGCCTCCTCCTCGCCGAGCATCGCGGCGAGGATCCTCGAGATCGTCAACCCCTCGAGCGGCGTCGCCTCCATCACGACACGTCCGTCGCGCAGGATCGTGACCTCGTCGCTGAGCGTCATCACCTCCTGGAGGATGTGCGAGACGTAGACGACAGCGACGTGCCGCTCCCGCAGCACCTGCACGACGTCCATCAGGAGCTGGGTGCTCGCCGCCTCGAGCGCCGACGTCGGCTCGTCGAGGACGAGCACGCGCGGTTTCGCGACGAGCGCCTTCGCCACCTCGACGAGCTGGCGCTGAGCGAGCGAGAGCTCGCCGACGAGCCGCCGCAGCGAGAGGTCGCCGAGGCCGAGATCGTGCAGGACAGGACGGGCGCGCCTCGCCATCTCGGCGCGGTCGACGAACGGGCCCCGCAGCGGCTCGCGCTGCGGATAGAGGTTCGCGAGCAGGTCGAGGTCGTCGAAGAGGTTGAGTTCCTGCGAGACGACTGCAACGCCGTGCGCCGCCGCGTCGGCGGTGTTCGCGAAGGAGACCTCCGCGCCGTCGAGGCGGAGCGTTCCCTCGTCCGCCGTTAGCGCACCGGCGATCACCTTGACGAGCGTCGACTTGCCCGCTCCGTTCTCGCCGAGCAGGGCGTGCACGGTGCCGGCGCGAACCACGAGGTTCGCGCCGGCCAGTGCGTGGACGCCGCCGTAGGACTTGGAGATCCCCAGCGCTTCGAGCACGTGCCTAGTTCGCACCCGCCTTGCTCAGGGGCAGGATGTACTTGCTCGGATGCTTGATCTCGACCGCGATCAGCGCCTTGTAGTAGGCGTAGCGGTTCGAGTTGTTCTTTTCGCGCTTGATGATCGCGCTGATGTTCGCCTTCGTGATCGCGCCGGCCCCGGGGTTCCACCAGCCGGTGATCAGCTTGCCGCCCTTGGCGTGCTTGTCGAGGATGTACATGGCCAGGTAGCCCTTGAGGAAGTGCTGCGGGTCGCCGAGCCCGTAGATCTGCCCGTCCTCGACACCCTTGATCGCCGTCGGATCGACGTCGCAGGCGACGACGAGGTAGTGCTTGCCGGTCGTCTTGGTGATGTGGACGAACGAGACCGCGTCCTGGTCGCCCGGCGCGATGTAGGCCACCGCGTGCGGGTACTTCGAGACGAGGCTCTCCCAGTTCTGCAGGTTCGTCGTCGGGTCGGAGGTGACGTTGAACGGCTTGGTGAAGGTGAGCTTCGAGTCGTACTTCTTCAGCACCTTCTCCATGCCCTGGATGCGCAGCCCGAGGAGCGGCAGCTGCGGGATGTCGTTGCCGACCACGACGAGGCCCTTCGTCCCCTTCGGGATCTGCGTAATCAGCTTGCGGGCGATCGTCTCGCCGACCTGGACGTTGTTGTTGGCGACACAGGTCGGCACGTTCGAGGTCGGCACCGGGCAGGCGTCGACCGCGACGACCGGGATGCCCTGCGAGATCGCCTGCGATTCGACCGTCGCGAAGTCCGGCGGGATCGTCGTCATGATCCCGATCCCGTCCGGCGAGGTCGTCATCGCCGACTGGAACTCCTGCACCTCGACGGTGCCGTCGGCTGTGACCGAGGACGGTGCGGCCGAGGTGAGGCTGTCGCCGTACTTCTTCGCGGCCACGATCGCGCCGTCCGCCATCTCCTGGAAGGCGTTCTGGTTGTTCGCGGCGACGATCATCGCCAGCTTCGGCTTCGCCTTCGCTGCGCCGGACGCGGTTGCGGCCATGACGAGCACGGCGATTCCGAGCAGGACCACCGCGCCAAGCGAACGCGGCTTCATGCGTCGAAACATCCTTCCCCTCCTCCTTGTCGGTGCGTTCTCAAAGATGGACGTCGCGTTCAGGTTTGCGGTCACGACAAGAGAGCCCTGCGCCGGCCGGCGCGGATGATGCTGTCGACCGAGACCGCGCCGAGGATGACCGCCCCGAGCGCGAACTGGCTCCAGTTCTCGTTGATGTTGAAGTAGACGAGCCCGCTCGTGACCGCCGAGAGCAGGATCGCCCCGATCATCGCCCCGAAGACCGTCGCCGAGCCGCCCCGCATCGGGGTGCCGCCGATGATCACGGCCGCAATCGCGAGCAGGTTGTCGGCGCCGCCGACCGAGGGGTCGGCGGAGTGGAAGAACTCGAGGACGAGCAGGCCGGCGAGCCCGGAGACGACGCCGACGAGGATGAACGCCTGGTAGCGGACGCGCGCGATCGAGATCCCGGAGAAGAGCGCGGCCTCCGGGTTCGAGCCGATCGAGCGGACGCGATAGCCGAAGGGCGTGTAGCGCAGGACGATCGTCAGCCCGACCGCGATCGCGAGCATGATCCAGGCGGCGACGGGGATCCAGAGGAAGTTGCCGGTGAAGACGGTGAAGAACGAGCTCGACGCCGCGTGGTTGTGCGCGATCGGCTGCTCGTTGATCGTGTAACCGATGTTCACCGTGTTGCTGTTCGTGAGCCCGTCGTTGAGGCCGTTGTAGAGGTAGTAGGTCGCGAGCGTCGCGAGCAGCGCCGAGATACCGATCGTCTGGACCAGGAACCCGTTCAGGAACCCCATCCCGCACGCGCAGGCAAGCGCCGCGGCGGCCGCCAGCCACGGGTTCCAGCCCTGGTTCATCAAGAGCGCCGCGATCCCGGCGGTGAGGGCGAGCGTCGAGGAGACCGAGAGGTCGAGCTGACGCATCGCGATCAGGAACGACATTCCGCACGCGATCACGCCGACGTAGACCGACGACTGGAGGACGATGTCGATCTGGCGGAGCGTGAAGAACTCGGGGTGCGTGACCGCGAAGAGCCCGAGCAGGAGCGCGAGCGCGATCAGGACGCTGTTCGACTGCACCTCAAGCAACGAGTCGAGGACCCGGCGGACGCTCAGGTCGCCCCGTCCGGGGAGGGAGGACGTAGCCGCGCCGGCCGGGTCCGGATTCGCCACAATATTGTCGCGCATCCGTGTCCGACCATATCGGGGTCTCACAGCGAGCGCAAGACGGCGGAGCGGGTCGGCCACGATCAGGCCCCTCGGTAGCCCAGATGCGCGGAGACGTCGGCGGCGGTCCGGCAGACCGCAGCGCTGAGCCGCGCGATCAGCTCGTCGATCGAGACCATCGAGCTGTGCGCGGCGAGGTTGACCGCTCCCGCCGCCCGCCCCTCGCGGTCGAGCACGGGGGCGGCGATCGAGCGCAGCCCATAGGCGAGCTCCTCGTTGTTGATCGCGAACCCCTGTGCGCGGACGCGCTCCAACTCCTCGAGGAAGGCGTCCGGGCCGACGATCGTGTTCGGACCGCGGGCGGCGAAGTCGATCCTCCGCGCCGCGGCCTCGCGCGACTCGGCGGGCTCGAAGGCGAGCAGGGCCTTGCCGAGCGAGGTGCAGTACGCGGGCAGCCGCGCCCCGACGTGGAGGTTCAGGTCGATCTCGCGCTGGCCGGCGCGGCTCGAACGGCAGCGCTCGACGTACACGATGTCGAGGTCGTCGAGGATCGCCATGTTGACGGTGAAGCCGGTCTCGTCGCTCAGCTGGCGCAGGTAGGGCGCCGCCAGCTCGCGCAGCTCCATCGAGTTGATCGCCGAGAAGCCGAGGTCGAGGACGCGCGGGCCGAGGCGGTACTTCTTCGTTGCCGCGTCCTGCTGCAGGTACCCGAGCGTGGCGAGCGTCGCCACGTAGCGGTGCGTCGTCGAGCGGCCGAGACCGACCTCGTGGCCGAGCTCGGTGACGCCGAGCAGCGGCCTGCCGGAGCGGAAGGCCGAGAGGATCGCGAGCCCGCGCTCGAGCGACTGGGAGTAGGCGGGGCTGACTGTCGCTGCTTCGGCCACTTGTTCGAGATACTAGACTAGGATCTTGACAATCTGACAAGGTCCTCGCTAGCGTCGGCCCGATGGCGACGACGGCGACGCGCGAGTTCCGGCAGTTCGTCGGAGGGGAGTGGCTTCCCGCCGCCGACGGCGGCAGCTACGACGACTTCGACCCGTTCAGCGGCGAGCTGTTCGGGACGGCGCCCGCCGGAGGCGCCGCGGACGTCGTCCGCGCGATGGACGCCGCGGTCGCCGCGTCCGCCGCCTGGGCGCAAGCGGCGCCCGCCGAGCGCCAGCGGGTCTTCCTGCGCGCAGCCGAGATCGTCGAGGCGCGCACGAGCGAGCTCGTCGAGCTGCTCGCGCGCGAGACCGGCGCGACCTTCGGCTTCGCGATGTTCCAGTGCGGCTTCGTGCCGAACCTCTTCCGGCAGTCCGCGGCGCTGGCGTACGCCCCACTCGGCCAGGTGCTCCCCTCCGACAGCGGCGCCTTCGCGATGGGGATCCGCAGGCCGGTCGGCGTCGTCGGCGCCTTCGCTCCCTGGAACGCCGCGCTGATCCTCTCCGCGCGCTCGTTCGCCGCGCCGCTCGCGCTCGGCAACGCGGTCGTGCTGAAGCCCTCGGAGTGGTCGCCGTACACCGGCGGCCTGCTCTGGGGCGAGATCTTCACGGAGGCCGGCCTCCCTTCGGGCGTGCTGAACGTCGTCACGCACGCGCCGGGAGCGGCGCCCCCAGTCGCCAACGCCCTGATCGAGCATCCGGCGGTGCGCCGACTCAACTTCACGGGCTCGACCCAGGTCGGGCGGCTGATCGCCGAGGCCGCCGGACGGCAGCTGAAGCGCGTCGTCCTGGAGCTCGGCGGCCACAACCCGCTGCTCGTGCTGGCGGACGCCGACGTCGGCTACGCGGTCGACGCGGCCGCCTTCGGCTCCTACCTGCACCAGGGCCAGATCTGCATGTCGACGCGGCGGATCTACGTCGAGCGGCCGATCGCCGACGAGTTCGTCTCCCGGCTAGCCGAGAAGACGAGCGGCCTCAAGGTCGGCGACCCGAAGGAGCCGGACACGATCATCGGGCCGCTGATCAACGAGCAGGCCCTCGAGCTCGTCCGCAGCCGGGTCGCGCAGGTGGTCGAGGCAGGCGCGAAGGTCCTCGCCGGCGGCGAGGTGCGCGGCCCGTGCTTCGAGGCGACGCTCCTGACGAACGTCCCCCCCGGCTCCGACTTCGCGCAGCACGAGACGTTCGGGCCCGTCGCGGCGGTCGAGATCGTCGACAGCCCCGAGCAGGCCGTGGAGCAGGCGAACCGGACGAGCTACGGCCTCAGCGCCGGGATCATCACCTCCGACCGTGAGCGCGGCTTCGCGCTCGCCCAGCAGCTCGAGTCGGGCGTCGTCCACGTCAACGACCAGACCGTCGCCGACGAGCCGCAGATGCCGTTCGGCGGCGTCAAGGACTCCGGCTTCGGCCGCTTCGGCGGCCAGGCCGTGATCGACGAGTTCACCGACCTCCGCTGGGTGACGATGCGGCGCGACGGCCACCCCTTCCCGTTCTGACGGGCGCCGTGGGGGTCGTCCCGCTCAGCGACGCGATCCGCGAGCTCGTGCACGACGGAGACACGGTCGCGCTCGAGGGGTTCACCCACCTGATCCCGCACGCGGCGGGACACGAGCTCGTCCGGCAGGGGCGCTCCCACCTGACGCTGATCCGGATGACGCCAGACGTCGTCTACGACCAGCTGATCGGGATGGGCTGCGCCCGCAAGCTCGTCTTCTCCTGGGGCGGCAACCCCGGCGTCGGCTCCCTGCACCGGCTCCGCGACGCCGTCGAGAACCGCTACCCGCGCCCGCTCGAGCTCGAGGAGCACTCGCACGCCGGCATGGCCGCCGCCTACGCTGCCGGAGCTGCGAACCTCCCCTTCGGCGTCCTGCGCGGCTACCGAGGCGGCGACCTCCCCGCACGCACACGGGTGGCGACGATCTCCTGCCCCTTCACGGGCGAGGAGCTCGCAGCCGTCCCGGCCCACCGGCCCGACGTCGGGATCGTGCACGCGCAGCGGGCCGACCGGCACGGCAACGTCCAGCTCTGGGGCATCGCCGGCGTCCAGAAGGAGACCGTCCTCGCCTCGAAGCGCGCGCTCGCCACGGTCGAGGAGATCGTCGACAGGCTCGAGCCGAGACCCGGCGCGACGCTGCTCCCGGCCTGGGTGCTCGACGCCGTCTCGCTCGCCCCGGGCGGCGCGCACCCGTCCTATGCGCATGGCTACTACGAGCGCGACAACGACTTCTACGTCGCCTGGGACGAGATCAGCCGCGACCGCGACCGCTTCCGCGCCTGGATGCAGCGGCACGTGCTCGAGACCGCCGACGTAGCGGAGTACCACGCGAGCCTCGCCCGCGAGGCGGCGCCGGTGTGAGCGACTGGACGGCCGACGAGATGATGGCGGTCGAGGCCGCCCGCCGGCTGCGCGACGGCGACGTCTGCTTCGTAGGCATCGGCCTGCCGAGCCTCGCCGCCAACCTCGCCCGCCGCACGCACGCGCCGGGCTGCGTGCTCGTCTACGAGAGCGGCACGATCGGCGCGAAGCCGGCGGCGCTGCCCCTCTCGATCGGCGACGGCGAGCTCGCGGAGACGGCGGACACGGTCGTCTCCGTGCCGGAGATGTTCGCCTACTGGTTGCAGGGCGGGCGCATCGACGTCGGCTTCCTCGGCGCCGCGCAGATCGACCGCCACGGCAACCTGAACAGCACGGTCATCGGCCCATACGACTCCCCTGCCGTCCGGCTCCCGGGAGGCGGCGGCGCGCCCGAGATCGCACTCGGCGTCCGCGACGTCTTCGTGATGCTGCGACACTCGCGGCGCGCCTTCGTGCCGATGCTCGACTTCACCACCAGCCTCGGGAGCGACGTCCGCGTCGTCGTCACCGATCTCGGCATCCTCGAGCCGGTGGACGGCGAGCTGACGCTCGTGGCCGTCCACCCCGGCGTCGGCGTCGAGGCGGCCCGCGCGGCGACCGGCTGGGAGCTGCGGGTGGCGGCCGACGTGCGCGTGACCGAGCCGCCGACGCCCGACGAGCTGACGGCACTGCGTTCGCTGCGGACGAAGGGAGGCCCGGCGTGACCGACCCGTACGACGGTCCCGTCGTCCTGCCGGACGATCCGAGCCTCGGCCCCGAGGTCCAGGTCGACTTCCCGGGCTACCGCTCGACGCGCTGGCGCGCTCCCTCGCGTCCGCTCGTCACCCTCCCCGAGGAGCTGCACGCGCTCGACGGGCCGGTCTTCGGCGAGTCGGCCATCGAGCCGCTCGACAACGACCTGACGCGCCAGCACGACGGCGAGCCGATCGGAGAGCGGATCGCCGTCACCGGGCGCGTGCTCGACGACCGCGGCCGCCCGCTCCGCGGCGCGCTCGTCGAGATTTGGCAGGCGAACGCGTGCGGCCGCTACCGGCACGACGTCGACCAGCATCCGGCGCCGCTCGACCCGAACTTCTCGGGCGCCGGCCGCTGCCTCACCGACGACGAGGGCCGCTACGCCTTCACGACGATCAAGCCGGGCTCCTACCCGTGGGGCAACCACCCGAACGCGTGGCGCCCGGCGCACATCCACTTCTCGCTCTTCGGGCGCGCGTTCGAGCAGCGGCTCGTCACGCAGATGTACTTCCCGGGCGACCCGCTCTTCCCCTACGACCCGATCTTCAACGCGATCCGCGACCCGAAGTCGCGCGAGCTGCTGATCTCCCGCTTCGACCTCGCGAGGACGCAGCCCGAGTGGTCGCTCGCCTTCGAGTGGGACATCGTGCTGGGGTCGACGCCCTTCGAGCAATGACGCAGCTCAGCCGCACACCCTCGCAGACGGTCGGGCCCTTCTACTCGATCGGCCTCTGCCGCCGCCGCGACGACGAGCTCGACCCCGAGGGCGTCGAGCTGAGCGGCCTCCTCCTCGACGGTCGCGGCGAGCCGATCTGGGACGGGATGGTCGAGGTCTGGGACGCCGCCGCGCGACGCTGGGGGCGCTCGAACACCGACGCGGAGGGCCGCTTCCGCTTTCGCGTGCGGCGAGACGCCGACGTGCTCGAGACCCACGTCTTCGCGCGCGGGCTGCTGCGTCACCAGCGCACCCGCATCTATCTGCGCGAGCTGGACGACGCGGTGCTGGCGTCGCTCGAGGCCGGCGAGCGCGCGACGCTGGTCGCGCGCGCAGAGGACGGCGGTTTCCGGTTCGATATCCGCATGCAGGGACCGAACGCCACCGTCTTCTTCGCTCCTTGACGACGTTCGCGCCGCTCTTCGTCCCGCCGTCGCTGCGGGAGGCCGTCTCGGACGAGGCATGGTTCGCGGCGATGCTCGACGGCGAGCAGGCGCTGGTGCGCGCCGAGGCCTCGTTGGGAATCGTCCCCGCGGCGGCGGCCGCGACGATCGAGAGCTGCTGCGAGCTGCGCCGCTTCGACACGGCGGCGCTCTGCGAGCAGGGCCGCGCGGTCGGGAACCCGGCCGAGCCGCTGGTGCGCGCGCTGCGCGAGGCGGCTGGCGACGCGGCCGAGTGGGTCCACTTCGGGGCGACCAGCCAGGACGTTCTCGACACCGCAGCCATGCTCGTGGTGCGGCGCGCGATCGAGCCGATCGCCACCGAGCTGGCTGGGCTCGCCGACGCCGCGGCGGAGCTCGCGAGCGAGCACCGCTCGACGCCGATGGCGGGCCGCACGCTGCTCCAGCACGCGGTGCCGACGACCTTCGGCGCGAAGGCCGCCGGCTGGCTCGTCGGCGTCGTCGACGCGCGCACGACGCTGCTCGGCGTCCGGCTGCACGCGCAGCTCGGCGGAGCGGCGGGCACGCTGGCCGCACTCGGAGACCGCGGGATCGATGTGCTCGGCGCTTTCGCGCGCGAGCTGGGACTGGCGGAGCCGGTGCTGCCCTGGCACGCTCGGCGGGCGCAGCTCGGGGCGCTCGGAGCCGCGTTACAGCAGGTGGCCGCGACCTGCGCAAAGATCGGCCTCGACGTGATCCTGCTAGCCCAGACGGAGGTCGGCGAGGTCGCCGAGGCCCGCAGCGGCGGCTCCTCGACGATGCCGCACAAGCAGAACCCGGTCGGGGCCGTGCTCGCGCGCGCCTGCGCGCGGCTCGTGCACGCGAACAGCGCCGTCCTCGCCTGCGGCGAGCACGAGCACGAGCGCGCGGCCGGTGCCTGGCAGGCGGAGTGGACGGCGCTCTCCGAGGCGCTCGCGCACGCCGGCGGAGCCGCGGCCGGGGCGCGCAGCTCGCTGACGGGCCTCGAGGTACGTCCCGCCCGGATGCGCGAGAACATGACCGCAGCGCTCTACTCGGAACGCGACCGGCTCGGGCTCGCGGACGACGCCTACCTCGGCTCCGCCGAGGCCTTCGTCGACCTCGCGCTCGCCCACTGGCGCGAGGGATCGCCGTGACGCTCGCACACTGTCTCGACGGGCCCAAGAGCGCGCCGGTGCTCGTGTTGGGTCACCCACTCGCCGGTCGGGTTCCTGGTGCAGCCGGCGAGCCACACGCGGCGGTCCGCGTGCGCGATGAAGAAGAGCACGTAGAAGCGGCGCAGCAGGATCGTCTCGACGGTGAGGAAATCGCAGGCGACGATGCTGGCGGCCTGCGATCTCAGGAACTCGCGCCAGCTTGAGCCGCTCCGACGCGGCGCCGGCTCCAGCCGCGCCTGGGCAAGCAGGCGGCGGACGCTCGTCGCGGAGACGACGAAGCCCAACTTGCGTAGCTCGCCGCAGATCCGACGGTGCCCCCAGCGCGGGTTATCCCGCGCAAGCCGGAGCACCAACTCGCGGATCTCCGACGCCAGCGGCGGCCGGCCGACTCGACCCGAGGGCTGCCGCCACTTTCGCCGGACCAGCGCCCGATGCCAACGCAGCAACGTCCGCGGCGACACCAACAAGAGGCTCCGCTGGGGCCGCGGCAGGTGCACGGCCGCGGCAGCCAGCAGTGCCCGATCAGTCATCCCGAGCCTCGGCCGCCCGACCTGGCGGCGCAGGATCGCCAGCTCATGCCGGAGCACGAGCAGCTCGATGTCTTTCACGTCCAGGCCGCGGCGACTACGAACCAGCGCGCCCAGCACAGCCCGGACGGCGAGATAGAGGAAGGAGAAGGCCATGCCGCCGATCCTCCCAACCCGCCCGCCACACCACCGCGACACCGATATTGGCGCCCTTCAGGACGACGCGATCAGAGATCGCGGAGCGCAGCCATTAGCCTGAAAGTGTGTAGTGTGTGCATACACACTGAGTCATACACGTCACACACCAGGGAGGTATAGGTGACGGCGCTTGCTGATGCCGCACTCGACCAGCTGGTCGAGGCGATCCTGCCGAAGTTGGTCTCGCGCGGGTTCGCGCTGAGCCCGATCGGACCGAACGCGACGGTCACGTACGCCGACGACTACGACGACGCGACTTGCAAGCAGTTCCTGAAGCCGGAGCACCTCGGGGACGGCGTTTTGGAGCGGATGCTTCTCTTCTTCCGCGAGCTTGAGCAGAAAGGCGAGATCTCTTCGCTCGATCTCGTCCAGCTGTTGGGGGTCAAGGGTCCGACGAGCGTGCCGGCGAACCTGACGAACCCGATGAAGAAGCGCGCGCGCAAGCTTGGTATTCCGGTCCCGTGGGCGGAGGCGTCGACTCACGACAACCGCACGGTCTGGCGCGACCGCGAGGGGATCGCTGCCCGCATGGTCAAGGCCATCGGAGCCGAGCGCATCGCGCGCGGACTCGTGTAAACCGATCGCAGACCTCAGGGAGGCGAGGCCGTTGGGCCTCCCCTCCCGCGTCGTGACGACCCTCACGCGGGCTAACGACTCGCGCGCGCAGCCGCGTCGAGAATCGATCGCGATGACACCCCAGTCAGGCGATGGTGGAGCTCATAGGCCATCGCCTCAGTTAGGCCAGCCACGAAATCGGTCGCGACCCGCCGGGCCTCGTTCGGGATACGAATCCGTTCGAGGAGCTCCCTCTGCGCCAGGGGAAAGAGATTCGCTCCACCCTTCGTGTCAAGGGCAGCGTCGACGAAGATCTTGTGGAGTTCATCGATGACCCTCTCCTGCCCGCGCTGGATCGTCGAGAGCGATGGATCGGTGATGACGTAGAACCACGCCAACTCCTTCAGCACGGCGACCTCCGCCAGCTCCTCACGGGCAATGTCCAGCGTCTCACCGTTGCGTGTCGCTGCATTGACGAACCGCCCGATCAGATACGACGTTTGGTAGCGGAGGTTCGTCCGGTCACGCCGGCCCCCTCGATATGGATCGATGAGACCGAAGGGTGCCGTCGAGTCGGTGAAAAGCCGTGCGACGGCGGCTTGGAGATCGTGCTCCGACAGCTTGGCTGCGGTGAACTTCTCGCGTAGCTTCGTGCGCTTGAGCCGATCTTCGTAGAAACTGGCCGTAAAGCGGCGTCGCTCACTATCGTCGCTACTGGCAAGCCGATCGAGCGGTATCAGGCCGAGGCGAAAGAAGTCCTCAAGGTCGTGGACGGCGTAGGTGACATCGTCCGACCAGTCCATGATCTCGGCCTCTAGCGACCGGTCATCGGCAGTCGAACCAGTGCGAGCGAAGTCGAACGCGCGTCGCTCGGTCTCGTAGGCTCCCCACTTCTCAGCCTTCTTTGGATCGGACAGGTTCTGTGTCCAGGGGTACTTCAGAATCGCGTTGAGCGTCCGGCGCGTGAGGTTGAGGCCTCGGTAGGCGTCCGTTCGGAGGGCGAGAAAGTTCACGATCCGAAACGACTGGGCGTTTCCTTCGAACCCGCCCCAGGGTTCCGCTCGCTTGTTCAACTTCACCTCGGCTAGGTGTCCGAAGGGCGGATGCCCGAGATCGTGCGCCAGAGCTGCTGCAGCCGCGACCTCTTGACGGTCCACTGCAAGGCCGATTTGCTTCGCGAGCCGGCGTGCGACTTGCGCGACCTTGAGCGTATGAGTGAGCCTATTGTGGATCGTGACGCCGGCCTCCGGCGCCGCGATCTGCGTAATTCCTGCGAGCCTCTGTAGCGCCGTCGTGTAAAGCACGCGATCGTGATCGCGCTCAGCCTCGCTACGCCGCGCCGGCTTCTTCTCCGTTACGAGACGACGGTTTGGCTCGGGAACGCCGGCCATGAGCGCTGACTCTAGTGCGCGGTTGGGACGGCTTCGTCCGCTGCACTACTACGCGGCGGGGACTTCGCGGCCGGTGCCGAGGTGGATCTGATTGGCGTTGAGAAGCCGAAGGATCGCGGCGCGGATGAGTGAGTTGTCGACATCCCCAGCCTCGGCGCGCACCTGAACACTCAGCTCAGAGATGCTCGCAGGGCGCGTCTGCTCGACGACCCGCAGGACGACGTCCTGGACCCGCTCGACCTCCTGCTCGTCCGCAGCGTCGAGTTCTTCGAGCGACTGCCCTTCCTGTTCATGCAACCCCATTGCGCCTCCTCCTTGCCTCCGAGCCTAGTGCGTGTCTGGTGTCCGAGAGCAACCTAGAAGATCACGAGCGTCGGACGGCTGCGGCAAGCTTCCGAACCGAACGAATGTTCGCAATGTAGCGGGGCGGTCGGACAGATTCAAGAGAGCCGACCAGCGCTGCCCACGCAGACCGTGCCAGCGACGGTGATCGTGTCCGGCTAGACGCGCAGGCTTTTCGACAGCTCGTGGCCCGACTGATCCAGGCCAGACGGACTCCGCAGAACAGGGGCGCTACTACTAGGCGTTCGGCGAAACCCGTGTCGGAGCGGACACCGGCTCGAGACGACGGAAGTAGATCCACCAGACGCAGTCGAACAACTCAATCCGCGTACGGCCCGGAGCGATCTCGGCCAGCGCCGACCAGCTCTCGGTGTTCTCCGACCGCGTGAGGTCGTACGCGATCCAGTCGAGCGCCTCGCGGATCCGTACCGGCGACTTGATCGTCTCCATCGAGGAGCGCTGCTCCGGCCAGCGTGGATTCATGTAGGCCCCGAAGATCGCTTGGTTGTCCAACACCGGGACTAGGCGCGGCCGCTTCTTGTGAAGAATCTTCGTGGCGAGCGACGCTCCGACCCATGGCCAGCTCGTCATCGTTCCGATCAGCTCGGATAGCCGTTGCCGCTCTTCCGCCGTCGTCTCCTCGAGTGGCTTGTTCGGCATCGAGGCGAGGTCGAGTGACGACCCGTGCCGCAGCACTGCCGCGGCGGCCTGGCCGGCTACGCGCGAGTTGATGAGCATCGTTACCGCGAGGTCCTCGACAAGCAGGATGTCGGACGGCGTCGCGGGTTCGAAGTCGAGGTAGAGCTCGCCCCAATCCGCCTCGCGCACCCGCCACTCCTGCAGCAGATCCTCGACGCCTTCGACGCGACGGTCGAGTTGGCCGGCACCGTAGATGAGATCCACGCTGCCGAACCTATCGGGCCGAATGGTCAGGGTGGCGATCGACCGGGCGCGTGGACTTGCCAGTCTTACCCGGCTTTATCGGAATCGGCTTAGAAGTCCGGCCCGCGAGTCCGCGAAGGTAAAGCTCCGCTTGACCTATGCATGACACCTCCTCTGCCAGAGGTGCTGTGCTGGCGTGCCGTCTGCCGTCGCTTCTGCCATCGCATCTGGGATCGCCTTAGGACGCGATCCCCCACCTCCGGCAAAGCCGCTGGACTTCATTACGTTCGCGGCTCGCTTCTCTCCGCGACATGGTCGTGGGAATCCGTGTCCTCGCTGCACGGCTAGTCTATTTGCTACCGCTGTGAATAAACTACTGCTACAGTAGTTGCCATGAGTTCGGTAGTTAATCGGCTACGCCCCGCGTTGTCGCGCGTGCTCGAGCGACCCTTGGAATCTATCGAGGAGACCGACTCCCGTTCCGCCCGGGCCACGGTCGCCATTGGAAGCGCCGCTCACGAGCTCCAGCTTCGCTGGGCGGGGCGCGGTTGGCCGGCGGATCTTGAGCAGGCGCTGACCTCGGTTCCCGATCCCTGGCCGCGGCAGCTTGTGCTGGTCGGACAGCGATTCTCGCCCGGAGCGATCGAGCAGCTCACGCAGCGCCGAGCGAACTGGCTGGATGAGGCCGGCGCGGCGCGCATCGAAACCGATTCGGGGCTTCTCGTCGTCCGTGAGCCGGATGAAACGGAACTCGAGCCTGGGGGGCCGCGCGGTTTCCGCTGGGCCGCATCGTCCCTCGAGATCGCCGAGTGGCTCCTCACAGAGCCACCGCTTGAGACTTTCAACGCGCACGCGCTCGCCGATCGATCGGGTTGGTCGTACGCGCAGACGACGAAGGTCCTTCGCCAGCTGAGCGCGCGGGGTTGGGTGAAGAAGACGGGGGGCTCGCGCGGCGTCGGCTCCGGCTGGCAGCTCGCTGATGCGGGGGGCCTGCTGGAGACGTGGGCCGCATACCTCGTGGGCCATCGTCCAGAAACGGTCGGGGCGCACCGCGTTCTGCGCGACCCGATGCAGTTCGCGCGCACCGAGGTCGCGCAGACCCTGAGTCCGGAGATGGAGTGGGCGTTCTCGGGCTGGGCGGGACTCGAACTCGCCGCTCCCTTCGTGACGACGGTCCCGATTCTCCAGGTCGCCGTTGACGCCAACGCGCTCGTGGACGGGCGGGTGCGCGAAGCGATGCGTAGCCTCGGTCTGCGCGAGGTCAAGGAGGGCGCCAGGATCGAGTTCTTCGCGCTCTCAAGGTTCTCGTTGTCGCTCGCACGCGAATACCACGGGGTGCCGGTTGTGAGTGCGCCACGTCTGTACGCCGACCTGCGCGCGCTCGGCGGCAGGGGCGAAGAAGCCGCGGAGCACGTACGCCAGGAGCTGATCCGTGTCTGACTTCGAACTCGAACGCTCACCCGAAGCGCGCGAACTCGCCGAGGACGCGCTCTTTCAGCTCCTCGACGCGCTGGGCGCCCACGACCTCAACCTGGTCGTGCTCGGCGGGCTGGTACCCGAGCTCCTCACCGGCGGCGAAGGCAGCGACGCTCCGGCTCATCTCGGCACGACCGACATCGACATCCACATCTCGCTCTTCGCCGACGCGCAGAGTGATGTGGGGCCACTTGAGGCTGCGCTCGAGGCGATCGGTGCAGAACCCGACGCGGGAGTCGACGGCTGGCGCTGGCTGATTCCCGCCGGCGGGAGTCGGGTGAGGATCGAGTTTCTCTGTGATCTCGAAGACCAGCTTGCGGAGGTGACCGTTTCGCTTCCTGGCTGCGAGCGGCTTCGAGCGGCGAACCTGCGCGGCACCGGCTTCGTCGCGCGCGATTGGGCCGAAGAACCGATCGAGCGCGTCGTCGACGGTCAGACCGTGACTTACCAGGCTCGCTTCGCCCGGCTGGAGGGCTACCTGCTCGCGAAGTCGTACGCACGCTCGCCATCGTGGCGCCGAGAAGGACTACTACGACCTTGTGCACGTCCTCCTCTACAACCGCATCGGCGGACCCGCTCAAGCAGGCGCCCAGCTCGCCGGCGGGCAGTTCGCAGACGACGTCAGCGCCGCGCGCAGCCTCTTCGGCGAGATCGAGGCCAGATTCAGCGCCACATCCGGCTACGCAGCTCAGAGCTACGTCAACCAGGCCCGCCGCGTCGACCCGGAGGCAGACCCGGCGCAGCTCGCCCAAGACGCCGTCGGCGCGATCGCGGAATTCATCGCCGCCCTCAATCTCACCTAGTGGGTCGTAGCGGCTGGGGCCCGCGCGCAGGCTCACATCGGCCGGGCCGTTCTGGGGGCCGTTCTGTCGGCCGTTCTGTCGGCCGTTCTGTGGGCCGGTCCGGACCGGGCCACCCATGCATGGTCGAAGGTCCTGCACGTCAGCCGTTTCGGCGACTCGGTCGAGTCCGCGACATGGTGCTGAGTGTCGTTGATCGTGCCGGAGGTGCGGCGGCGGCTATCGCCGTGGACTGGAAGCACTTCCCGGGTGGAGCTAAAGTCGTCGATCCGCTTGAACAAATGCCCCGGCGGCGACGAAGCGCCCCGGGGCCGGCAACGGAGGTTGAGCTCCGATGCAATCGAAGGCTAACCCGCGCCCACGGCGGCGGCCGGTCGCCCGCCACCCCGGCATTTACTACCGACCCCAGCCCGGCGGCCGGGTCGGACCGCCATACGAGATCGCCTACCTCGACTCCGCCGGCCGGCGCCGCTGGCAAGTCGTGCATGGCAGCCTCGACGACGCCGAAGCGAAGCGAGCCGAGTTGCGGCTGCGCCGCCATCGCGGTGAACGGATCGAACCGAGCACGCAGCGCTTTGCCGAGTACGCGCTCGAGTGGCTCGAGCGGCAGTCGACCCGTGACCGCACGCGCGAGGTGCACAGCTGGGCGCTTCGCCAGCATCTGATCCCCTACCTCGGCCGACGGCGGATCGATCAGATCACCGTCGACGACGTCGCCGCGTTCATCGTCGCGCTGCAAGACAAGGGCCTGCGCGGCTCGACCGCGAACACGGCGCTGCGCTCCTTGTCCCGCATCCTTTCGCACGCCGCCCGGCGAGGCGCGATCCCGATCAACCCGTGCAGTCAGCTCGAGCGCGGCGAGCGGCCGAAGCTGAACGACACACGACCGCACCGCATCCTCAGCCTCGACGAGATGCAGGCCGTGCTCGCGAACAGCGAGTGCACGCTCTACCGCTGCCTGCTCGAGCTGCTGTTCACCACCGGGCTGCGGATCGGCGAGGGGCTCGGGCTCGCCGTCGGGGATCTCGACATCGAGGACTGCGTGATCCGAGTCGAGTACCAGCTCGGCCGCGACGGAGCCCGCAGTCCACTCAAGACCGAAGAGTCACGCCGGGCGATCGACATCCCGCCGCAGCTGATGCGGCGGCTCGCCGCCCTTACCCGCGAGCGCGGAACCCACACCGACCCCGAGGCATTCGTGTTCGCCAGTCGCAACGGCAGCGGCCTCGAGCGCAAGGTCGCCCGCGAAGCGCTCAAGCGAGCCGTCGCGAAGGCCGGCATCACCGCCCCCACGCCGACCCTGCACGACCTCCGCCACAGCCACGCGAGCATGCTCATCGCGCTCGACACCTCGATCGTCGAGATCCAGCGACGGCTCGGCCACCGCAAGCCCGACACCACGCTGCGCATCTACGCGCACGAGTGGAAGTACAACGCCGCACGCCGCAGCCAGGTCGGACGCCAACTCGGCGAACTCTTCGAAGCCACTGGGCAGCTCACGCCGCCGGAACGGAAGCCGCTCGCGCTCCCACCAGCCCGAGGCACCAGCAGCCGAGAAGCCTGACAGCGGCCGAGGCGTCGCCGGGCCTCCAAGCACGACGTGATCCCCTCCGACGAGGACGCAACCGGCTGCTGTGCGACCCTCCCCGAGAGCAAGCCGCACATCGCCGCGTGAAAGGATGCACGCGCTCGGTGGTCGTTCGTGAACGAGCCGTGACAGAGATTTCACATGACAAACACTTACGACAGCTACGACATCTTTCTCTCGCCCCCAGACCTCACGGGACGGGAGCTGGCATCGCTCGCGAAGCTCATCGAGTCGAATTGGCTCGCACCGTCTGGCCCTGAACTCGATGCCTTCGAGGGCGAGTTCGCGGCCCTCACCGGCATCCCGAATGCGTTGGCTCTTGCAAGTGGGACCGCGGCGCTGCATCTTGCCTTGGTCGCGCTGGGCATCGAACGCGGCGACGCAGTCGCGTGTCCTACCTTCACCTTCGTCGCCAGTGCCAACCCGATCCGGTACGTCGGCGCGACTCCGATATTTATCGATTGCGACGAGGCGACCTGGGCGATCGATCCGAGCCTTCTCGACCATGCTCTCAGCGCGAGGCCCGGCATCCGCGCCGTGATGGCGGTGGACGTCTACGGGCAATGTTGTGACTACGACGTGATCAGCCAGATTTGCACTCGGCACGGCGTGATCCTTTTGCAGGACGCAGCGGAGTCGCTCGGATCGACCTACCGAGGCGAGATCGCTGGAAGCCAGGGAGTCGTGGCCGCCTTCTCGTTCAACGGCAACAAGATCATGACCACGAGCGGCGGAGGAATGCTCGTCTCACACGATGCAGCGGTGATCGAGCACGCAAGGAAGCTGTCCATGCAGGCACGAGAGTCAGGCGTGTCGCATTACGAGCACAGCGAACTTGGATTTAACTATCGCCTCAGCAGCCTCCTTGCGGCGTTCGGCCGAGCTCAACTTGCCGATTTGCCAGCCCGAGTTGCCAAGCGTCGCGAGATCCGCAGGCGCTATCGGGAGCTACTCGGAAACATTGAGGGCATCACGTTCATGCCGGAAGCGAGCTACGGCGAGACCAATGCATGGCTGACCTGCATCTCCATCGACACGGAGAGGTTCGGGGCCGATCGAGAAGCCGTCCGCCAAGCACTCGAGAGGGAGCGGGTCGAAGCCCGACCACTCTGGAAGCCCATGCATCTCCAGCCGCTATACGCGGGATGCGAGATCTTCGGCGGGAGGACCTCAGCGGATCTCTTCGAGCGAGGTCTCTGCCTCCCGAGCGGATCGGCGCTGACCGCCGAGCAACAAGAGCGGATCGCGAGCATCGTCCTGAAGTCGCGCGAACGTTGAGAGCCGGGTTGGCTTTGTCGTCGACTGCGAGGCAGCCGAACTTAGGTTCTGCCAGCGCCCTCCACATACGACTGCGCAATGTGAAGCAGACAGCCATGCGCGGTAGGGTTGGCCGGCTGTGAAGACCCCTACCGGCCTTGCTCGTGGTGCTATCGACAGCGGCGCCGCGCTGGCTGCACTCTGGTACTCCGAGGAGGAGTGCAACGACCCTTTTGCCGTCCATGTCGCCGCGGCAATTCGGTCCATGCTTCGGACCGACAAACGCATCCCCTGGAAGGTCGAACCCATCGAACCGATCAGCGGAGTCCTGAAGGGCAGTGGGACGTCGCCGTCGGTCGTGTGGCACGCCCAAGCGGTTGGAGCCCTCCTCGAGTTGGGCTTTCACCCAAGCGCCGACTGCGTCCGTCACCATCTTCTAGTACTGCGGGAGCGCCTCCGTCCTGAGAACGCACACGACCCAGGTGCTGCTCGCGGCAAGCGCGATCACTGGGTCTTGCGGACTCGTCACGTTGCCTGGATCCTCGCATGTCTCGCGGAGATGAGGCACATCGCGCCTCGCGAGGCGCGCACCCAAGAAGAACGAGCCGGTATCAGTCTGCATCTGGACGTCCTCCACACTGCCTACCGGTACCTGATCGTTCCCCCTGCCCGACACGAACTGCCGTGGTTGACGCGGCGGCGAGAGGACGAGGGTTGGACTGAGTATTGGGGAGGACGCGGGGTCAACCTCCTCAACACTCTTTACACGCTGCTCGGCCTCTGCAGGGCGGACCGCCATGGGTTCGGACTCGCCCATCCGCCGTATAGCCTCGAGGCGAGCGACGTCGAGACCTTGATCCTCGACCGCCTGAGTATCGAGCCCTCAAGTCAGGGGCTTGCCGTATACCTCACCGGCGACTGGAACGCCGCTTGGACAACGGAACCCCTCCCGTCCGGTGTGATCGGACTAATCGTGCTCGTCTTAGTCGAGTACGCAGCGCTCCTAAATGAGCAGGCACGATTCGAGCAGACGGCTGGGAAGGCTGCCGCGGTCCAGCTGACAGCGCAACGACTTGCCCGACACCTCTCCGCAACAATCGATCAGTGGTGGGCTCACGCCGATGCTTTTCTCAACACCTATGCCGAGGGAACGTGGTTCGTGCCGAGTTACAGCGTGTGTGTGCGTGCGATGCTCGACAGCGGCGCCGTGGATCCTGGTGCCAGCGTCGTCGCGCGAGCCTTCACGACGATCTCGAGCGGCTATGGAAGCGTGCGCTCCAACGTTCGCGGCATCGAGACGTGGGCGGACATCACAAGAGGATTCAAGCCAACGCAGCAGCAGAAGAAACATGGCCACGCCCTTGTTCCGGTCCCTGTGCGACGTGGGTCACGGCTGGTCGTGACACCGGCGGGACTCCACGCGGCTGTGTTGGCTCACACCGCTCTAAGACGCGCCCTGGCGAGGGAGGATCCACGTTCGATCGTCAAGCGCTTGGCGATCGAGAAGCCCCGCGGCGCGCGTGCCGGAACACGAGCTGGAGCAGCGCGTCGTCAGTTCCCGACTTCGCCATTTTCGGTTCTCCGCATCCAACCAGCAGGTGAGAAGTTCGTTGGAATCGTCAGCTGCCCAGAGATCGATCCGACATACACTGAGCACGCTGCGCTCGGCTCTGCCCATTGCGAACTGCTCCGTGCCCTCGCCGCAGCGAGCACTCCCATGACGCTCAGCGAGCTGGTGGACGCAATGCGAGCAAGAGGTTGGACGCGCAGTTTCGAGAGCAGGTCGGTCGCCTCGGCGATCGATGAGATTAACAAGCGCTACGCGATGAGGCTCATAGCTGGCAGCAAGGGCTCCGAGTCCCGCTTCGTCTACAAGCTGACCGCGCGCCTAGAAGAAGTGGCTGATAACGGTGGTGGTGGACAAGTGAGGCGACGCACATCGTCTCCGAAACGCAGCAGCCCATTGGGTCGCTAGCCCCACATGCAAGGCATTACCCAACGAAGGCGGATCACGCACCGTCGTCGCCGCAACTGGCGACCGCAGAGTCATCGGAAGCTCGCATGTATCGAGCGACTGCGTCAGTCACTCGCCTACGTGGATCGGCTGTCATCGACCGGATGAGCGGGTCGCACTGAGTCCGGTCGGTTCCTGACCGAGCAGCAACGATCATCGCGACGACGAAAACGCGTCGCGCCCAATCGCTCCGACTTCGCCGAAGGCGCTCTAGGCTCGACATCTTGATCAACCCGCCGGCGCATGCCTCGCCGACACACACCGCCAACTCATCCGCGCTCAACCAATTGTCCGCGTAGCCCGCCCAGCGGAACATCTGATGAGGAGTGATGGTTGTCTTCGTCGTTCGCAGCAGGCGGCATGCCGCGAGCTCCTCTTCGTGAAACACCCCGTCCCAAAGAGCGTCGGCGATGCCCCGAGCATGATCGTCGCGCAGCTCGCAACGTGAGAGAAAGTTCGTGAGAACGTGGCCGATCGTGGGCATCCGTAGCCCAATGACAGGCTTCCGCGGGCACCGCACCCGAACGATTCGGTCTACGTCCGTCGGATCGCCACAGCGCAGGAGCTGCGCACGGAGTTCGCCGTACAGCACACTCGCACGTCGATTCACGAGCCGTCCACGGCATCCATCGCGATCGCACTCGGAGAGGTCACAGGCTCGCGATTCGGGTCCCGGACCGATCGATGTCCGCCGCTGTCTGACCGTAACTCAAGCGCACGCAGGCATACGGAGCGGCAAACACCGACCCGGGTAGGCCGCCGATGCCAGCGTGACCGAGGCGCGACCAAAGTGCTACTTCACCTTCGCGATCGCGTCCCCGCACGACCAGGTGAGTGCCCGCCTCACCCCCCACCAGAGAAAGCGAATTGGCTGCGCGGATGGCATCCGTAATGACGAGCCTGTTGCGAGCGTAGAGCTGCTGCTGGCTTCGAATCAGGTTCGGCAGCTCTGGGTCTCGGAGAAGGGTGAGGAGGAACCGCTGTACAGGGATGGAGACCGCCATAGAGAGGTGCGTCTTGAGCGCCGTGGCTGCGCGCATCGTCTCGAGATCTCGTGCGATCAGACAGCCAACGCGTAGGGCTGGGATCCGAAGCCCTTTCGAAAAGCTGAAGATGAGCATGTCGTGCTCTTGATCGGTCCAATCACCCGCTCCGAGGAGAGGCTCCGGAGCGTGGGAGATATCTCGCACGCTCCAAGGTCGCTCGCGCGCCGCTCCGTCGCCGGGGGCCTCCTCGAGGGCGAATCCAGTCGGATTGTGCGGTGACACCGTGACGATCGCGGACGGCGGGGACGGCAATCCACCCACCTGGATTGCTGCCGGAACGGCCGGATCGTACGAGACGACCTCGAGCCCGATGCACCGCGCGAGCTGTTCGTAGGCCGGGAACCCAGGACGCGAGAGGGCGATGCGACCGCCGGCGTCGGCCACGAGTAGGAGGGCGATCATGATCGCCTCGCTCGCTCCCGCGGTCACCAGGACAGCATCGGGCTTGACGGAGAAGCGCCCGGCGATCTCCTCGCGGAGCGAGAGGGACCCTTGGGGGTCGGAGTATGTAACGAGTTCGTGCGTGCGCGCCGCGCTGCTTCTCCACGCTTCGGCCAAAAGGCCTGCCACAGGTGAGGGCGCGTGGTCGCCACGAAGATCCACCGCGCCCGGCGGAAGCGGAAAATCCTCGTAAGTCGGAGCTGCGATCGCCCTGGCGCGCGCCGAGAGAGACTGCCTCATAACGATGCCGGCGAGGTTTCAAGAAGCCGCCGTAGCGACTCTGCCGTGAAGGGGAACCCGTCTGGGAGCGCAAGCGAGGCGATGTGCAGCGCGGTCTCTCCTAGATCTGCCTGCGCCGTGTCGGCCAGAGTGCGCAGGAGATCCTCCTCGGGCGGCGTCAGGTTCATGGCGGCACAGGCGAGAGAGAAAACGACGTCAGGCGGATCAGGGTTCGCCGCGCGGACAAGCCGTAAAGCGGCGGCGAGACTCGGCCGAATCAACGCCTCGGAGCGAGCCGCTCTTGTAGTCAGCCACAGCTCGGTTCGAAGGTTGCCCGCTCCGCGGCCGATCCCGAGCAGTGAACTATCGATGTACGTGGCTCCGGACTCGACAGCCGCGAGCGAGTTCGCGAACGCTAGCGCGAGGTGGTCGTGTGCATGAAAGCCGATCTGGCAACAACTACCTGCGGCGAGAAGCTCAATGAGCCGGCTTACCTGCTGCGGGTACATCGCGCCACACGTGTCAGCGAGGTAGAGGACATCCGGGTGGACGTTCTCGCCCAGCCAGGCAGCCTCTGCGAGCAAAGCGGCAGGTTCGTAGCGCGACGCGAGTGCGATATTCGCCGTCACACGAAGCCCGGCGTTGCGAGCGTCGTCGGCGAGGAGGCGCAACTGCTCTCGCCAGGATTCGTGGTAGACGAAGCGGGCGAGGCTGAGGCCGGCTTGCCGGAAGGCCCCGAAGTCAATTCGATTAGATCCGTCGCTTGAGGGATGGACCATCGCGGCGAGCTCGGCCTGCTCGCACTTCAGCGAACTCACGTCTTCGGGCTTGAGATCCGCGAATGTGCCGGAAGCGTCTACGCCGTGCAGCTCCGGCAGCCCGCCGATGTAGCCGAGTTCGATTGCAGTCAGACCGAGCTGATCCAGCGTGCACGTCGCCTCGAAGACGACCTCGTCCGGCCATCGGAAGCCCACGGTGAAGCCACCGTCCCTGAACGTGACGTCTATGAGCTTGATCTCCGTGCTCGCAGCATTCGTTCGCTTCGGGAGGACGAA
>Ga0335078_10000777_pt1 | contig 48632 bp, 39 predicted proteins | sample Lox_Sample_32_FD_206711 | JGI IMG/M metagenome (GOLD analysis project Ga0335078, IMG submission 206711) | Soil microbial communities from Loxahatchee National Wildlife Refuge, Florida, United States - Lox_Sample_3.2 | ecosystem: Environmental > Terrestrial > Soil > Wetlands | place: USA... | reverse complement strand
CGCTCACAGCCAAAGATAAACAACGAACGGCGCCATCCGTCGCGACCGCGCTGCCAATGGGCCATCCCAAGGATGCTCCCTCGGCGACAAAAGCAACTTACACAAACTCTATGCCCGACAGACTCCTGCGGAGTATATTTTCACAGCTAACTAATTACAATCAACAAAACTACCTCAAAATCGGGGACAAATTCGGTTAAAAAAGGTAGCGTCGGAGGCCCAAATCGTACCGTAATCGGCCCCTCCCAACCCTAAATCGCACTCGCGGCCTTCCGTTCCATCGCGCCTATTGGAGTCGACTCCCGACCCCTAACTCCGCTAACCCGCCCGCTCCGCTAATCCGTATTTCAATATCTCGCCGCCAGTGACCTCGCGGCTTCTGAGAATTCCGGCTTCTGCGTCTCAGAGGAACGCGCGGCACGGCCCGCGCGCCTTTTGCCGCCGGCAGCGCCCTCGGCGACGGTTGAGGGCTGCGGATGCGCCGCAGTATTCTCGCCCATCACGTGTAAGCGCATGAAGTTGGTGGAACCGGACTTGGTGCGCGTGCCGGCCACAATCGCGATCACTTCGCGGGGGCGCACGTAGCCGCCCTTTTCCAGGTGCTTCTCGGCAAGGTCAACCATGGCCTCGGTGGTGTTGGCTTTGTGGCAGCGAATGGGCGTGGTGCCCCAGAGAAGATTGAGCCGGTTGACGGTGATCTCAACGGGACTGAGCGCGAAGATCGGCGCCGAAGGGTGGTACTTCGAAAGCAGCCGTGCGGTCGTGCCGGACTCGGTGAACAGCGCGATGCCGCGCAGGTCGAGATCGTCGGCCGCGTGGGCCGTGGCTTCGCAAATCGTTTGCGCGATGGAGAGATGGCTCAGGCGTTCGCGGGGCTCGACTATGAGGTTTTCTTTGATATGGCGCTCGGCTTCAGTCACAATGCGTGCCATCATGGCGACCGACTCGACCGGGTATTTGCCCACGGCCGACTCGCCGGAGAGCATGACGGCATCGCTGCCGTCGTAGATGGCGTTGGCCACGTCCGAGACCTCGGCGCGCGTGGGCCGCGGGTTCTCGATCATGGATTCGAGCATCTGCGTGGCCGTGATGACGGGCTTGGAATACTCGGCGGCGCGGCGGATCATGTGCTTCTGAATGGCGGGAACCTTTTCCGGAGGAACTTCCACGCCCAGGTCGCCGCGCGCCACCATGATGCCGTCGGAGACCTGCAGGATGGCGTCTAGATGCTCGACCGCCTGTGGCTTCTCGAGCTTGGCGATGATCCAGGTATGGCCGCCGAGCGCGGCTACGCGATTGCGCACCAGAGTCACGTCTTCGGCGGTGCGCACAAAGGATACGGCGATGGCGTCCATGCCGTGCTTAAGCGCGAACTCAAGATCGATCGAGTCCTTCTCCGTGAGCGAGGGTGTGCGCACTAGCACGCCAGGGAGATTGATGCCCTTGTGCTCGCCGAGCAGGCCGCCGTTGACGATGTCGCAGACCACATCTTCGCCGTCGATCTGGTGGACGCGCAATTCGATCAGTCCGTCGGAAAGCAGAATGCGCGAACCCTGCTCTACGTTTTCGGCGAGAGTTTTGAAAGTCGCGCCCACGCACGCCGCAGTGCCCGGCACGTCGCGCGGCGTGATGACGAGCCGGTGGCCGGCCTTGAGGAGAGCGGGTTGATGGTCTTTGAGGAGTCCAGTGCGCATCTTGGGGCCTTGCAGGTCGCCCAGGATGCACAGCGGCTTGCGCTCTTCCTTGCTTACCTTGCGGAGCTTCTTGATCGCGGCAGCTTTGCGTTCGTGCGAGCTGTGCGAAAAGTTAAGCCGGACAACATCCACGCCGGCGCGAATCATGTCGCGAATCACGGACTCCGTGTTGGATGCGGGCCCGAGGGTGGCAACGATCTTAGCGCGGCGCTGCAATGGGGCATCCGCCAGATTCAGGTCAGCCAATGGCATGGGAAAAGCTCCGCAGGCAATTCATAATATTCGGCAAAATGATTTTGCGTGGGTGAAAAGTGGCAAGGGAGCACTGCTGGCTTCATTGTAAATGGAACAAGAGGGCTGAAATCGGCGGAGATGGTGTGTCTCCGATGCCGTCAAAGGTTGTCGACTAAGCGATGTTGAGGGTCTGCAATAGGAAAGGCTTTATTTGGAGGCCCGTGCCAGTTCAGGCGCGGTTCTGTCGCCCGCAAGCTCGATCTGGCGCTCCCAGTAAAGAACGCCGTTCAGCTCCGCGCCCACCAAAACACTGAAGGAAGAGATATAAAGCCAGACCAGGGTGGCGATGCCGGCCGCGAAGGAACCGTAGATGCGGCTGTAGTTGGCAACGCTGGTGACATACCAGCCGTAGGTCAGCGTGGCCGGGAACCAGATCATGGTGCCTGCGATGGCGCCCGGCATTACCCACAGCCAATGCTCCGTGCGCCGCGTGCCGAAGTGGTAGAGCGCGGTAAGCACAGCCACGATGGCGGCAAAGCTTACAGTCCAGCGGGTAATGCGCCAAAAGATCACGACGATGTGGCGCAATTCGTGACCGGCATTGATGATCATCCACAACTCGATCTGGTGACCGAAGACAATGACCAGCGAGGCCGCGACCAACGGAGCCAGCACGATGAACACCAGCATCAGGCCGCGGGCGCGCCGGCCCCAAAAGCTCCAGCTTTCGGGCGGAAGCCGGTAGGCGCGGCGAAAGCCCTCCATCAGGGACAGCATCACGCCAAGGCCGGCAAAAAGGGCCAGGCATGTGGCGGAAAGAATCACCGGGCCGGAGTGCAGATGATGCGTGAGGATCGAGGATTGCACGAGGTCGAGCGTGTCGGGCGGCAGAAACTGCTGGAGGATGGCGCGCGTCTCGCCTACTAGCGTGGGGCCCTCCTGCACCTGAGCCATGAGCGTTGTGATGACCAGTAGGGCAGGGAAGAACATGAGCATGCCGGAATAGGCCGCCGCCTTCGCCGTATTCACAACGTCGTGGGTGAAGGCATGGTAGAGCGCTTCCCGGATCCTGGCAAAATAGCGTGACATATACGACAAGGCAAGAGTAGTGCATTTTGGTGGGTTGCGGGGACAAAAACAGGGATTGGGGACTAGGGACTGAGAGACTGAGGGGGCAATGGAGCGGGACTGCCGAGAAGATGCCGAGTAAAGAGTATTCCCCTTTTCTTAGTCCCCTGGTCCCTCAGCGCCTCGTTTTCATGCAATGAAAGCCGCGCGCGAAGAGGGCAACTTATTGCGCGGCTAGACGCATCGTATCCAGCCTATAGTGGGTGGCGCCTTCGTGAATGAGCGCCTGCCGGAATCCGAGTTATCCCACTCTTCTCAGGGAGAAAGGAGGAAGATCGCATGAACTCACGTCGTTCCAGGAGAGATATTTTTCTGACGGCAGCGGTGATTTTAGCATGGGCTGCCGCGTATGCAATAGCGCTGGCGCAGCAACAACCAGGGGACGCAGAGCAATACCCGCCGGGCCAACAGCAGCCCGGCATGCAAGGCCAGCCGGGTTCGGCTATGCCCGGAAGCGCCGTGCCGGGCAATTCGTCGCAATCGTTCGGAGATCAGGAATTCATTCGCAAGACTCTCGAAAGCAATGTGGCCCAGGAACAAATGGGCCAACTCGCCCAGCAAAAGTCGCGAAGTGATGACGTGAAGCAGTTCGGGCAGAAGATGGCGCAGATTCACGAACAGCTGACCGAGCAGCTTATGCCGGTAGCGAAGAAACTCGGCGTCGACCAGCCCAAGCAACCTTCAAAGAAGGACCGGCAGGAGATTCAAAGGATGCAGACTCTCTCCGGCCCCGACTTCGATGCAGCGTTCATCCGGGCTATGCTGCACACGCAGCAGCAGGACGTGAAGAGCTTTAAAGACGAAGCGCAGGGGGCTCAGGAAGCGAACGTGCAGCATTTGGCAAAGATGGATGAGCCCGTGCTCAGCCAGCACCTGCAAATCCTCCAGCAGATTGCGCAGAGCCACAACGTGAGCGCGGAGACTAGCAAGTAGCGGACTCCACGGCGGTAGCGGAGCCTGGTACTTGACGCCGCGGCTAGCGCCGCTGCCGCTACCTATCCGTGCACGAATAACAGGGATCAATAGAGGCTTGGATGAGAGGCGTGTCGGCCAACCGTGCGCCGCGCACCATCCAGCGCACTGCCGGCATGTTGGCGTAGGTGGGCGTGCGTACGTGCACGCGCGCAGGGTTGCGCGAGCCTTCCTTCCAGCTCACCGAATACATTACTTCGCCGCGCGGGGCCTCTACGCGGCTCGTGGCTGTGCCGGTGGCGAAGGCGAACTTGTCGCCGCCCACGGAGATTTCGCCGGACGGCATGTTGGCGAGCGCTTGGCGCAGGATGCGGCAGCTCTCCATAATTTCAAGAGCGCGCACGAAGAGCCGCGCTCGCACGTCGCCGGCTTGCTCCACGGGGACTTCGAACTTCATCTCCGCGTAGGCCGCGTAGGGCGCGTCGCGGCGCAGGTCCTGGTTAATGCCCGAGGCGCGGGCCGTGGGGCCTACCACAGCGCAGGAGACGGCCTTCTCGTGCGTCAGTACGCCGATGCCCGCGCATCGCGAACGCGCAGTGGAACTGGTGGTGAAGATAGGAATCACGGTGCGTGTCATCTCACACTCGAGAGCCTCGACTAAGCCGAGCAGGGCCAGTGGATCTTCGACGTCGCGGTTGACGCCGCCCACGCGGTTCATCGAATAGTTGACACGGTTGCCGGAGATGGCCTGGAGCACGTCCATTACCTTTTCGCGCAGTGCAAAGCAGGTCATGAACATGGTTTTGAAGCCCATGAGCTTGGCAGCGATGCCGGCCCACAGTACGTGCGAGTGAAGCCGCTCGAGCTCCGCCATGACAACGCGAATGTACTTGGCGCGCGGCGGTGCTTCGAGTCCGGCCAGCTTTTCCATAGCCTGGCAGAGCGTGAGCGTGTGGATAAACGAGCAAATTCCGCACACGCGCTCCATGAGTGCGATCACCTGAAAGTAGTTGCGCGTCTCAGCCAGATGCTCGATGCCGCGGAAGTTGAAGCCGATGTGCAACTCGGCGTCCTGCACCGTCTCGCCTTCGCAGATCATGTCGAGCTTGTAGGGCTCTTCGAGGCCGGGGTGGTAGGGCCCCATGGGGATTTTGTAGCTCATTGTGCGACCTCCTTCTGCGCGCCGGCAGCGGGCTTGGCGGCGGTCCCTGCTTCCTCGCGCAGATTCACGCCTGGTTTATCGCCCTGGCGCAGCAACAGCGGCTCATACTCTCGGCCCGTGAAATCGATGGCGTATTGCTCGTGAATCTCGCGCTCGATCCAGTCAGCCGCCTCGCACAGCTCAAAAATGCTTGCGATAGAATGGCTGGCAATGGTGAAGGGCAAACCGAGCAAACGCCCTTCGAAATCCCAGTGGTACTCGAGGCGAAAGCCTTCCGTTCTGGGCAATTCGTAGGTGGTAATGGTGACGAAGCGCGCACCGGCGTCGTTCATGGCATGGGCCACGTCGACCACACTTGATGCGCCGGGATTCAGCCACCACGTGCCACGGCTCTCTACCCAGGACTCAACGGTTCCCAGCTTTTCGCGGATAGTTTCCAGGCCCGTCATTGTGCACCTCCAGTCGCGGAATTCGCGCCGGCTAAGAGTGTAGAGCCGGTCTCCTGGCCGGCTGTGTTGGCGGCGCTCACGCCACCAGGGGTGGCCTTCGCGGGCTTGGCCGCCGGCGGCCTGCGCGCCAAGGTGTACGACTTTTTCAGTTCGCCCTGCGCCACATAAATAGGCGGCGTATCTTCTTGCTGGCTAAGCGCGTGCTCGGTGTGACCTTCCTTGAGCGCGTGTTCGGTGCAACCTTCCACGCAACGGCCGCAGAAGGTGCACTGGCCGGGGTTGTAACTCCAGGTGAACTCGCCCTTGCCGGCCTTGAACTCGATAGCGCGCGAGGTGCACCGGAACCGGCAGACGGCGCAGCCCGTGCACAGCGCGGGATCGAATTGCACAAGACCGCGGAAGCGCGCCGTGACTTGCGGCCGTGCGGGAAAGAGAAGGGTCTGGTAGCCGCGCACGAGATTCTTCCACATCATGATGAGAATTTTCATGACCAGAACCTCACAAGGAGTACAGACGATATTGCAAGCACCGCGAAGATGATCGTGCACTGCCAGTAGAAGCGCACGCTGGAATCGATGGCGAGGCGCGCCGTGGCTGTGGCCAGCACCGAGAGCAGCAGCACGACGGTGAACGAGAGCGCCACGAAGATGCAGCCGGCTAGCAGCGAAGTTCCCCAGACAAGCGCGATGTGGGGCGCAACCAGCGTGGCCACGAGACCGGTTGAGGCGACCCACTCCAGGCCGTGGGCGAGTTCCCACATGGCGAGCTCGGGGCCTGCGTACTCGGTCATCGGTCCTGCATAGATCTCCTGTTCCGCATTAGGCAGCGAGAAGGGGTTGATGTGCAGCTTGGCGGGCAGGCAGATAAGGATGGCAGCGATGCCCAGGACGGTCAGGAACGTAGGATGCATCGTGGCCAGCGCCTCAAGTTTGAAGGTGTGCTGCGAAGCGGCGATGGAGACGATGGCCAACAGGAAAACAATATTGTAGGAGACGCTCAGTGCGGCCTCGCGCGCCGAACCGATCTCTCCGAATAGCGACCGCGAAGAGAATCCTGCGCAGATGATGCAGATGGAAGGCAACTCCAGCAGAGCCAGGAGCAGGATCAGGTCGCCTTCGAATCCGCCTTGGGAGGGCAGAACGGGCAGCAATCCTACGGCTCCGGCCGCTGCCGAGACGGCGATGAGCGGCCAGGCGCGCATGATGAGGCCGGCGATACCCCGGCGCGGCGGGGTCTGCTTGCCGAGCAGCTTGACGAAGTCCCAATAGGGCTGCATGAAGGGCGGACCAACGCGCTCCTGCATCAGCGCGACGGCTTTGCGCTCCACCCACAAGAAAAACCACGCGGCAGGCACAGCGAAGAGCAGGCCAGGGAATATGAGCAAGCGGGCGAGGGCGGTGAGGAGCGGGTTCATGATTGCACCTCCAAGCCATCGGCAGGTCTTGAAGCGCAGGAGCATGTGCATGCTTCGGGGTCGCCGATCGCGACGGTTTCAACCTCGGCATTTGGAGCCGCATCGCCGCGCTCGGCCAGAAGCGTTGCCGCTTTCACCACGCCCGCGACGATTGCGTCGGGCCGCGGCGGGCAGCCGGGCACAAAGACATCGACAGGTACGTGCTTGTCGAGCGGCCCGGCGAGCGTACGGCTGTCGATGAAGACGTTGGTTGTCGCCGGGCAGGAACCGATGGCGACGACGGCCTTGGGTCCGCAAACCTGGTCGTAAACCGTCTTCACGGCGTTGACGGCTTTGTTCGTTACCGGGCCGGTGACGCAGAGGATGTCGGCATGACGCGGGCTACCCTGCAACAGAACTCCCAACTGCTCGGCGTCGTAGCGCGGCGAAAGCGCGGCCACAATTTCTATGTCGCAGCCGTTGCAACTGCCGGAGTTCATGTGGAAGAGCCAGGGACTGCGGCGGCGCGCGGCGCACATCAATCGCTTCCAGAGCTTCATGGCTGCACCCCCATCAGCTTTTGCCACGCGTTGGGCCAGATTCCGGCGGCAAGCAAAATCGCCACCAGCACCACAATGACTGCCTTGATCGCAAACGGCTCGCGAGCGGCAGCTTGAGGCGGCGGCTCAGGCGGAGGGCCCCACCAGTTGCGCGTAAGCGCCAGCGTGTAGGCGATGAGCGCCAGAACTGACGAGGCGATGAGGATGGTGAGCGGGCACAGGCCGACCCGGAATGCGGCGGAGTAGAGCCGCCAGCGCCCGACGAAGCCGAGTGTCGGCGGCACGCCCAGCATCGCCAACATACCGAAGAGGAACCCGAAGGCGCTCACTGGGTAGCGCGCGGCCAGAGCCAGCGGCTCTGCTTCGAGCGCGCCATCGGCCTCCGGCGCGGCGAGACAGATAAACAGCAGCGCCTTGGCCAGGGCGTGCGTGGAGGCGGCGACGATCGCGCCCGTCTGCCCGAGCGCGCTGGCTGAAGCCGCGCCGAGCAGAAGAAAGCCCACGTCCTCGACCGTCGACAAAACCAGAAGCCGCTTGAGGCTGCGCTGCGTGAGCATCATCAATGCGGCCAGCAGCGAAGTGAGGGTTGCGGCGTAGAAGAAGATCGGCTGCGGCGTGAGTAGCGTAGGAATCGTCTGCACGCCCAACATCAACTCGCCGAAGGCCGCCATATCGACGACGGCGATAATGACGCCGAGAACAAGCGCCGGAACTTCGTCGGCAAGCGCGAGCACCCAGAAGAAGAGCGGCACCACGGCGAGCTTGACGGCGATGCCTGTGAGCAGAAAACTGCGCGCCCAGTCGAGCGCTCCGCGATCGGCGAGGATGCCGCTTGCGATCATCGATCCGGCTGAAATGAGCACGACGGCGAGGTAGGTGAACTTAGCGGCTCGCGTTCGCGCCGTTTGCCAAACCAGAACCACCGTGAGTAGCGCCGCAAACTCAAGAAAGCCGAGACGCACCGCTGCGAACGGCATGAGTTGTCCGATAACCGTGGTTGCGCCAGTGAAAAGAAAGAGCGGCACGAGCAATTGCGGAATGTGCTTGCGAGATGCAGGGCCGGCGAGGGCGGCAACAACCAGCGTCAGTGCGGCAAGGCCGATCGCGCAAATCAGCATCAGCGGCGTTTGATCGAGTGGCATCACCGCCGGAATGAAGACAGGAACCACTGCGGGCGCGATCCAGCGGACAAAAGCGAAGAGCGCGGCAGCGAAGAGCACAAGGAGTAGCGTCGCGTGGCGCTCCATCCGCGCGAAAATGGCTGCAAGGGCGCGCGAGACGGCCTGCAACGCGCTCCACGCGGCGAGATACGCGCGATCGACATTCGACCAACGGAAGAAAGAGCGCCAGTGCTCTTGAAAGATCTCGGAAAAGTCGCCGGCCGTCAGCCGCCCTTGCTCGCCGAGCGGCTCGCCGCCGGTGAAGACGCCGCCACCCGCTCCGGCCATCGCTGCGCCTGCCGATGCAGGTCGCAGGGCATAGGCGACGAGGTAAATCATGCCGCCGAGCACCAATGAAACGAGTGCCAGCACAAGTCCACCTGTCGTGGAAAAACTGCCGGCATTGGCGGAGAGGCCAAGCCACGTGACTTGCACACCCGTGCCCATGTGCAGTGCCGCGAGAACCGGATTGAGGAGGTAGTTTACAGCCAACTGCGGCGCGACGCCCAGCACCACGCTGCCTGCGGCCAGCAAGCCCATGCCCCATATCATCGATGGCGGTGACTCGTGCGCGTCCTGGGTGTTCTCCGTGGCCGGTCCGAGGAAGACCGCGCTAGTCGCCTTGACGCCAAGGAACACCGTGCCCAGACTCGCCGCCCACGCCACCATGGCAGGCACGGCCTGTCCAGCCTGGAGCGCAGCAGCATATAGCATCCATTTGCTAGCGAAGCCGCTCATCAGGGGAATGCCCATCATGCTGCCCACGCCGATCAACCAGGATAAAGTTGTCCGCGGCATCTTCTGCGCCAGCCCGCCCAACTGGTTCATGTCGCGGGTTCCGGCCGCGTGCTGCACCGAGCCGGCAGTCAAAAACAGGCCGCCCTTGAAGAAGCCATGATTGAGGCAATGCAACAGGCCGGCCGTAATGGCCAGCGGCGTACCGATGCCGAGGCCCATCATCATGTAGCCGATCTGACTCACCGTCGAGAACGCCAACATGCGCTTCAGATCAGTCTGTACCATGGCGTACATCACGCCCACGGCCATGGTCACCGTGCCCACCCACATCAGGCTCTCGCCCCAAGCCGCGGGCCACACCCCGAAACTGTGCATGCGTGCCGCCAGATACACGCCGGCCTTTACGTAGCAGGCGGCGTGCAGCAACGCGCTCACCGGCGTAGGCGCTGCCATGGCTTCGGGAATCCAGGTGTGCAGCGGAACCTGTACGCTCTTGGCTATTAGCGCAATGAGCATCAGCGCAAAGAGGCCGCCTGTAAAGTCGCGCGCCACTGCGGGATCGGTCCACAGGGCCGTGTGGGCATGGCGGTAGAGGATGACAATTGCGGCCAGCAGTCCGTAGCCTGCGATATGCGTCATCAGCAGCACCTTGCGCGCGCCGGCGACGGCCTCGCGATTGGTGTACCAAAAGCCCACCAGCGAGAACGAGCAAAGGCCTACCACTTCCCAGCAGAGATAGAAGATGAACAGGTTGGCGCTATACACCAGCGAGATAAAGCCGCCAATAAAGACCAGCATGATCGCGTAAAAGCGCGTGGCTGCCTTGTCGTGCGCCATGTAGCCAATGGAATAAAGCAGCACCAGGCTGCCGATTACGGCGCCCATAAAGGCGAAGAGCACGCTAAGCGCATCAATGCGCAGAACGAGAGCCAGCGGCCCATCCCATGCCAGCAGACGCAGGTTAATCGAGTTGCCGCTCCGCACCGCGGGCGCAATGCCGGCGACCGCGAAGACGGCGGGCAAGCAGGAAAGGAAAGCGAGGATACCTTTTGCGCGAGCAGAACAGAGCCGCGCTACCAGAATTTGCAGCACTGCGCCCAGCAAAAGCGTACACGGAGCAATCAGAATCAGGGTAGCCGCATCCATGCCTTCATGTTCACCGTGCGGCCTTTAGAGAGGATGTGACCGAGCACACTTTGCCGCCGGAGCAAGGCCAAAATGCAGTCTACAATACCGCATTGCGGTATTGTAGACTGGCTTGGTCGAGTCCGATTACCTATGTCACCAATTAGGCGCCGCCGCCCGCGGCTTCAGTGCTGCGAATCCCCCGGATGCTCGGGAATGCCGGGATCGTCGAGAACCTGCACTGCGGTTCCCGGGCCAAAATCCTTCCAGTCCTGCAACACCCACACGACTTTCTTGTCCGGCGTCACTTCCACCAGTTGCGGGCCCTGGGCTTTGCCCCCGCGCGAGCAAACGATCGTGTTGCCGTTGGCCAGGCGCGTTGCCGTCTGCGAGTTTCCGTAGTTGTATGCTTCGGGAACATCGGCCGGCGCGATCTGCCACACAATCTTCTTGTCCGGCGTCACTTCCATCGTGGTCGCATCGTGCTCGTTGGTGATAAGCGTATTGCCGTTCTTCAGCCGTATCGCCGCCCACGGCGAACGCACGTCGTAGCTCCACACTTCGTGAAAGTCCTTGTCGTACTCCACCACGCGGCCCATCTCGAGGAAGGAAACCAGATAAGTTCCCTGCGCGGTATAGCGCGCGCGCCGGAACTGCGCATGGACGGTCTTTCGATCCGTGGCGCTGATGGCGGGCAGCTCGTGCTCCACCTCCACTGCGCCGGTTTTAATATTCACAACATAAAGCTTCGGAGGCAGGCCGTTTTCGATAAAGAGCACCTTATCGAGGCCGATGGGCTGGCAGGTGTGAATCTCAGTACCCTGCGGCGCGTCAAGGCGCCACACGACTTTCTTGTCGGGCGTGATCTCGGCCACATACTGCATACGCGAATAGAGGATGTTTCCGTTCGAAAGCATCCATACGTCGTCGAACTCGTTGCCCGGGCCGGTCTGGTAGGTCCACACGATCTTGCCGTGGTCGACGAGAAACATCTTGTTGTAGCCTTCGCCGATGTAGAGCATCGCGTGCTGCTTGAGGCCCTTTCCGGGCAAGCCTGCCGGAATAGGCTTGATCGATTCCGCCTTGCGCGGAGGCACGGCGATCTCAGCCGGTCCCATTGCCGGCACATCGGGCGCGGTAAAAAGCTTCAGGACCTTCATCAGCGGGGCTGAAGGGTGCGGCCAGGCCGCGCGAGCCCAGGGCTGCATTGCAAGGAAGAGAAGTACGAATGCTGCGCAGGCCGCAAGGGCGAGGCTACGCAACGTGAAGGTACGCGATCGTTCATCGAGAGTCATCGGTTTCCTCCGTCAAACTCGGGCAGTGGGCATCCGGCAGAAGTATATCCGAACTGCTTCGTAAACTGTCGGCCGGTTAGCGGTGCAGTTTCCGGGTCGTCATGATCGCCCGGACTGGGCGGAAGGCATAATTGAACTGTGAAGCCACACGCCCGCTGTATGTCTTGCTTGCCCGAGGATCTTCGCACGGCGTCGTATTCCGGCGCGGCCCTTCAAGTCAAGTGCCTCATTAAGTGGAACCTCGATGAGGATACTTTTGAACTTGGCCAGTGGCTCAAGGGAAGGGTATACGAGAAACGTTGTGACCTTTCTCCAGATGGAGAATTACTCGTATATTTTGCGGCCGATTTTCGCAGATCGATTGGGTCGTGGTCTGCCGTAAGCCGACCACCATTCTTCACGGCGCTGGCCTTATGGCCAAAGGGAAACTGCTGGGGTGGGGGTGGGCAATTCTTTTCAAACACCCGGCTCATGTTGAACCACCGCCGTGACGAAATGGATCTCGCCCCGGACTTTTCGATCCCGAAGTGGTTTCTGGTTGGCCAATGTGGAGAATGGTCGGGAGGTGGTGAAGACGATCCGATCTGGTCGAGCCGTCTGCTCAGAGACGGCTGGAAATTAACTGCATATCCCGAGAAAAGAAAGGATGAACGAGGCGCAGAGGTTTGGATCGAGTATGATCCTCCGATCACTTGGGAAAAGGCACACCCGTTATGGCCCAACAGGTACATACTGCGAATGTCCATCTTGGGGATCAAAAAGCGAAATGGCCCTTGGCACATAATCGAACATTCAGTCATCGGAGACAACGGCTATACAGGTGTGATCTGAAGAAGCGAGTGGGCCGATTGGTCGCGAGATGGTGATCTGCTATTCGCCCAATCTGGCCGTCTTTATCGACTGCAACCTTCAAGGAGCAGATTCGGACCGATTGAACAGAGTGCGGAAATTGCTGACTTCAACAACCTTGAATTCGAGCGTGTAGAGCCCTCCGAAAACATACAATCATGGCCTCCGAGTGGAGCGAAGTTACGAAGGAAACAAACTCGCCGCTGACTGTGGTCGTATCACCCGGCCAGCCCGAAACTACACCATCGCGTCCGCCGCAATATCCTACAATGCGGCAGGGGGTCGAGCAGCCATGAATCGTTCTTTGCAATTCCACCGCCGTTTTCTTGCACTCCTGATTCCTTCTCTTGCAGCGTTTTTCTGCTCCTGGCCTGCCTTGGCGCAGCGCGGAGAAATAAGTCGAGCCATGGCGTTGTTGCCGCCCCAATCCCAAACCGTCGTCAACCGCCTGCTGAGCCTGTCGCAGTTGCCCGCCGCCGGGTGGAAGGTGCATGAGGGCGACATGCCGCATGGCGAGGCGGTGGACCTGGACGAAACCGGATGGCAGGATGCAGCCGCCGGAGCCAGCTTTTCCACCGGTGCGGTTTGGCTTCGCCAGACGATTGAGGTCCCCGCTACGCTCAACGGCTACGACCTTACCGGCGCGCGCGTCTGGTTCCAACTCCACGCCGACGCCAACGGACTCATCCCCGAAATCATCTATTTCAACGGCCGCCGCGCGGCCATGGGCGAGGACCTGGAGCCGGTGGTGCTTTTCGACAATGCGCGGCCCGGCGACAAAGTCGTGGTCGCGGTCAAGCTCCTCGCGACCATTGACGGGAAAATCTTTCGCGGCGTTACTCTTAACATCGATTTCCCGGAGGACCGCCCCAATCCGCACGATCTTGCCGAGGAGTTTCTTTCGGCCGCATTGCTGTTGCCCTCGCTTGCGCCCGGCGACAGCAGCAAGACAGACACGCTGAGCAGCGCCATTGCCGCCGTGGATCTGGCCGCGCTCGATGCGGGCAACTCAGAAAGTTCGATCACTCGCTCGGAGTCGCGATTCAAGTTCGACATGTCGCTCAAAGAGGCGCAGACGCGGCTTGAAGCTCTCCGGCCGCTGCTGCAGCAAGCCACCTACCTGCTCGACGGCAACGCGCACATCGACGCGGCATGGCTCTGGCCTTGGACTGAAACCGTCGACGTGGTGGATCGTACCTTTGGCACGGCGCTGCAGCTGATGAACGAGTATCCCGGCTATGTCTTCACGCAATCGGCCGCGGCCTACAACGAGTGGATGGCCGACCAGTACCCGGCGTTGAATGCCGAGATTAAGCGCCGCATCCAGGAGGGCCGCTGGGAGATCGTGGGCGGCATGTGGGTCGAGCCCGACCTCAACATGCCGGACGGCGAATCGCTGGTGCGCCAGTTGCTCGTCGGCAAACGCTGGTTCAAACAAGCTTATGGAATCGACGTGCGCATCGGCTGGAACCCGGATTCGTTTGGATATACATGGCAACTACCGCAGATTTACAAGAAGAGCGGCATCGACTACTTCGTCACGCAAAAGATGAGCTGGAACGACACCAATAAGCTGCCCTTCAAGCTCTTCTGGTGGCAGTCGCCCGATGGCTCGAAGGTCCTCACCTACTTTCCGCACGACTACGTGAACCTCAACCTCAGCCCCGTTCGGCTCGCCGACGATCTCGCCGCCGCGCGCAAATGGTCTCCTGGTTTGTTGGAAATGATGGACCTCTACGGCGTGGGCGATCATGGCGGAGGACCCACGCGCGCCATGCTCGACGAGGGCTTTCGCTGGGCTGCGCCCTCCTCAGGCGCAGTTGCCGCGAATGGCGGCGAGCCGGTGACGCCCAAGTACCGGTTCGGCACCGCGCAAAGCTTTTTCTCGACTGTCGAGAAGCAGATCGCGCCCGAGAGCCGGGTGTGGAACTACCAGTCGATTCCGCACTACACCGCGCCGCCTGCAGTCGATGGAAAAGTTTCAATCCCCACCTGGGATTCGGAGCTTTATCTCGAATACCACCGCGGCGTTTACACCACGCAGGCCATGCACAAGCACAACATGCGGACGGCTGAAGAGGAGATGCTGAACGCGGAGAAGTTTTCCTCGCTTGCATGGTTGTTCGGCGCGAAGTATCCGGCGGACGAGTTGACGGAAGACTGGAAGAAGGTTTTGTTCAACCAGTTCCACGATCTCGCGGCCGGCTCGGGCATCGCAGTCATCTATAGAGATGCGCAGAAGGACTACGACTGGGTGCGCATGTCGACGAATGAGATTTCGACGGGGGCGCTGGAGAGCACGGCGGAGAAGATCGACACGGCGCAGGGCAAGACGGACGCTGAGGAAAGATCGATCGTAGTCTTCAACCCATTGGGATGGACACGTAGCGGAGAAGCCGCAGTTCGCGTTGCGGATTACCCCGATGGCTTCGTCGCCAGACAGAATTCCTCTATCAGCAGGGTCGAACCCTCCTCGATGCTTAAAGAAGACAGTACTGCTCCTGCCGGGACATATCTGCTTCCTGTGCGCGATGTCCCCGCTTTGGGTTACTCGGTCGTCCACATCTCGCCACTGCGCAAAGACGCCAAATTCAATCTTGGATATGCTGAGCCACGCGCAGGTGAGACGCAGGACGAGATTGTGTTGGTTAAGCCGAACCCGCACAGCCCACTCCACGATATCGAAGTGCACATCAACAAGCAAAGTGGCTGCTTAAGCCGGATCAGGATTGGACGCGACCAGGTATCAGTACCCAAATCCTACGAGTTGATTGCTCCACACTCCTGCGGCAACCAGCTTCAGTTTTTCAAGGACGCGCCGAAGCAGTACGACGCGTGGAATATCGACCCAGGAACGCTCGACGTCGCCCCAATGACGATCAATAAGGCGGACTCCGTGGAGTTGGTTGGCGATAAGGAGATCAGTCCCGCCGTTCGTGTCGTTTGCCATTGGCAAAGTTCGACATTCGTCCAAACCATCCGCCTCGAAGGCGACCAGATCGACATCGACAACGACATCGAGTGGCATGAGAAGCACGTTTTGCTGAAAGCCGCGTTTCCGCTGGCCGTCACCAGCAACTTTGCTACTTACGAAATTCCTTACGGCGCCATCGAGAGGCCGACCACGCGCAACAATAGCTGGGAGAAAGCTCAGTTCGAGGTTCCGGCGATGCGATGGGCAGACCTTTCTGGCACTGGCCCCGATGGAAATGTCCACGGCCTGAGCATTCTCAACCAGGACAAGTACGGCTACGACGCGGTGGGCAACGTGCTGCGGCTTACGCTGCTGCGCTCGCCGACGTGGCCCGATCCCGACGCCGACCAGGGACATCACCATTTTCACTACGCCCTCTATCCGCACGCAGGCACGTGGAAGGATGCGCTCACCGTGCGCCACGGCTGGGAGTACAACTACCCGCTTCAGGCCATTGTGACCACGGCGCACGCCGGTTCGCTGCCCGCCGAGCACTCCTTCGCTTCGGTCTCGCCGGAGAATGTGGTCCTCACCGCCGTCAAGAAGGCCGAAGATGCGAACGCCCTGATCTTCCGGGTCTACGAATGGGCGGGCAAAGGAACGACGGCGGTGTTCCACGTGCCGCCGGGCGCCACTGCCGCCACCGTCACAAATCTGATGGAGCAACCCGAGGGCGACCCGCTCAAGGTCGAGGGCGATGTGGTCAAGTCGCCGATTCATCCCTACGAGATTTTGACGATACGTGTGGATTATCCCAAGAGGGCGAACAGCAATCGCTGATCGCTGTTCACTGATCGCTGTTCATCGTTCTGCTACTCTGGAAGCAATAGGGAGCACTGCGCAATGCACATCTCTTCTCCGTTTGTCGTCGTCTCCGTCATTCTCGCCGTGTTTGTGGTGTCGATCCTGTGGGCGACCAGCAGCAAGGAAGACAAACCCTCAGAGCACTGAGTCGGGCTCTTTTGCGGCTCCCGTGTCCAAACAGGAGCCACGGGATAGGATGTTTGAGAGAGTACGATTCTCAAGAAAACCATCCCTCGGCGGCTAAACAGGCCGCTGAAAAAGCCCGAAAGAGGAGCGAAACGTGACAGGACAAGAATGGCAGGGGCTGAAGCCCCGTTGATTTTGCGCGCTTTAGCGGCCCGACTAAAGTCGTGCCCTTGTTACAAAGGCCCTTCAATCGAGTTTTTCAGCGGCCTGTAAAGCCCCGGTTATTTTGCAGCGTCTACGGCACGACTGAAGTCGTGCCTATTCAAAACTGGATCTTAAGCTACAGGTTGCCAGACCTGCCGATGCGCTTGGAGTGCAAGCACACCCTTTTTCCGGAACTTCTTAGGTCCGACCGGCGTATAACGTGTCCGGAAGGTGACGGCCATGAAGAGAAACCCCATTGTGAACGCGGCGAGCCTGCTTGCGTGCCTGGCTTTGACGGCCGGCGTAACCGGATGCAGCGTCCACGTCGACAAGGACGCGAACGGCAAGGAAAAGAACGTCCAGATCGACACTCCTTTTGGCAGGATTCACGTCAACACCGACAAGACTACGGCGGCCGATCTCGGGTTGCCGGTTTACCCTGGCGCCCAACTGGTGAAGGACAGCGACAACCCCAAGTCAGCCGACGTGCACATGGGCTTTGGTGAGTGGGAGCTGCGGGTGCGCGCCGTTTCCTATGAAACGCCGGACAAACAGGACGAGGTTGCCGCTTTCTATAAGAAGGCATTGGGCCGCTACGGAAATGTGATCTCCTGCCAGGACGGCAAGGCGATCGGAACTCCGGTGACGACGAAGGAAGGCCTGGGCTGCTATGACAATTCCCACGTCAACGTGAATGCGGGCACAGATGGCCACAGCTACGGGTACCACTCCACCGGCGCCGGCCTTGAATTGAAGGCCGGTTCCGAGCGTCACCAGCACATCGTGGGCTTTGAAAGCTCCGCTCCCGGCGGGACGCGATTTGCTCTTGTGGCGCTCGATCTGCCGTCGGAGGTCAACGACAACGAGGGCAGGAGCGACTGATTCGAGGTTTCAGCCTTCCGCTCTCAGATTTCAATTTCGTTCTGCAGACGCAAGTCAAAGCGGCGCTTTACGCGCCGCACAAACCAAACGCCGACAGCTAGAGCAGTTCTACGCGTGTGGTTCTTTGCACGCGTTCTTGTTTCTCTTGTGTTTTCCCGCATGCCAGCCGCTTCTGAAGAGACGCCAACGCCTGTCTCGGATTCTGGCGGAAACGCGCAGGGGCGGGTGACCCTCATCACTGCGACCCACTTTATCGAGGCGAAATAAATAACAGGGGCTTGTGCGGAAAGCCGGGCACGTCGCGGGGCTGCGTGAAGGGGCTTAACAATGAACGAAGTGGAAAAGCAGGGTCGGGGTCCCCACAGACAGGTCTTTGTCCGTGGGGTGAACGATCGCGGCCAGTTGCGGATCGATGAGGAAGAGTGCAAAGGCTGCGGCCTCTGCATCGAGGCTTGTCCGCCCAAAGTGATCTCGCTGGGCGAGCGTCTTAATGCCTACGGGTACCGCACGGCGGTGTATGCGGGCTCGGGCTGCACAGCTTGTGGCATTTGCTTCATGGCGTGCCCGGAGCCGGGCGCCATCACTGTGTTGCGTTTGATGAACCCTGGCGCCGTTGGAGTGAACGCATCGAAAACCGCGGAGAGGGCCAGCTAATGCGCAAGCAATTGATGAAGGGCAACGAGGCCATCGTCAAAAGCGCCATCCTGGCAGGATGCCGTGCATTCTATGGCTATCCCATTACTCCGGCGAGTGAGATTGCGGAGGGGGCGGCGGAGTACATGCCCAAGACCGGCGGCGTGTATGTGCAGGCGGAGAGCGAAGTGGCGGCCTGCAACATGCTCTACGGCGCGGCGGCGGCCGGCGTGCGCGCCATGTCCGCGTCCAGCGGCCCAGGAATCAGCCTGATGCAGGAAGGCATCAGCTACATGGCGGGCGCGGAGTTGCCCTGCGTGATCGCCGACATTACGCGCGGCGGCCCTGGGCTGGGCAACCTGGGGGCCGAGCAGGGCGACTATCACCAAATGGTGAAGTGCGGCGGACACGGCAACTACCGCAGCATCGTGCTGGCGCCGCACTCGGTGCAGGAGATGGCCGACCTGACCGCACTGGCCTTCGAACTGGCCGACCGCTACCGCAACCCGGTGGTGGTCATGGCCGACGGCTTCATCGGCCAGATGATGGAGCCGGTGGAGTTTCCGCAATCCGCCACGCCGCCGCATCTGCCCGCGTGGGCCGTCGCCGGCACGGCGGAATCGCGCCCCAATCTCATCACCTCGCTCTATCTCGACTTTGACGAGGCGGAGAAGCACTCGCGCTTTCTCGAGGCCAAGTACAAGGCCGCCGGGCAGCGCGAAGCCCGCGCCGAAGAGTGCTCGACCGGCGATGCCGAGATTGTGTTGGTGGGTTACGGCATCGTGGGCCGCATTCTGAAGGCCGTCGCCGCCCAGGCCCGCGCCGCGGGGCTCAAGGTGGGCGTGCTGCGGCCCATCACGCTCTATCCTTTCCCGGTGGTGCAGTTTCAGCGCCTAGCCTTCACCGCCCGCCTCTTCGTGGTGGTGGAGATGAGCAATGGCCAGATGCTGGAAGACGTCAAGCTGGCGCTCAACGGCTCGCGTCCGGTGGAGTTCCTGAATCGCATGGGAGGCAACGTGCCGTCGCTCGAGGAGGTACTCAGGTTTGTGCAGGAGTTGGCGCGCCGCGAGAGCCGGCAGGAACAAACTCCCGGCGGGCAAATTCTCGACGGAGAAACTTGTGCGGAGGAGCGGGTGGCCAATGTCTGACCAGGAATACGCAGTCTCGCGCGGCAAGGCCAAATCGTTCTACGAGCACTACGAGCGCAAGGGCGAACTACAACACCAGACGCACTTCTGCCCCGGCTGCGGTCACGGCACGCTTCACAAAATGCTTGCTGCGGCGATCGACGATTTGGGCGTACAGGACCGCACCATCATGGTCGGTCCGGTGGGCTGCGGCGTCTTCACGTATTACTACTTCGACGTAGGCAATGTGTCGGCGGCGCACGGGCGCGCGCCGGCCGTGTCCACGGCCATTAAGCGCAGCCGCCCGGCGAGCATCGTCATCAGCTACCAGGGCGACGGCGATCTCTCGGCCATCGGCTCGGCGGAGATTCTGCACGCCGCAAATCGCGGCGAGAACATCACCGTGATCTTTGTCAACAACGGCGTCTACAGCATGACCGGCGGCCAGGCTGCTCCCACCACTCTGCTGGGACAGAAGAGCACGACTACGCCAGGCGGTCGCAACCCTGCCACCGACGGCTATCCATTGCATGTGAGCGAATTGCTCTCGACACTCCAGGCGCCCGCCTACATTGAGCGCGTGGGTCTAGGCGACAACAAGCAGATTGCGCAGGCGGCTCGCGCCGTCAAGCGCGCGCTCGACAACCAGGTGCAAGGACTTGGCTTTTCCCTCGTTGAAGTGCTCTCACCCTGTCCGACCATCTGGAAGATGACGCCGGTGGATGCGCAGCACTGGGTGCGCGACACGATGGAAAAGGAGTTTCCTTTGGGCGTGTTTTGCGACCGCACGAAGGAACGAATTGCAGTGCCCGCTCCGGATCCTGCGCCGGTTCCCGCGCTCGCCGAGCTGCCGCGCATCTTGGGTGTGGCGGAAGAGGATCTGCCCGAAGGCCATGGCACGGCAATAGAGCCGGCGCAGGCGATCGATATCCAGGTGCGCATTGCGGGCTTTGGCGGGCAGGGAGTGCTGTTGCTCGGCGAGGTGCTGGCCGAGGCCGGTCTCGACGCGGGCCTCGAGGTCTCGTGGCTGCCGTCGTACGGGCCCGAGATGCGTTCCGGCACGTCGAACTGCCATGTGCGCCTGTCGCGCGAGGCCATCGATTCGCCGCTGGTGACGGCACCGAGCGTGCTGGTGGCTATGAACGAGCCCTCGCTGCGTAAGTTCGATCGCAGCGTGCGCCGCGGCGGATGGATTATCTACAACGGCGAGCAGTTTCCGGGCAACTGTGCCGGTGAGGGCGTGCACGTGCTGGCTCTCCCGTTCACGGAGTTGGCCGATGCCCTGGGCGACAAGCGCGTGGCCAACATGGTGATGCTGGGCGCGCTGCTGGAGATGGCTTGCGTGCTGCCGCAGGCCAGCGTCGATGCGGCTTTGCGCCGCCTGGTGAAAAATCCGCGCTGGGTGGAATTGGACGGCCGCGCCATAAGGCAGGGCAGAGAATTGTTCCGGGAATCGCTCGCGAAGGTTGGAGCGTAGCGCCGGCCTCCCGGCTGGGGCTGCTTCAATGCGCAAGCTCGCCTTTGCCTTGCTGGGACGGTTGCCAGGCTGTTGAGTGCGCTTTCCCGACGGCGATGCTTTTCTCTACGGATTTTTCATTGTCCATTCATCCTTCCGTCGTTCAATTGACACGAGGACCTCTCTTCATGTCTCGAAAGGTAGCATCGCTTGTGTTCGCCGCTTCGATCTGTTTTGTTGCGTCACAGCTTTCTGCGCAGCCCCCCGCGCGAATGCCCATCCCGGTCGTCGACCTGCCGTCGAGCAAGCAACTGATCGGCGACGCGCCTGGTCATCCGCAACGGATCAACGGACTGCCCATCTCGATGGCGGTTTCGCCCGATGGCCGCTACGTGGTCACTGTGAATGCCGGATACGGCACCTACGAGTCTCAATACAATCAGTCGTTTTCGGTGCTCGACACGCAGACCGGCGCACTTGCCGATTTTCCCGATCCGCGTACGGGGCCGCACGCCAAGCAGACGCTTTACTCCGGCCTCGCTTTCAGCCGAGACGGCAGTCACATCTACGCGAGTTTAGCTTCGCTGTCCGATCCCAAGGGCGAAGCCGCGGGCGACACCGGCAGCGGCATCGCGGTCTATAGCTTTGCTGGGGGCAAGATTGCGCCCGAGCGCCTGATACCCCTCCCCGTTGCGCCACTGCCCGAGGGACGCAAGACTCGCCTGCCTGATGGAAAAAACAACGATCAGAGTGTGCCGTACCCGGCCGCGATTGGGGTGCTGGGCGCGGCCGGCCACGAAAAGCTGCTGGTCGCCGAAAATCTCTCCGACGACGCGGTGCTTCTTGACGCAACCACGGGCATGATCGAGAAACGCTTCGATCTCTCGGAGAGCGATGCCGTGCCCGCGACTTATCCCATCGCCGTCGCCGTCACGCGAGATGAGAAACGTGCCTTCGTCGCTCTATGGAATACTTCGGAAATCGCCGAACTCGATCTCGCGCACGGCACAGTAGCGCGCAAACTAGCCCTGCTCAAGGCAACGAGCCCTATCGCGCCCGGCGCCCATCCCTGCGCCTTCGCTTTCTCGCCCGATGAAAAAACTCTCTACGTCGCGCTCGCCAATCGCGACGCCGTTGCGACCATCGACGTAAACGCGGGACAACTCTCCATCAAGGGCTACTTCGACACGCGCCTGCCGGAACAGAGCCACTTCGGCGCAGAGCCCGTGGCTCTCGCCGTCAATGGCGATGGCAGCCGACTCTTCGTGGCGAATATGGCCACCGATTCCGTCGCCGTATTCGACGCGAGCAAGCTCACGCCCAAGGCCGCGAAGACCGGCATGGTCGAGCCCGATGGTTTCATCCCCACGGAGTGGATGCCGGTATCGATGGCGTTCGTGCCTAGCCCCTCCGGTGGCAAGCTGTATGTGGCAACCGACAAGGGCAAGGGAACCGGGCCGAACGACTTTCCGCAGAAGATCGTGGAGTCGCAGCCCAACGGCCGCCACGGTTCCAGCACCTACATAGGAACGCTGCTCTACGGCTCGCTGGCTGCGCTCGACGAAAAGGAAATTCCAAGCAACCTGCCGGCTTGGACCGAAACCGTGCTGGCGTCGAACCGCATGAAGGCCGCCGAGGAGAATATCCTCTTTGCTGGCGGCCCGGGCAGCCGCATCAAGCACGTCATCTACATCATCAAGGAAAACCGCACCTACGATCAGATCTTCGGCGACCTCGCCGAGGACGGCAAACCGGTGGGCAATGGCGAGCCGAAGTGGGCGATGTACGGAGCGTCCGTCACGCCCAACGAGCACAAGCTAGCCCTCCAATTCGGCGTGCTCGACAACTTCTTCGACTCCGGCGAAGTGTCGGGCGACGGCCACGTCTGGTCCAACGCCGGCATTGGCACCGACTATCTCGAAAAGACCTGGCAGCAGAACTACCGCGGCGAGCAGCGCACATACGACTACGAAGGCGTGGTGGCCGGCGGCTATCCGCTGCTTCAGAGGATCCCGGACGTCAATGAGCCGGCCGGCGGTTATCTCTGGGGCAATCTGGCTGCGCACGGCAAGAGCTACTTCCACTTTGGCGAGTTCATCTCCTCCACCTTCTGCGGCCAAGCTGCGGTTGCTGACCCCACGCTCGGTCCCATGCTTGCCGGGCCCAAGTGTGCGCACCAGGCCATCGCGCCCGGCGAGGCGCTACCCGAGGAGTGGGGCGGCGGCGTGAACAAATGGCCGTGGCCGATACCGGTCCTCGCTGCCAACACGGCCACCAAGCCGGAACTGGTGGGTCACTTCGCGCCCGAAGCACCGGACTTCAACCTTGCCATACCCGACCAGATTCGCGTCGAAATCTTCCTTCGCCACTTTAAGCAGTGGGTCGCCGAGCGCGAGAAGGGCGACGATACCATGCCCGCCTTCATCAGCCTCCGTTTGGGCAACGATCACACGGCGGGAACGCGGCCCGGCGGTCCCACGCCGAAGTCCTCTGTCGCCGATAACGATCTCGCTGTCGGACGCGTCGTCGAAGCGGTTTCCCACTCCGCCTACTGGGGCGATACGGCCTTCTTCATCCTTGAAGACGATGCGCAGAACGGCGCCGACCACGTGGATGCGCACCGCAGCATTGCCCTCGTCATTAGCAAATATGCGCCGCACGGCCCCGGCGGCGCGCCCTTCGTCGATTCCCGTTTTTATTCGACAGTCAGCTTCATCCGCACCATGGAGACGCTGCTCGGCCTGCCGCCCATGAATAACAACGACGCCTTCTCGTCGCTCATCTCGTCGCCCTTCACGGGGCCTGGCGACCAGCCGCCCTACGACGCCGACTATTCGAACCGCGATAACGGGCTCATCTATTCGGCCAACCCCAAAAACGCGGTCGGCGCGGGCGAGAGCATGAAGATGGACTTCACTCACGAGGACCGCGCGCCCACGGAAAAGCTCAACGTGATCCTCTGGAAGGATGCGATGGGCAGTGCGCCCGTGCCGGCCATGTTGAAGGCTCGCGCGAAACAGTCCACCCAGGACAGCGACGACTAGAACCGGTCTCATAAATCAACGTTTTCAACCCGCCGGCTTCGTGGGACCCGCCTTGTTGTCGGGTCCCACACTTGTGCGGCGCGATTAATTTCCATTGATGAGACCGGTTGTAGCCGAGCGGGCTGTAACATCGCGTCAAAACCGACGGCGATCGTTGTAATCGGGCGTCGGCAGCGACCTGACTTGGCCTATCTCCGCAGTCGCGCCGACAGGCAGGCGCGACGCGATTCTTTATTCCTTAATGCTATGTGCTGTCATCCGATTTTAAGCTGATGTTTACCGGCGTTTTACCGGGCAATTACATTGCAGAGCTATTCGGTAATTAGGTTCCCTAGTTATCTGTACTCTGGCAGTTCGTGCCGGAACTTTGTCACAAACATCCATTAACCACATTTCAGGAGGGTGACTTGCAAATCGACAAGAAATCTCTATTCCGCTGCTCAAAAATGTACGCGCTTCTGGCATTGGGCTTTGTTTTCGTCGGCCGGGTTGGGGCGCAATCCACATTTGGCGCCATTCTCGGCCATGTCACTGACGCAAGCGGCGCCATCATCCGCGGCGCACATATCGTGGCTGAGAACCAGGGTACCGGCGAAGCACGCGAAACCGCCAGTGACGATGCTGGCGACTATGTCTTTCTCAACGTTGACCCAGGTCAATATACGATTAAGGCGTCTGCATCGCAGTTCAGTGAATTCGAGGACACAGGCGTAGTCGTACTTGCCCGCGAAACCGCGCGTGCCGACATCAAGCTTGGAGTGAAAGGCGCCAATGAAACCGTGGAAGTGGTTGGCGGCCAATCGCTATTAAGCGAAGACCTCACGACTTCGACTTCGCGTTCCGGCCAAGATATTGGCACCCTGGCGCTGAACTTCCGCGCCACCAACTCGCCCAGCCCCATCCAGGCGGCAGCGATTACTCCCACTGTCAATCAGGACCCGGGCGGAAACCTGACATTCGCCGGGCAACTTCCCACAGCCACGTCGTTCTCGGTCGACGGAATCTCGATTCAGAATGTGCGCTACGGTGGACCCAGCACAAATCTTCTGCCGTCTGTGGAAGGCATCTCCGAGTTTCGAGTAAACACCGCCGGCAACAGCGTCGAGTTCGCGCAGCCAACCGACCTCACCGTCGTCACCAAGAGCGGAACCAACACCTACCACGGCAGCGGCTTTTGGTATTTCACCAACAAAGACTGGAACTCGCAGGACACGATCGGGAATTTCAATCCCACACTGACTGCCAACACCTTTGGCACCTCGGTAGATGGCCCGATTCTCAAAGACAAACTCTTCTTCTACTTCGACTACGAAGGCGTGCGGCTCGATCAGAACACGCTGATTGCAACGCAGACCATGCCGGGGGCGTGGGCAAGCGGTAATTTTACCGGTGTAACCGGCCTCAAGCTTTACAGTCCCAACTGCATCGTATCCTCGGGCGCGGCGAAGGGCACGGTGGTTTCTGGCTGCAGTTCACTACCCAACAATCAGCTCATCGTCAACGCCACCTCGGCCGCCGTCATGAAGGACTTCTTCCCGGCGCCGGTGGGCCCATATGCGACCGAATCGAATATCGATTCCACAGGCCACAACAACCTAAGTGAGGCCTGGCCAGGCATCTATTCGGCCAACGGTTACGACGGAAGAATCGACCATAACTTCTCGGAGAAGCATCATATCTTCGGCCGTATAACTCAGCACAACATCACGAGCACTGGAAGCGACGCAACCACGGCAGGCGCTCTGGGTGCGGTGGGAGACACGAGCTACAACCCGTTAATGGGCATTTTCACAACTACTTATGACGCCGCGAATATTGCCGTCTCTTATAACTGGATCATCAGGAACAACCTGATGAATGAGCTGCGCGGCGGATACACGCGCTATGACCAGTCCTACGCTTTTCCGCAAGCCTTGCAGGGTGACTCGATCATTAAGGCGCTCGGCATTACCGGTCTTCCTGGTTCGCCTGTGAACGGTTTGGGCGGCGTGCCGGTGTTCTATGTGGGCAACCTGCTAGGCGGCCAGACAAACCAGTACGGCCACCCGCGGAACACGAAGAATGGCATCTGGGAAGTTGACGACACTCTCTCCTGGTCCCACGACAAGTGGAATTTGAAGGCCGGCGGCGGTTTCCGCCGCATGAACTACCTGGACAACATCACCTTCGAGGTCGGCGACGAATACGGCGACTACGACGTTTTCGGCGACCAAGTCTGCCCGTCCGCCGAAACGAACACCTATCCTGAGGCTTGCGCTGCCGCTCAACTCGTGCAGGGTTATTTGGACGAAGGCGACCAGGCAAAAAACGGCCCGGATGGCAAGCCTTTCGGCTACCACTACGACAGCTTTGCACAAGCGGAATACAAGCCGCTCCCGAATCTCGCGATCACCTTCGGCGTGCGCGACGAACTGAACATTCCGTTCCAGGACGCGACCAATCAGCTCGGCAACTTTGACTACCGCACGGGCTCCGCCACCTACGGGAAGCTGGTTTATGACCCGAACGAAAAGCTCAACGCGGCCTGGGTAAACGCCGTGGGTGGACAAAGCCAGTTCGTTTTGAACAATCTTGTAGGCCTGCCGTATGCGCTGCGTTGGACGGACAAGACCAATGTGCAACCGCGCTTTGGACTTTCGTTGAGCCCGACCAAGAACTCGGTGGTTCATCTCAGCGCCGGCATGTACTCGGTGCCGGTTCTGGGAGCGGTGCTCTACTCGGAGCTGGGCGTGGACACGAGCTACTTCGCTTCCAATACCGTGACGACCTTCGGAGCCATGAACTGGAGCAACGTCTTCAGCAACTTGACAACCGCCGCGGCCGGCTACCGGCGCGCCAACCAGTGGGATCTGAAGGACCCGCGAGTCGTTCAGTGGAACGCTTCGTACGAGCAGAACATCGGCTTCAAGACCGTGGCCCGGGCTGCCTATGTCGGTTCTCACACCTGGGACCTGATTTACAGCCCCGATTTGAACCAGGTTCCGGCAAATCACCTCGGCTATGCTGCGTATCGCGCGGCCTACGGCGCCAACTTCAACAACTTTCGCGAAGTTCTGACGCGCGCCAATGGCCCGACGGACACGTACGACGCGTTAATCTTAGAGGCGAACCGCCGCCTGAGCGACAACTTCACGTTCACCAACGCGTACACTTACACCCACAACAAGACCAACGCGCTGGGCGCGGTGCCTAGTGGATCGATCCCCGTGGGCGGCCAGGGCGACAACGGTCCCAACTGGCTGAACAACTTCGACCTCTCGTCGGCGACCGGCAACGCGTTCTACGATCCACAGAACAAGTTCCTCAGCACAATCGTTTACCAGATCCCGGTTGGCCGCGGAAAAACTGTGATGAGCAACATCTCACGGGCCTTGGATGTCGCGGTGGGCGGTTGGAGCGCTTCCTCGATCTTGCTCTATCACTCAGGCTTTTGGCTGACGCCGTACTTTTCCTCAAGCGCCGCTGACCCCAGCGGCACCGCTCCCCAGACGCGTTCGGTCAAGCAGCAAAATCCCGATTGCGTCGCCGGCCAGAGCGGTTATCTGCCCAATCCCTCCATCAACACCTACTTCAATGCGAAGGCGTACTCCGTTCCTGCCAATAACATCGGCCGCTTCGGCAACTGCGGCGTGGGCATCCTGCAGGGACCGGGCACGACGACATTTTCGACCTCGTTCGGCAAGACCTTCCATGTGACCGAGCGCCTGGGCGTGCACTACGAGGCGCAGTTCGCCAACCTCTTCAACGTCAACAACTGGGGAATCCCGAACATGAACGTGGGAAGCTCCAGCTTCGGGCAAATCACCAATCAGCAGGATGGAACGCCGGGCTCTCAGGCAGGGCCGCGATCGATTCAGATGTCGCTTCGCATCTCGTATTAGGGCTCGGCCATCGACCTTCTGCGTCTCTTTGCTCGGAAGGTTTTGGCGATACACGTTGCAACCAATATTCATGGGAATCTTCGGCGCTCTTCGAAAGGCTCGCAGGGTGCCGAAGATCCTGTTTTGGGTTCAGGCCGGCGGAACCAGGGTGGGGCGGTCGCGGCCCGCGCAGCCAACGGTTCACAGATGCGATAAGCGGGCAAAAGTAGGCCGAACGGCACGAAAGGGCTCAAACTTCATCGCCAAAACCGGCCCTGAACTGGTAGTTTGAACTGGAAAGGCTTTCTTTCCCGCAATGGCTTCCAGTCCTTACTTTTCCCTGGCAGTTTTGTTTGTGGCGGCGCTGGGCTTCGGTCTGGCTCCCCTGGGGCTGGCGTGGCTTTGGGCTCGTGTGTTCTCGCCGCCCAAGCCGAACCCGACCAAGAACTCTATCTACGAGTGCGGCCTGCTCTCCAAGGGCGACGCCTGGGTGCAATTCCGCTCGGCATATTATCTCTACGCCATCATTTTTCTCATCTTCGACGTGGAAGCAGTTTTTCTTCTGCCATTTGCAGTGGCGTTTACAGGATTGAGCGCCGCGGCCTGCATCGCTATGCTGGTGTTCGTTCTCCTATTGGTAGAGGGACTGGCATGGGCCTGGGCCAAGGGCGTGCTGACGTGGTCGTGAAAGGCAGGTGTCAGGTGTCAAGGTTCAGTTTTTCGTGCGGGAACGAACGGTAGAGGAGTTTGCAAAACGGGAGCGATTTGACGAATTAGCAAGGGAGAGGTCAATAGCAGAAAAAGAGCGGGTGATTGCAATGAAGGCAAACTGTGAGATTCGGGTATTTCTGAAACCTGAACCCTTGGAGCAACGCAACGGTGGCAGTTGATCAAAATCTCAAGATCGAGCTGGGCAAACAGGGCGTGTTTGTCACGACCATCCAGGAACTCTACAACTGGGGGCGGCGTAGCTCGGTGTGGCCCATGCAGTTCGGTCTCGCCTGCTGCGCCATTGAGATGATCGCCACCACCATGGCCCGCTACGACATGGCCCGCTTTGGCGCCGAGGTTTTTCGGCCCTCGCCACGCCAGGCCGATCTCATGATCGTCTCCGGCACCGTGACCAAGAAGATGGCTCCGCAGGTAGTGCGTCTCTACAACCAGATGGCCGAGCCGCGCTACGTCATTGCCATGGGCGCCTGCGCCATCTCCGGAGGGCCGTTCAAGCAGGGCTACAACGTGCTCAAGGGCATCGACCGCTACATTCCTGTCGACGTTCACATTCCCGGCTGCCCGCCGCGGCCAGAGGCATTGCTACAAGCCTTTATCACACTGCAAAAGAAGATTGACGGCGAGCATTTGACCGGCGTGGACCGACCGCGCTTCCTCGACGCCAACGCGCAAGGTGAGTTTCCTGTCCCCGAGCAAGGCGAACACGATCTCGAACCGGCATCAAACCCAGGCGTTTGGCCAGTGCAAATTCAGGGACTAGGGACTAGGGAATAGGGACGTGGGGACTGAGGGAACAGGGAACAGAAACACGCTTGTGCCTGACCACCGACACCTGAAACCTGAACTCGAAGCTAGGAGCTTGAAGCTGCAGTGAAGACAGTCGAGGAGATCAAGGGGGCGATTGAAGCGGCGATCCCCGGCGCCGGCGTCGAATTCGTGCCTAATCCCGGACCGGCCACAGAACACTCCCTGCGCATCGCACCGGAGAGCGCGTTAGCCGTGGCAATTTTTCTGCGCGACGACGCCGAACTTGCCTTCGACTTCCTCTCCAACGTCACCGGCATCGATTGGCCCAACAAAGAGATTGCGGAGAAAGTTAAAGTGAAGCGTCAGGCGACGAAGACCGTCGATGGAGTCGCGCGACCCGTGGAAGAAACCGTCGAAGAAACCCGCAAGCGCATTGAGCCGGGCTGTCTTGAGGCTGTCTACCACCTCTATTCCGTTGCGAAAAAGCACGGGCCGCTGGTGATTCGCATGAAGACCGTGAACCGCACAGACCAGGTGGAGCTGCCCTCGCTTACGCCGGTCTGGCGCTCGGCCGAGTTTCAGGAGCGCGAAGTCTTCGATCTTTATGGAATTGTGTTTCGCGGCCATCCCGACCTGCGCCGCCTGCTAATGTGGGATGGGTTCAAGGACTATCCCATGCGCAAGGATTACGTGGAGCCCGACGACTTCGAGTACGAGCCCACCGCGCACGATCAGGTGCTGGCGCGAGCGCAGGCGCACAAGAACAGGGAACAGGGGGCAGGGATCAGGGGACTGCCGGAGCATGACCATCGCTGAAACCAAATCGGAGAAGCTCGACGGCTGGAACCGCCCGCCGGTGATTGTGCCTGACGGCGAAGGCGAATTGCTCGAGGTCGCCATGGGGCCGCACCATCCGTCGACGCATGGCGTCTTCCGCATGGACGTGGCTCTCGACGGCGAGCGCGTCGTCCGCCTCAAGCCGGTATTCGGATACTTGCACCGCAACCACGAAAAGCTTGCGGAGGGACAAACCTATCTGGCGTCGATGCCCTACACGGACCGCCTCGATTACTTCTGTTCGCTCACCAACAACTGGGCCTACGCGCTGGCCGTCGAAAAGCTCGCCGCCCAGGATGTCCCTGAGCGCGCCCAGTATATCCGGGTCATCCTCGCCGAGCTCACGCGCATACAGAATCACGCCTCCTCCATCGGTTTTTTGATTCAGGAGATGGGCGCCAGCGGCACGCCGCTCATGTACGCCTTTAAGGAGCGAGAAAAGATCCTCGACCTCTTCGAATCGCTCACCGGCTCGCGCATGATGTGCAACTACATGCGCTTCGGCGGCTGCCGCGTCGACGTCTCCGCGCCCTGGCTCGATGCCGCGCGCAAGGTCGTCGCCGGCCTGCCCGCATTCATCGACGAGTTCGAAGCGCTGCTTTCGTCCAACGAAATTCTCATGGCGCGCTGCCAGGGCGTGGGCATCTTGCGGCCCGATCTGGCCGTGAACGCCGGCGTCTCGGGACCCATGCTGCGCGCGTCGGGTGTGGATTACGACATTCGCAAGGTCGATCGCTACGGCATCTACCATCGCTTCAAATTCCGCGTGCCTCTGGGCGATCACGGCGACGTCTTCGACCGCTACATGGTGCGCATTCTCGAGATGCGCGAGTCCATATCCATTCTGAATCAGGCCCTCCACGACATTCCCGGCGGCCCCATCATGGACGCGAAGGCGAAGATTCGCGGTTTCCGGCCCAAGCCCGGCGAGGCCTACGGCCGCATCGAGGCGCCCAAGGGCGAGTTGGGTTTTTATCTCATCAGCGACGGCGGGCCGAATCCCTATCGCTACCGCGTGCGTCCCCCCAGCCTCATCAATCTGACGGTTCTAGAAGATATGTGCCTGGGGCTCAACGTCGCTGACGTGGTGCTGATCTTTGGCAGTGTGGACATTGTTTTAGGAGAAGTGGACCGGTAGAGCTCTGGGTGCCGAAACTGGCCTTTGTCGAAATGCAGATCAAGCAAGAGGAGTTCGATATGAAAGGGATCGTTCGGGCAACAGCCGTTCTGATGATTTCTCTGATGCTGGGAGCAGCTATGGGAGCGCATGCCGCAACTACCTACACCCTTGCGTGCAAGGGACAGAAATCCGGCAGCATTACTCCGATACCTCTCACGGGGTTCTCATTCTCTGAGGTTAGCTCCCGAAACCCACAGAGCGGTCTGCCCACAGGCGCCAGCGCAAATACGTTTAAGTTTCGTTTTGCGCCTTCCGCGGTGTACGCCACGGTTCGCAATGTCCTTTTGACAAATGAAAATATCACGCAGTGCATACTGAGCAGCGGAGGAAGCGCAACCGCTACAGCGACGACAAAAGGCAGTTCGAATTCCGCCGCGCCCTCGGGCCCCTATTGGGAGTTCCTCAACGCAATCTTCACGAGTGTGACCGCCTCCGGGGGCGACTATGTTCCCGGCGCGCCGCTAGGCGAGGTGGAAGTAGCGCTTACGGCTCAGAAATACACGTTCAACTCCGGAACCAACGCAGTTGGCGGAAGTCAACCATCCGCTGTCACTGAAAGCAGAACGGCGACGATGAGCGGAAATACGCGATGAAATAACGATTTTTCCGCAAAGAGGGAGGAGGACCGGCAGAGTAGAACAAGCTGACGCCTGGACCGTAAGGGGAGGTCGAAATCCTGGAATTGGAGAAAGATATGCGGAATATGAAAAAGGTCTGTGGCCTTCTCGTAGTGTGCGCGCTGCTCGGCGCGGCCGCGGCCGTGCAAGCACAAGTACAGACAGCAACTACACTGTCGTGCAAGACCGGAACAGCTGCCAACGCAACATCGTTGACAGCCTCGCTCAATAGCTTCAACGTCTACTACGTCACCCCGGCTGCCAGCCAAACGACCGCCGATGCTAAACGGCAGGGCTATTCATTCTCGGTTCAGTTCGTTGCTGATTCCAAGACCTACGGTCCTTGGCTGAATCAGGCTGCGGGAAATCATGCATTTACGTCCTGCACCATTGTCCCCGGTTCGTCGGGTGGGAGTAGCTGGACCTTTTCGAATGTTGCGATCGCGGACTTATCGGCATCCGAGACCAAGCCCCCCGCCGGAGCGACAAGACAAGTTACCAATATTCAGATTACATTCGTGGCGCAGACCGCAAGTGTCAAGTAGCCGTCGGCGGCGCGATGATTTTTGTTCTGAATAAGGTGGACCGGTAGAGCGCCGCATGCCGAAACCGGTCCTTGTCGAAGCGTAAAACCAAATATGAGGAGTTCGATATGAAAAGGATCGTTCGTGCAACAGCGGTTTTGATGATGACTCTGCTTTTGGGAGCAAGCATGGCAGCGCATGCTGCAACCATCTACACCCTTACCTGCAAGGGACAGAAATCCGGCAACATTCCTGCGATAACTCTCACGGGCTTCGCATTTAAGTTGGCGAATGGGCAACAGCCAATCGTGCTGCCGTCGGGCAGCAAAACCAACTTCGAACTGACGTTCCGGTTTTCCCCCTCCGCGACGTACCTCACGCTTTTGAATATTGCGGGGACAAATGAGAATTTAACGCAGTGCATACTGAGCGGAGGAGGTGCAACTGGCGGCGCGAATTCCGCGGCCTCTGCGGGCCCTCTATGGGAGTTCGACAACGCAAATCTGCTGAGCGTGACCGCTACCGGCGGCGACGTCACTCCTAACCAGCCTCTGGGAGAGGTGGAGGCTACTCTCGCGGCTCAGTCTTACAAGTTCACGTCCGCAGGAAAGACAGCGATGGGAAGTGGCTCGTTGAGGTGAGGAACTTCGCAACCGAATTACCTGATTTGGAAGAGGAGAAGAGGCAGAGTCGCGCATGCCGGCGCCGGGACGTAAGAGGAGGTCGAACCCCTTGAATCGGAGGAAGAGATGAGACTCATGAAAGTGATGACAGCATCTTTGGCGGCGTGTTGTGTGTTAATGGCCTCCGTCAGCGCCCACGCCGCGGTGGATTACACCCTGACCTGCAGCACCCAAAGTGGGAGCGTCATTTTCACCACGCAGGTCTCTGGCGTGAATCTGGACAATCCCGGCATTTCCAGTACGAAAGTGGGTGCGACGGCCAGTGGGAAGAATTCGGGTCCGACATTCACGGTGCAGCTCCCCATGTCCGGTCAGGTTTATGGAGCATTGTTTCAGTCGTTGGCTCAAAACCAGACGATTCCAAGCTGCACTGTTTCAGAACGTAAGACCCAAGGCGGCAATGCCCCGCAAGTCGCGTTTCAGTGGACCTATCAGAATGTGCAGGTCGCAGATTTGGCGCTAAGCGGGGGACAAGGCGGGGCAGAGGGCTCGGTGCAGGCCGCGTTCACGGCCCAGCGCGTGTCGTTTACATCAAAGTAACGCGAGACGCCTTAGGCCCCAACAAGCTAAAGGCCCATATCGCCGCGACAGGAGAATGTACAGCAGACCAGCGAACTCCGATTTGCCAGAAGTCTCTTGAATCTCTCTAATTGGGACAAAACGCCTCCAATTTGGCGCGGATCTTTGAGATTGTCCCTCGTGAGGAGGACCGATAGTGCCGCGCAAGCCGACGCCTGGGACGTGAATCCAACCGCAAACCGCAAGAAAGGGGTCGGAGATGAAATTTCTGAAAGTAATCACGGCATCATTGGCGGTGTCTCTTATGTTGACATCGGCAATCGGCTCGCTCGCCGCGCAGCAGGCGCATGCAGGGCAGCAGATTAACTTGGCGTGCAGAGACAAGAATGGAGCTTTCCTATTTATCATTGAGGTGAGTGGCTTTAGCCTGGATAGCAACAGGCCTGTCGTAATAAGTTCGACAACGACGTCAGCAGGGAGGCTGTCGCCTCCTGCACTTACGGTACAGTTTGTTCCCAACGGCCCGCCTACAAGGTCCTGTATCAGGCTATGACGACGAATCAGGAGTTCGCAAGCTGCGCCATTGCACTATCGACTTCCCAGGGAGCAGGTGCGGCGCCAACGTTTCAATGGCTTTATGAGAATGTGGAGGTGACGGACTTGACGGTAAGTACCGTGCCCAGTACAGGCGCGGCCATGATGCAGGCCTCGTTCAGTGCCCAGAGTGCGACATTTTCAGCGAAATAAGGGGCATGTGCCTGCGCCCACAGACCAAGGCAAGTGCGCCGTAAAGGGAGATTGCATTGCTGGGTGAAGGAATCCTGAAAGGTATGGCGGAGACGGCGAAGAACTTCTTCGGCAGTTTCGTCTCCAAAGAACGGCTGACAACTGTGGAGTATCCGGAGGAGCGGATTCCCGCCGCCGAGGCCGCGCGTGTCTTTCCTTTCCTCGTCTACGACGGAGCGGACTGGGAGGCCGGCCTGCGTTGCGTGGCCTGCCAGATCTGCGAAAAGGAGTGTCCGCCCAAGTGCATCTACATCGACAAGAGCAAGGACAAAAAGCCGGACTACGTCGGCAAGCAGCAGTTCTATCCCACCCGCTTCGATATCGACATCTCGGTTTGCATGAGCTGCCAAATTTGCGTGGAGGTTTGCCCGTTCGAGGCCATCAAGATGGACACCGAGTTCGAGCTTGCCACCGATGACCGCTTCGGCGGCCTGCTCCTCGATCGCAAGCAATTGGCTAAATCGAACGAGTACTATCATTCGATCCATTCCACGGAAGCGTCGGAGGTCGACGCACGCTTGGCCGAGGAAAAGGTCAAAGTGGAAGCGAAGGCCAAAGCCGCCGCCAAAACCGCCGCGCCCACTCCATCGGCGCCGCCCACGGAAGGAGACAGCTAGCCGATGGCGAATACGCCCCTATCCGCCAATCTCGACCAAATCTTCATCTTCCTCCGCAACTGGCTGGTCGGCTTTCTGCCCGAGGCATGGCGTCCCGCCGCATGTGTTGTGTTAGGCGTCATCGCTATCATTTGCGTTTTCCCCGGACTCTTCGCGCTCACCACGCTCTTCGAGCGCAAGGGCCTGGGGCGCATGCAAAATCGTCTCGGCCCCAACCGCGTCGGCCCCTACGGCCTCTTCCAGCCCGTCGCCGACGGCATCAAGGCGCTCATCAAGGAAGACGTTGTTCCCTTCAGCGCCAATGCGTTGGTGCATTTTCTGGCGCCGCTCTCGCTGGTGGTTGCGGTCTTTATGGAGTACGCCGTTTTGCCCATGGGCCGTAACATGGTGCTGGTCGACATGGACGCGGGGCTGCTCTTTTTTTTCGCCATGAGCGCCGCCACCGAGCTTTCGGTTTTCATGGCGGGCTGGTCCAGCCGCAACAAGTACTCCCTGCTTGGCGCCATGCGCGCCATCGCACAAATGATCAGCTACGAAGTTGTGCTGCTGCTTTCGGGTGTCTCCGTGGTCATGATCGCCGGTTCGCTTTCGCTGACCAAAATTGTCGACGCGCAGAACAGTTACACAGGAATTTGGCCCCACTGGTACATCTTTACGCCTTGGGGTTTAGCCGGCTTCGTGATGTACGCCATTGCCGCCACGGCTGAGACCAACCGATCGCCCTTCGATCTGCCCGAAGGCGAGTCGGAACTGGTCGCCGGTTATCACACCGAATACTCGGGCTTCAAGTTCGCGCTCTTCTTCCTCGGCGAATACCTCGCCATGTTCTCGATCTCCGGTCTCGGCACAACGCTCTTCCTCGGCGGATGGTCCGCGCCGCTCGCTTTTCTTACTTTCATTCCTTCGTGGATATGGTTTTTCGCAAAGATAATGCTTTCGATCTTCGTCTTTATTTGGATGCGCGGAACGCTGCCTCGCCTGCGCCAGGATCAGTTGATGAACTTCGCGTGGAAATTCGTTTTGCCCTTCACGCTGCTCAATCTGCTCGTGACCGCGCTCTGGCGTTTTATGGGCCAGGGCTGGTTGCGGTGGGTGGTCTCGGCGGCGATTCTCGCCGCGGCCTACGTGGTTATGGGCCGCTTGGGCCTCTACCGCAAGCATATCGGCCCCAGGAGCTACCGCTATGCTGAATAAGGGCAGGGGGCAAGTGAGCAACGGAGTAGTGAAGCGAGTAAGCATGGAAAGCATCGCCGGCCGACGAGACTCCGTTCAACAGCGCCCCGTCATCCTGAGTCGAGTCCGCTGTGCCGGGCGAGTCGAAAGATCTACGGCTGTTTTTGGATTTGGCGCGGTGCCCCACAAGAAAGGATGAGCAATAAGTGAGCCCCATCTTCTACATCCTAGCTGCCCTCACCATCGCCGGTGGCCTGGCAACCGTACTGCTTAAGCACCTGGTGCACTCGGCGCTTGCCGTTAGTGTGGCTTTCGCAGGTCTGGCGTTGCTTTACCTCGAACTCGACGCGCAGTTTGCCGGCTTTGCGCAAATTCTTGTCTACATCGGCGCCGTCGCCATTCTGATTGTCTTTGCCATCCTGCTCACGCGCGGCGCCGAACGGCCCCAAGACGGCGTCTTCAGCCGCACCTGGTTTGTCGGTCTGGTTATCGCCGCCGCTGTCTTTGCCGTGCTCGCATGGACAGTGATGCAGAGCATCCGCGCGGTGCTGCAGCAGACCGCCATTCCCGCCGTGACCGTACGTGACATCGGCAATGCGCTCGTCGGCCGCTACGTCCTGCCGCTGGAAATCGTGGCGCTGCTGCTCACTGCGGCCACCATCGGCGCGGTGATCGTGGCCATGCACGAGAAAGAGAGGCCGAAACCATGACCACACCTCTCGCGGGCTATCTCCTGGTTGCGGCCCTGCTCTTTGCCATCGGCCTTGCCGGCGCGCTTACCCGCCGCAACGCCATTCTCGTGCTCATCGGTATTGAGCTCATGTTAAATGCCGCCAATCTCAACCTGATTGCCTTCTGGCGCTTCGGCCCGCACCCTGAATTGCTCACTGGTATGATGTTCGCTATCTTCTCCATAGCCGTCGCCGCGGCCGAAGCTGCCGTCGGCCTTGGCCTCGTCATATCCATATATCGCCACACCAATACCACCGATCTCGACAAGATGAACAGGATGAAGGGGTGAAGGTGTTAATTCAGGCGTTCAATTCGGTGCCTTGTCAACCAACGATGCATTGCAACGCGCCGGAAATCGTGGATCTTCTTTGGCTTATTCCCGTTGCGCCCATTGTCGCTTCGGGCGTGATCTCACTGCTCAAGCAGCCGCAGCGCAAGACCGCCGCCGCGCTCGCCATCGGTTCGCTGTCGCTCTCCCTGCTGCTCTCGCTCATTGCGTTTTATCACGTGGTAGTGCGATGGGCGCAAGGCTCCGTCGCCCGCGAGTTCATTAACTTCACCTGGCTGCGCTTCGGCTCCTCGACGGTCGATCTCGGCTGGGTCCTCGATCCGCTCGCTGCGGTCATGCTCGTGATGGTCAGCTTCGTCGGCCTGCTCATTTTCGTATACTCCGTGGGCTACATGGCCCACGACGAAAACTTCACGCGTTTCTTCTGCTTCATGTCGCTGTTTGCCGGAGCCATGCTCGGCGTCGTCATCTCCAACAGCCTCCTTCTTCTCTTTATGTGCTGGGAGATCGTCGGCCTCACCTCCTATCTGCTCATCGGCTTCTGGTATCAGAAACCCTCCGCCGCGGCCGCCGCAAAAAAAGCCTTCGTCACCACCCGCGTCGGCGATATTTTCTTTCTCCTCGGCATTGTCTGGCTCTTCTCGCAAACCGGCACGTTGCTCTTCTATAACCACGGCATCGGCTCGCTCGAACCGCTTGCGCTTTCCGTCCTTCTCACGCAGCACGCGGCCTTCGGACTAAGCGCCGCCGGCGCAATAGGCCTGCTGATCTTTGCTGGAGCTGCAGGCAAGAGCGGCCAACTTCCGTTGCACGTCTGGCTGCCCGACGCCATGGAAGGCCCTACGCCCGTCTCCGCGCTCATTCACGCGGCCACCATGGTTGCGGCCGGCGTCTTTCTCGTGGCGCGGGTGTATCCGCTGATGGCCGCCGGGATGCCGCCAATCAAGTTCGGCTACGCTACAACGCCCTCACTCGCCGTCGTCACCTGGATCGGCGCGGCAACCGCCGTCTTCGCCGCCCTCATCGCCGTCGCGCAGAACGACATCAAACGCATCCTCGCGTACTCCACCGTTTCGCAGCTCGGCTACATGATGGCCGGCCTCGGTATTGGCGGCGTCGCTGTCGGCATGTTCCACCTCATCACACACGCCTTCTTCAAGGCACTGCTCTTCCTCGGCGCCGGCTCGGTTATACACGGCTGCCACGAGGAACAGGACATCCGCCGCATGGGCGGCCTCAAGGCGGACATGCCGCTCACCTTCATCACCTACGCCATCGGCATGTTGGCGCTCTGCGGTTTCCCACTCGTCTTCTCAGGCTTCTGGTCGAAGGACGGCATTTTGGACGCCGCGTTCTTATGGCATCCGTCCAACGCGCCATTCTGGCTCTTGCTCTTCGGCGCGCTGCTCACCGCCTTCTACATGACGCGCCAGGTCTGCTACGTCTTCTTCGGCTACTGGCGCGGCGGCCGCCCGGCACACGAGAGCTCGCGCGTGATGACGCTCCCGCTTGTTATCCTCGCGTTCTTTGCATTGGTGCTCGGCTTTATCGGCACGCCGGTCTGGCCGTGGTTCCGCGCGTTTATCGAGAATCAAACCGCCGCGTTCCACATCCACGCTTTCATGGAACCCGGCATGCTGTTGCTGATGCTCACGTCGTCGCTCGTCGTTTTCCTAGGCCTCGGTCTCGGTTGGTGGCTCTACGACAACAAGACGCCCAAACCCGAAGCTCCCGATGCGCTTGAGCGTTTGGCTCCATGGCTGTGGGCTCCATTGCGCGACCGCCTCTATGTGGACGAATTCTACGGCGTCACCGTGATCGCCTTCTACGCGCGGTGGACGCGCGTGGCCGACTGGCTCGACCGCCGCGTCTGGGGCGGAATCGTCGCCCTGGTTGCGTGGCTTTTCGGCTTGTGGGCGCGCCTCAATCGTTTCCTCGATATCCATTGGGTCGATGGCAGTTTCGACAAAACCTGCGAGGAGCTTTCTTCGGGCGGCGGCCTGCTGTCGCGTGTCGAGAGCGGCCGCGTGCAGAACTACCTGCGCATTCTGGCTGCCGCTGTGGTCGTGCTCGCCGCAATTCTTCTCTGGAGCAGCCGGCCATGAACTCGCTCGCGACGCATTGTCTGACGCTCCTTACTGTGCTGCCGCTCTTTGGCGCCGCTATTGCGATCTTCTCCGGCCGTCATGCGCGTACCGTGGCAATCTTCACCACGCTCGCCTGTCTGATCTTGTCGCTCTTCATCTGGACCCGCCTTCCTTCCGACGGCAACATCGGCCTGGTCGAGCACGCCGCGTGGGCGCCCTCGATCGGCTTCGAGTATCATCTCGGCGTCGATGGCCTCGGCTGCCTCATGCTTGTGCTTTCGGCCCTCGTCACGCTCATGTCGGTCGATGCCGCGCAGCACCGCGTGCACCACATGCCCGGCCTCTTCTTTGGCCTGATGCTTGCGCTCGAAGCGGGGCTCTTTGGCTCCTTCACTGCGCTCAATTTCTTCCACTGGTTTCTGTTCTGGGAGCTGAGTCTCATTCCCGCTTTCTTCCTCATCAAATTGTGGGGCGGCCCTAAGCGCGGCCCCGCGGCCACGCAGTTCTTTATTTACACCATGGCCGGCTCGGTGGCGCTGCTGCTATCGTTTCTCGCCATCTTTGTTGCGACAGAAACCAAAGATGCGCCCGGGACGATGGACTTCGGTCGGCTCGCACAGATGGCCGCATCCGGCCGGCTCGCGCAAATGGTCGCGGCGCATTTGGGCCCCGTGATGCCGTGGCTCGCCATCGGCGTGCTCGCAGGCTTCGCCGTCAAAGTGCCGCTCATGCCCTTCCACACTTGGCTGCCCGCTGCGTATGCCGAGGCGCCTTCGCCGGTCACGATGCTGCTCACGGGCGCCATGTCGAAGATGGGCGTCTACGGCATCTTACGCATCGCTATTCCGCTCTTCGGCCCGCAGATCGCCGCGATGCGCACGCCGCTGCTCGTGCTAGCCACCGCTACGGTCGTCATGGGTGCGTGCGCCGCGGCCGCGCAAACCGATCTGAAGCGCGTCTTCGCCTACTCCTCGGTCAATCATCTCGGCTACTGCCTGCTTGGCATCTTCGCGCTGGCGATTCCTGCGTCGGGCGCGAGCGCTCAAGTCGGCCAAGCCGCCGCGAGCCAAGCTGCGGCGCTCGAGGGCGTCATCCTGCAGATGTTCAGCCACGGACTCACTGCCACTACCCTCTTCTGGTTCGTTTCAATGATTCAGTTCCGCTCCGGCGGTCTACGCGGCATCAACGACTTTGGCGGCTTGCGCAAGCCCGCGCCGGTCTTCGCAGGATTGATGGGCATCGCACTCTTCTCCTCGCTCGGCCTTCCCGGTCTCAACGGCTTTGTCGGCGAGTTCCTCATCTTCCGCGGCGTCTTTTCTTTGTCTTGGATGAGTGCATCGGTGTCCGTGCTCGGTTTGCTCGTGACGGCAATCGTGATTCTCACCGTGATTCAGAAAGTGTTCAGCGGCCCGGTTCCGCAACACTGGGCCGCGTTCCCCGATCTGCATCATGGCGAGCGTATGGCTCTCGCGCCCGTCATCGGCCTCATGTTCCTCGTCGGCCTCGTGCCCCAGCTCATCACAAGCACTATCAACCCCACGGTCCAAAACCTGCTGGCGCACTGGAGATTCTAAAGAATGCCTTGGACGATTTATCTTTCGTTCGCTGGCGCGCTGCTTGCGGCTCTCGTGCCCAGGGACAAACCCACCCTGGCGCGCTGGTTCGCGCTCGCTGTAGCCGTGGCCGGTCTCGCCATCGCCGTTGCAGGCTACGCCGCGGGCTTTGGTCAGGGGCGACAGGTCTTTATCGATGCACTCTGGGTGCCTTCGATGGGCATCCACTACATGCTTGTGGCCGACGGCATAAGCCGCGTGCTGGTTCTGCTCACCGGCATCGCTTCGGTCTCAGGCGTGCTCTTCAGTTGGAACATCGACCTCCGCACCAACCAGTTTTTCGCGTTTTATCTCGCGCTCATCGGCGGCGTCTACGGCGTGTTTTTGAGCGGCGATCTTTTTCTGCTCTTCGTCTTTTACGAGATCGCCATCGTACCGAAATACTTCCTGATCGCCATCTGGGGTTCCACGCGCCGCGAGTACGGCGCCATGAAGCTTGCGCTCTACTCCTTCGCCGGCTCGGCCATGGTGCTTATCGGCCTGCTCGCCGCCTACGTCACCGCCTGCTCGCATTCGACGACATTCGCCGCGCTTGCGAGCGCGGGCCTTCCGGTCAGCTTTCAGATGTGGTGCTTTCCGCTGGTCTTCGTAGGCTTCGGCATTCTCGCCGGCCTTTGGCCCTTCCACACCTGGGCGCCCACGGGCCACGTCGCCGCGCCCACCTCCGCCTCCATGCTGCTCGCCGGCGTGGTCATGAAGCTCGGCGCTTACGGTTGCCTGCGCGTCGGTATCGGCCTCTTTCCGCATGGCCTCGATCCCTGGGGATTTTCCTTCCTCGGCATCGGTTCCTGGCGCGACGTCTTCGCCTGGCTCGCCGTCATTGGCATTGTCTATGGCGCTCTGGTCGCGCTCGCGCAAACCGATTTCAAATTCGTCATCGGCTACTCGAGCGTCAGCCACATGGGATTCGTGCTGCTGGGCCTCATGACGCTCAACCGGATCGGCGTCGACGGCGCGGTGCTGCAGATGTTCTCGCACGGAATCATCGCTGGGCTGCTCTTCGCCATCGCGGGCCGCGTGGTTTACGACCGCACGCACACGCGCCAGTTCGCCGAGCTCGAGCCCATGCACCTCTCGCGCCGTCTGCCCTTTGCTGCGTGGGCTTTTGTCGTGGCGGGCGTTGCCTCCATTGGCCTGCCTGGTTTCTCCGGCTTCGTCGCAGAGCTGCAGGTTCTGGTCGGCGCATGGCGCGCCAATCCCTGGTGGACCGCTGTCTCCGGCATCGGCATCATCGTCGGCGTCGCCTACGTCTGGCGCGCCCTACAAAAAGCATTCTTCACCGACATTCTGCCCACCGCTCATGAACTTGAAGCGGAGCAGCACCAGAATTTCCCGCCCATCACCTGGCCTGAATTCGCTGGTGTCGCTCTGCTCGGCGCCTGCACGCTCGTCGTCGGCCTCCACCCGAGCATTCTGCTCGATCAGATCGAACCGGCCGTGAAAACGCTGCTTGCGGGAGGCGCGCAATGAACTACGTTGACCTCTTCCGCGTCGTGCTGCCTGAAACGGCTCTCGAAATTGCCGCGCTTCTCGTGCTCATCGTCGATCTCGGCTTCCTGCGCCGCGCCGCCGCAAAAGCCCGCATCGCCGCCGCTGCACTCGTCGGAGTCCTCGGCTGCGCCGCCGCGCTCTGGGCCGTCTACGCCGCACGCAACAACGGCCTGGGCGTGATGGGCAGCCACTCGCTCATGGCCTGGGGCATTGCGCCCGCCGCACAGATCGCCATTCTCGTTCTCACCGCGCTCACGCTTCTGCTTCTCATCGACTCCGAGTTCACCCGCAACCCCGGCGAATACGTTGCCGTGGTTCTCATGGCTGCCGCCGGCGGCCTCATCATCGCCGCCGCGCAGGATCTGCTCGTCATCTTCGTCGGCCTAGAGTTGCTCTCCCTCGGCCTCTACATCCTCACCGCATTTGCCAAGAAGTGCGGCAAGAGCGCCGAAGCCGCCATGAAGTACTATCTCTTCGGCGGCATGAGTGCGGCGTTTCTGCTCTTCGGCTTCAGCTACTTTTATGGGTTGACGGGGACGACATCTCTGGCGGGAATCCGGACCACCGTATGTCAATTAGGACCGGCCCCGCTCTTCTATGTCGCCTGGATTCTGGTCATCGCAGGCCTCGGATTCAAAGTTGCGGCAGTTCCGTTTCACCTCTGGGCGCCGGATACCTACGAAGGCGCGCCCGCTCCCGCGGCGGCCTTCATCGCGTCGGTTTCGAAGGTTGCGAGCTTCGCGCTCTTGCTGACCTTTTTCGGCGGAACCTTCTTTTCCATTCGCGGCCAAGATCTTTCCGCCAATCATGTCGATCACCTCTTCAGCCAGTACATGGGGTCTTGGACCCATGTCATCGAAGTGATGCTCGTGGTGGCAGTGGCCACGATGATTGTCGGCAACCTGGCTGCGCTCGCACAATCCAGCGTCCGCCGCCTGCTGGCCTACTCGGCCATCGCCCACGCGGGCTACATCCTGCTGGGCGTTTGCCCGCTGCCGCATGTGAGCCCAGTGCCGCAGTCCGCGGGCATGGGAGCCGTTCTACAGTCACTTATATCCCACCAGTTGCCTGTCCTCTACTACATCGTCACCTACGGCCTCACCGCCATCGGCGCATTTGGCGTAGTCGGTGTCGTGGAGCGCGTCACCGGCTCCGACAAACTCGATTCATTCGTCGGCCTCCAGAAGCGCAACCCGCTCCTTGCCGCCGTTCTGCTCGTGCTCTTTCTTTCACTCGCAGGCATCCCGCCGCTGGTCGGCTTCTGGGCCAAGTTCAACTTGTTCGCGGCCGTCCTAGCCGTCGGCGCAGGTCCGGTTCCTTTCGCCCTCGTTGCTCTCGCCATCGCTTTCAGCGCCGTCTCGCTCTACTACTATCTGCAAGTGCTCAAGCGTGCCTATGTGATGCCCGCAACCGACGAAACGCCCATCAAGGCGCATCCCGTCACGCTCGCAGTGCTCCTCTTAATCGCCGCCGCCGTCGTCGTTCTCGGCTGCTTCCCGGCGCTGCTGCAAAACTGGATTGCGAGTTTCTACGCGTAGCGATGTGAGTGCGGCCAGGAGGCCCGCGCTACAAGCTGGTTGAGCACCGCAGCTCTTGGCTGTGAGACGTGCGGATGAATGAATAGGCGGCACAGAACATTCGTTCCGAGCGGCTTGCTAACTTGCTCGCTGCCTTGCCGGCTCGGTGCTCGTTTAATACTTCACAATCGCCGTAAACGAGTCCGGCTTGAGGCTTGCGCCACCCACTAGTGCGCCGTCGATGTCCTCCTGCGCCATCAGTGCCGTCACGTTGTCGGGCTTCACGCTGCCTCCGTAAAGAATGCGCATCGTGGCGGCGACATTCGCTCCCAGCAGCTTCGCCACCTCGCAGCGGATCGTCTTGTGCGCGTCTTGGGCGATCTCCGGCGTAGCCGTTTTACCCGTTCCAATGGCCCACACCGGCTCGTATGCAATTACGATAGGCGCGGCGACATCGGGCGTAATCTCCGCGAACCCGCCATTCAACTGCGTCTTGAGAACGCTCGCCGTCTTGCCGGCTTCGCGCTCTGCGAGCACCTCGCCGATGCACACCACCGGCACAATGCCGTGTTTGAGCGCCACGTGCAGCTTCTTGTTCACGATCTCGTCTGTTTCCGCACAATACTGCCGCCGCTCCGAGTGGCCGATGAGCGTGTGCGTTCCGCCCACCGCCTTCAATTGCCCGATCGATGTTTCGCCAGTGTAGGCGCCCTCCTCGGCGAAGTGGATGTTTTGCGCGCCCACCGCGACATTCGATCCCTTGCAGGCGGGAACCACCGTGGGCAGCAGCACCGGAGAAGGGAACAGCGCGATCTCGTCGCGTGTGTGCCCGGCGACGAGCGGCAAAAAGGCATCGACAAACGCCCTGGCTTCGGCCGGCGTCTTATACATCTTCCAATTGGCGGCAATCAGTGCTTTACGAGACATTGTTGTGGTTTCCTCGAATGGTAAGGTTTTCGCACAATAATTTTATGGGATCGGATTCGCCGCGCCGGGTGATGCCCGGCACAATCGGATCGCCCCCAACAAAAATCGCATCCGGCACCGGCGCGCCGGATGCGATTCTGCTGATCCCAGATCCCTGAACCCTACTTTATTTTTCCGTCAGCGCCTCCACGCCGGGCAGCTTCTTGCCTTCCAAAAATTCCAGCGAGGCTCCGCCGCCGGTCGAGATATGCGTGATTTGGTCGGCCACGCCGGCCTGGTTGATCGCCGAAACCGAATCGCCGCCGCCGATAATCGACGTGGCCGTGCGGTTGGCGGCAACTGCGTGGGCAATCGCGTTGGTGCCCTTGGCGAAGTTGGGAAACTCAAAGACGCCCGCCGGACCGTTCCATACGATCGTCTTTGCCGTCGAAACTAGGTTATCAATCGCGGCCACCGACTTGGGTCCGATGTCGAGCCCCTGCCAGCCTTCGGGAAAATCCTTCGAGCTGTCCCACACCTGCGTCTTGGCGTCGTTCGCAAAGTTATCGGCAATCACGTTGTCCACGGGCAGCAGCAGTTCCACTCCCTTGCTCTTGGATTTGTCCAGGGTCGCTTTAGCAAGATCGATCTTGTCTTCCTCGACGAGCGACTTCCCCGTCTTGACGCCGAGCGCGCGGTAGAACGTGTACGCCATGCCGCCCACGATCACCAGCGTGTCGACTTTGTCCAACAGGTTCTGGAGCACGTCGATCTTGCCGGAGATTTTCGACCCGCCGAGGATGGCCACGAACGGCTTTTCGGGCGATTCAAGCGCCTTGCCGAGGTAGGTGATTTCCTTCTCCATCAGCAGTCCGGCTACGGCGGGCCTGAGGTAGTGTGTAATGCCCTCCGTGGAGGCATGTGCGCGGTGCGCCGAGCCGAAGGCGTCGTTCACATAAACCTCGGCCAACGATGCCAGCGCCTTGGAGAAGGCCGGATCGTTGGCTTCCTCTTCCGCGTGGAAGCGCAGATTTTCGAGCAGCAGCACCTGGCCCGATTCAAGCTGGCGCGCCATCTCCTCGGCCACCTCGCCCACACAATCCGGCGAGAAGGCCACATTTACGTCTTCGCCCAGTTGCTTGTCGAGCAGTTCGCGCAACCGGTTCACCACAGGGCGCAGCGAGTATTTCGGATTCGGCTTGCCCTTGGGCCGGCCCAGGTGCGAGGCCAGAATTACCTTGGCCTTGTGCCGCAGCGCGTATTCGATGGTGGGCAGCGTGGCCACAATGCGCGTGTCGTCGGTGATGGTCGCGCCGTCTTCGGTGAGCGGAACATTGAAATCGACGCGGATAAACACCCGCTTGTTGGCGAGATCTACGTCTTTGATCATGAGCTTGGCCATGGGTGGTGCCTTCCTTGATAAGTACCGGTCAGGTTTCAGGTGTCAGGGATCGGGCCAGAGTTCCGTGTCATTCCCTCAACCCTGACACCTGACCCCTGAAACCTGTCTCTACAGCCCCTTCTTCGCCAGGAAACCGATCAGGTCGACGACGCGGTGCGAGTAGCCCCACTCGTTGTCGTACCAGCTCAGCACCTTCACGCTGTTGCCGACGACTTTGGTCAGCAGCGAATCCACGATGGAGCTGCGCTTGTCGCCCTTGAAATCCGAGCTCACTAGCTCATTGGTCTCGTAGCCCAGAATGCCCTTGAGATCGCCTTCCGAGGCTGCTTTAAAGGCGGCGTTCAACGCCTCGGCAGTAACGGGTTTCTCGGCGATGAAGGTCAGATCCACGAGAGACACGTTCGGCGTGGGAACGCGGATGGCGAATCCATCCAGCTTTCCTGACACCTCCGGAATCACCAGCTTCAGCGCCTTGGCGGCGCCGGTCGAGGTCGGAATCATGGAAAGCGCGGCAGCGCGGGCGCGGCGCAGGTCCTTATGCGGGAAATCCAGGATCACCTGATCGTTAGTGTAGCTATGAATCGTAGTCATGACGCCGGAAACAATGCCGCAGCTGCCCAGAACCACCTTCACTACCGGAGCCAGACAATTGGTGGTACAGCTCGCGTTCGAAAGAATGTGATGCTTGGCCGCGTCGTACTTCGAGTCGTTTACGCCCATGACGATCGTCAGGTCTTCGTTCTTGGCCGGCGCCGAAATGATCACCTTCTTCACGGTTGTGCCCAAATGCGCCTTGGCCGCTGTTCCATCGGTGAACTTGCCGGTCGACTCCACAACCACCTGGGCGCCGTTGTCGGCCCAGGGCAGTTTGGCGGGATCCTTCTCCGCGTAGACCTTAATCTTTTTGCCATCGACCGAAATGAAATCGTCGCCCGAGTGGATCTCGTTGGGCAGGTTGCCCAGAATCGAGTCGTACTTGAGCAAGTGAGCCAGCGTTGCCGGGCTGGTCAAGTCGTTGACGGCCACAAAATCGAGCTCTTTGTTGCCGAGCGCGGCGCGCAAAACATTGCGTCCAATGCGGCCGAAGCCGTTGATTCCAACCTTTACTGCCATGTGTGATTTTCTCCTTCGTTGTTGGTGAGCCTTTCGGATTCGAAACCCGGTTCATGCGGCGTCTGGAACAAGTTCCACCAAACCCCCAACCGAACCTTTGATCGTAACATTGCGGGCGGCGGCTCAGAAGCGCGAGCCGCTTTGTCCGGCGCACACGATTCCCTACCGTAAGGATGTGGTTCCTGCGATGGGACTGTATGTGACGGAGTGCACACGATTTGCAGGGCCGGTGCTCAGTGTGGTATTTGGGTGGAAGAAGAGGTTATCGGCAAGGAATAGAAATGAGAAGACGTTCCAGACGTGGTCCAAACACTTCAGAGTCCACCGGCAAGACGGGCGCGGAAATCCCATCGAATCAGCCGGCTCCGCTGGTTCCGCTCTACCCCGACGCGGCCCCGCCGCACCCCCGGCAACTGCAACAGGGACAAGACCGGCAACCCGCGCAGCACGCGCGGCCACAGGGTACGGCCAAGCAGCCGCAGTGGAATGAGCCGGCTGGCTCTGGCCGCCTCGAGGTGGAAACCCAGCCCGAAATGCCGCTCATCGCCGCGCCCAAGCCCGATGCCCAAGGGCAAACGCCCAAGGGCTACGTGGTGCTGGCCATCGGCCTGCCCGGATCGGGCAAGACCACCTGGTTCGGCCGCCGCGGCATCACTCCGCTCTCCTCGGACCTGTTGCGCGGCATCCTCTTCGACGATGTCGAAGAGCAGCGTTACCAGGGACTGGTCTTCTCCACGCTCCGCTCGCTCCTGCGCGCGCGCCTCATCGCCAAGATGCCCATGAACTACGTGGACGCCACCAACCTCTCCATCCACGAGCGCCGCCAATGGATCAAGATGGCCAAGAGCTTCGGCTACGAAGTTCATGCTGTCTTCTTTGACGTGCCGCTCGAAGTGTGCCTGGAGCGCAACCGCCAGCGCGACCGCTCGGTGAGCGAAGACATCATGCGCAAGATGGCCGAGAAGCTCAAGCCGCCGGTGTTTGAGGAGGGGTTTGAGAAGATCACGGTGGTGCGGGTGAAGAGCGCGGAATAAATCTCCGAGCCTCCGGCCACTGAATCGCCCCCAAGAGGATGAATTTGAATAGCAAGCCAACTGAGATTGAATCCCTTGCATTGCTGGAAGAGGTTCTTAGGCCGTATCGACATATAGTTGCAGGTGAATCCATGTGCAAGCGAGGGCAACGAGAGCACTGAAGCATGCTTTTGATTTTTCGTATCGCGTGGCGAATCTTCGAAAACACTTGAGTTTGCTGAAGC
>Ga0335078_10000776_pt1 | contig 48641 bp, 40 predicted proteins | sample Lox_Sample_32_FD_206711 | JGI IMG/M metagenome (GOLD analysis project Ga0335078, IMG submission 206711) | Soil microbial communities from Loxahatchee National Wildlife Refuge, Florida, United States - Lox_Sample_3.2 | ecosystem: Environmental > Terrestrial > Soil > Wetlands | place: USA... | reverse complement strand
AGGAGCATTCCGTACACAATCTACTCATTACTCATCTTTCCAGACGGCCTTCCTCTTCTCCATGAAGGCGGTAATTCCTTCTTTCGCGTCCTTAGTTGCCATGCAGCCGTGAAGGTAGATGATCTCGGAGGCCTTGAGAGCCTGGGCAAAATCGAGGCTCACCCCTGCCTTGATCGCCCTTTTGGTCCATATGCTCACAGGCCTGCTCTTGTTCGTGAGCTCTGCGAGGAACTTGTCCGCCCCCTCGCGGAAGCCCTCGGTGGGGATCACGGCATTGACGAGGCCTATGCTTTCAGCCTCCTTGGCACTTATCATCTTGCCCGTGAGAAGGAGCTCATACGTCTTCCTCAGGCCAATGATCTTGGGAAACCAGGCTGCGGCAACCGGGGGGAAGACGCCGACTGCGATCTCGGGCTGACCGATCCGCGAGCGCTCGGAAGCGATCACCATGTCGCAAAAGGCAATCACCTCGCACCCTCCTCCGAGGGCCACGCCGTTCACCTTTGCGACGATGGGGACATCGATCTCGATCATGCGCCGGAACATCTCGTGAAAGACCGAGATCATTTCGTCCACCTTGTCCTCAGTGTGGTCCGCCACATCGACGCCACTCGAAAACGCCTTTTCCCCTGCGTGGTCGAAGAGCAAAAGCTGGACGGAAGCATCTTTCTTCACGTCCCCGAGGGCCTCATTGATCTCCTTCATCATGGATATGGTGAGCCAGTTGAGTGGAGGCGTGTTGAGCGTGATGGAGGCGACTTTCTCTTTTTTCTCATAAGTGATCGATTGAAAGGCCATATGCATAACCCCCTAAGTCAATGTGGTCGGACCTGCCCGCACTCTTCGAGACGGGCTTTGGTCCTTGATAAGGCGTAGAACCTCTTTTCATCAACAAAAAAGGGGGGCCCTAGAGCCCCCCTTTCGATCCTCCTTGTTACTTGCCCTGAGGCTTTCCGAGCACGTCTTCCATGAACTTCTCGTCCACCAAGGCGCCCTTCGCGATGAGCTGACGGTTCTTGATGAAGTCGATCGTGTCTGCGCCCGTGATCTTCTTCGTGTTGAATGCGCCGAAGCCCAGGAATGCCTCGCCCATCATGTTCGTGGCCAGCCAGTATCTGTGGTCGTTCTTCATGGTGTCCCAGAAGAACTTCTTCTTCTGCCTGATGCCGTCGATGGATTTCATGAGGCAGCCGGGGAACAGGTTCGCAAAGATCCAGACGATGCGGTTGACTTCCGCGTCGAGGAGGGAGAAATCGAAGTCGTTGTTCTTCAGCTTGTCATTCACCCAGGCCCTCGCCTGCTTGAACGCGTCACCCGTCTTGTACTCGCCGTAAACGATCTCGCCATTGTCGACGAACTTGTCCGTGACGACCTGCGGGTTCCGCACCCAGGCGCCCTTGTCGTCCTTGAGGACCGGCAGGGCCTTTGTCAGCAACCCTTTCCACCACATCTTGTAGGCGGTCCACATCTCGCAGCTCACGCAGCTCCACATGGCGTCTTCGATGCTCAGGTAGTGAGGCAGAAAGTCGGAGGCGCCGCCCACAGGGGCGGAGCCGTGCCGCGGACCTGCCTGACCGAAAATTGCGAGGTCAGAGGTGATGGTAATGTCACACGCGGTGCCGATCTCCTGGCCGCCGGCCACTCTCATGCCGTTGACCCGGCAGATGACGGGCTTCTTGCACATGAGGATCGAGTCCACCATGTTGTTGAAGAGCTCCATGTACGAGCCGTACTCTTCCGGTCTCATGCTGTAGTATTCTGAATACTCCTTCGTGTTGCCCCCGGTGCAGAAGGCGTTCGGCCCCGTGCCCGTGAAGACGACGGCGACGATCTCCCGGTCGGTCGAGGAGTTCTCGAAGCCCGCGATGACGCCCTTCACCATCTCCGTCGTGTAGGAGTTGTACTGTGCCGGGTTGTTGAGCCTGATCCAGGCCGTGTAGAGGCCGGGGACCACATTTCCCTTCGGGTCCGTCAAAGGCTTTTTCTCATAGACGGTGCACGGCGCCTCCGTGCCCCAGTTCTCTTTGCCGTGCCTGTCGTGATCTTTTAATCCGTTTTCCCTTGGCATCCAATCAAGTCCCATACGTACCTCCTCAATGATTTTGTTTTCTCAGAAGTCAGGCTTCAGAACAACCCTTTTCGCAGGAGACCCGGCCTTGTGGATCTCGTCGAACGTTGCGGCAATGGAGCTCATCGGCCGCACCTCGACGAACGGGTCTATCACTATTTTCTTGTTCAGGACCATGTCGAGGACTATCGGGTAGTATTCCGGCAGACAGCCCCATGTCCCGACCACTTCCGCGTCAAATGCCATCAGTTTCGACATCATATACTCGCTCTTCCCGAGGCCGTAACCGACGAGCACGAGCCTGCCGACGAAGGAGAGAAGGTCGAGCGCGAGGTCCTGACCGGCCTTGGTCCCTGTCACTTCGAAAATCTTCCACCCCGTGTTGGCGAGGCCTTTGCTCTTGCAGTAATTCCTCCACTCACCCACGACGTCTTTGTTCGCCTTGTCCACGGTGCTGATCACGTGGTCGCAACCGTACTCGAGGGCCCTCTGGAGCTTCTCGGGGTTTCTCGCGATGCCGATGACGGTCTTTGCGCCCAGGGCTTTGACGGTCTGGGCCATGTAGACGCCTACCCCGCCTGTGGCGCCGATGACGATGACATTGTCTCCCGGCTCCAGATTCGCCCTCTTGGATGCCTGGTAGGGCGTGGTAACCGCATCCGCGATCACCGCGAGCTGCTCGAGCTGGTAGCCCTTCTTGTCAGCCACGAGGCAGAGGTCAACGGAGGGCACGGGTATGTGGCTCGAAAAACCGCCGTAAATGCCCAGGCTGTTTCCAGGCATCTTCTGGACGAGGCACCTGTTCCCCCTTCCCGTCTTGCAGAGAATACAGTGCCTGCACGGCATGACCGCCGGAACGATCACCTCTTTGCCGAGCCACGCGGCATCGCCCGCCACGACGGTCCCACTGATCTCGTGTCCCAGCGTGAGCGGAGGCTTGCTCACCGTGGGGACGCCGTCGAAGAAATAGCCGAGGTCTGTGTGGCACACGCCGCAGCCGGCTACCTGAACGAGCACCTCCCCCTCCTTGAGGGCGGGTACCGGTATCTCCGCCATCTGCAGCTTCCCTTGGGTCACTTCCCCTGTCTCACGGTTCTTCGACCACGGCAATACCATCTGCCACGTCTTTATTGTGGTTGGTACGTCTGCCATCTAACACCTCCCCGTATTTTTTGTTTCAACACCGTTTAGGGGGCGTTCATCGCCCCTTCCATCCGCGAAGCCTTGTCCCTCGACCCTGCGGCTTACCTCGCCTCGCAGCCTATATTGCCTTTTAGCTCTTATCACCCCCTCCGTTCGCGCTTTTACGTCATTCCGTATCCGCCGTCCACAGGCAGGACCTGCCCGGTGATGTATGCTGCATCGTCGGACGCAAAGAAGACGAACGCAGGCGCCACGTCCTCCGGCTCGGCGTATTTTCCAAGAAGAATCCTTTTCAGGTATATCTCCTTCAGTTTCTCGTCGTTCTGCAGGGTGCTCGTCATCTCCGTGGTGACGATCCCGAGGGAGATCACGTTGGCGGTAACGTTGTAGCGGGCAAGCTCCCGCGCTGCCGATTTGGTGAGCGTGACTACTCCGCCTTTTGCGGCGGCGTAATGGATCTGGCCGGTCGTGCCCACCATGCCCGCCACGGATGTGACATTCACGATACGGCCGAACTTCTGCTCCATGAAGTACTTCGAGGCAGCCTTGATGCAATGCCAGGGCCCCTTCATCTGGACATCCACCACCTCGTCCCACACCTCGTCCGAAAGCTTGTGGAGCATGGCAGGCTTCGAGATACCGGCGTTGTTCACGAGGATGTGTATGGATCCGAAGTTCTGGACGCAGGCATCGATCAACGCTTGCGCATCCTCCCACTTGGCCACGTCCCCCTTGACGGCCACTGCCTTTCTGCCAAGGGCCTGGACCATGCTCACCACTTCACTGGCCGCCTTTTCGTTTCCCGCATAGTTGACGATGACGTTTGCGCCTTCCTTTGCAAAAGCCAGACTTATCGCACGCCCCACTCCCCTTCCGCCCCCTGTTACGACCGCATTTCTTCCTTCCAGTTTCATGGGCGACCCCTCTTTCTATGTGCTTTGTGAAATTTTTTACAATACTATGAAGGAGATTTTATCTGCTATGAGAATCCTTGTCAAGACAAAAAACCTGCGTATGGATACAATTTTGCGCCTTGTATAAAGAGAATGCAAGCACAAAAGAGATGCGAAAGAACGGCAATGGGGTAAGGCTAGGAGTCGAGGTGCTGTTTCACAATGTCCGCAAGGTAGGTGCAGTACTTTTCAGTGACTGCAGCCGTCGGTCCTTCCACCATGACGCGGCACATGTTTTGCGTCCCGGAGTACCGGATAAGGACCCGGCCCTGATCCCCGAGCTCCTTCTCTACCTGGCGGACTGCCCGTTGGATCTCGGGTATGGTTGCGATCTCAGGCTTCTTCTTCACATTCACATTGATCAGCTTCTGCGGAAAGACGTCCATCATCGCCGCAAGCCTGGACAAGGGCTTGCCTGTCCTGACCATGGCCGCGATCACCTGCATGGCCGTCACGATGCCGTCCCCTGTCGTGTGATGGTCGAGGAAGAGCACGTGGCCCGATTCCTCACCGCCCACCATTCCTCCCAGCCGCAGCATGTCTTCGAGCACGTACCGGTCCCCAACTTTCGAGGCGTAGTGTCTCAATCCATATTTCTTGCATGCCACCCTCAGGCCGAGGTTGCTCATTACCGTGCTCACGAGAAGATTGTTCTTCAACTTCCCCTGCTCTTTGAGCGTATGGGCGCACATGAGGAGGATCTGATCTCCCGTTACCTCCCTCCCTTTTTCGTCCACGGCGATGAGCCGGTCGCCGTCCCCGTCGAAGGCGAGCCCCAGGGAGGCCCTTTTCTCCACCACTCTTCGCTTCAGATCCCCGGTGTGCTGGGAGCCGCAGTTATCGTTGATATTGAGGCCGTTCGGCGTATTGTGGATCACCTCCACGTCGGCACCCAGCTCGGCAAATGCCTCGGGGGCAACCTTGTAGGTGGCACCGTTGGCCACGTCGAGCACTATCTTCATGCCTTCCATTGAAAGCTCACGGGGAAACGTATTCTTCAGAAAGACGATGTACCGCCCGTGCACGTCTTCCATGCGGTATGCCTGGCCCATCTCCCTTGGCGGCGGCAGGAGACTCGTGAGCTTGTCGTTGAGGATGAGGTCTTCTATGTGCTCCTCCTGCTCGTCGGAGAGCTTGGAGCCGCCGCCGTTGAAAACCTTGATCCCGTTATCTTCGTAAGGATTGTGGGAGGCAGAAATCACGATGCCGGCGTCGGCGCGCATGCTCTGGGTGACGAATGCTATACCTGGCGTGGGCAGCACTCCCACCAGGTAGGGATTTCCCCCCATGGACGTGACCCCTGCCTCCAGGGAGCCTTCGAGCATGTACCCGGAAATGCGGGTATCCTTCCCGATAATGATCTTCGGCCGGTGACTACTCTTCTTGAATAGGTGCGCGACGGCCTGTCCAACGCCGAAAGCAATCTGTGAGTTCATGGGGTAGCGGTTTGCCTCACCCCTGATACCGTCTGTCCCAAAGAGCCTGCCCATTCTCCATCCTCCCGGAAGGCACTCTTCTGTTACTTCCTAAAAAGCCGCAGGAGAGGCATGGCTTCCGACACTTCCCCGCAGAAAGATGAAACTACGTGCTGAAGCCACCTCACGCCCTTATCGCGAGCTTGTGCCGAAAGGGCTTGTACTGTTGTAATGTAATCCGCCCCACCGGCCGCGACACGGGAAAAGTCAGCCAAGAATTCTTCGCGATATTGCGCTGCGCCATTACCAGAGCCATCGGCTAAAGAAAGGCTCTCCACGACATGGACATGCTCCGAAAGCTCAATCCTCGCCGTCTTGCGCCCCCCATCGGCCCGGGAGGAGGCCGCGAGAACGGCCTTTTCAGCCAAGCCTTTCAGCCTCGTGACGCGTTCTTTCTTGGCAAGGGAAATCTTGTCCAGAAGGCCCTCCCAAATGAGCGGGCCGAACTCTTCCTTTTCGAGAAAGCCTTTTCGCACCCACCGGTACCACTCTCCGAGGGCGACGAGGCTGCCCAGGTAGGATACGTTATTCTCCACTATGTGCGAGAGGTTTCCATACGCCCTCGGCACGAAGCTCCATACCCCTCCCGCATGGGCCTTTCCGAGTATGAGCTTATTCTCCTCAGGGTAGTCCTTTCTTAATATGGACCCAGCACCTACCACATCGCCAAACCCAATTTTCAGGGGACCCACCATCCCTCCCTGGCCCCCGAGAAAGATGGGCGGCTCTCTCAGCATCACTCCGCGCGGGACATCGCCGATGATGGATGGCGTCGTCTTGTCGCCGTCAGGGGTAAAATTAAAGTGGATGTACGAGCTTCCTACCTCGCTGTGGTTCCGTCTGCTCGTACCCCCGGCCATCAGGCAGTCGCAGAAATTGATGAGGCTCCCCAAGGTGACGAAGGGGAAAAGGATGGTCTGTTTGAGCCCCACGCAGTGGGCGCCGCTTGCCTCTTCTTCCAGGATACACGCTTCGCGGACCTGGGCACCCAAACCCATGCTCGACCCTCTCAGGAATACGGAGCGGTTAAAAAAACCTCCTTTCAGCTCTACTTTCGGCCCGATCTGGCAGTTATCGATGGTCGCCGGTGCTTCATACCCTATCTGGACCCCGGCCGAAATGACTGTCTTTTCCCCGTAGATCCGGCACCCCGGATAGATTCTCACCCCATGCCCGGAAACCAGATCGACGGAAACGTCCTCACCAATATCTATTGTTGAGGGGTTGGGAATCTGGACGCCCTTCTCAATGAGGCGAAGGACCTTTTCGGCGCACGGCTGCCTAAGATCCATCTTCGTCTCCTCGGGCATTGCGGCGGGGGTATGATCTTATCGGGCAGCGCAGCATGGTGTATCCCACAAATAGAGAAACCTCGGGGCCCGGCAAGAAATGAAGACGTCGACCCCCAAAGCTCCAGTGGACCATATCATTTCCAGCACGCTAAGTCAAAGGCAAAATGATGCTCTCACCGAGATTTTAGTTGCAATGTAACCTACAATTGGTAATAACTCTAGTGGGGCGCGCAAGAAAGATAGGGGTCTTTCGAAAAGTTGCGCATGGAGATCGCATCGGCCGTCAGATGAGGGCAATATGAGTGGAGAAAGTGCGGCTCCGTTGACTTCGGATCTCCTTCTCACCAGCGGATACAAAGCAATTGTCGACAGTATTCCCGATGCTGCCTGGCTCAAGGACAAATGGGGCAGGTATGCCCAGGTGAACGAGCGGTTCCTCTCCATTCACGGCCTCTCCCTCGACGCCGTCATCGGCAAGAAAGACCGAGAAGTTTTTCCAGGAGACCTGGCGGACATATACGGCAGAAATGACGAAGAGGCGATATCAGCGGGGGCACGAACGGGGTCTGCCGAGCCCGTGAGATGCAAGGACGGCCGCAAGGCCATGGTAGAGACGACGAGGACGCCGCTTTATGACGAAGCGCGAGAGTTCCTGGGACTAGCCGGGGTTGCCGGGGCAGCTCGAATCGAAGATGAAGGTGTCCAATCTGCCAACTCCGGGGCGGTCAGGGCGGAGGAGGCCCTCAAGCAGGCGGAGGAGAGGTACCGGAATATCTATGAGAACGCCGTCGAGGGAATATTCCGTACGACGGCCGATGGCCGTCTCATCGACGCCAACCCTGCTTTTGCAAGGATACTCGGCTACGATGATCCGAAAGAGCTGGTCCTCTCGATCGTCGACGTGGGAAAGCAAGTTTTCGGGAGCGAGAGACGGCGGGCAGAATACATGGCTCTCATGGAAACCGCAGGTGAAGTCCGTGACTTCGAGACCCAGGTCCGCTGCAAAGATGGAAGCATGCAGTGGGTATCCGTCAATGCCCGAAGCGCGGGGGACGGAAGCGGTCCGCCCATCTATGAAGGCGCCATTGAGAGCATCACGGAGCGCAAGAAGCTGGAGGCCCAGCTGAGACATGCGCAGAGGATGGAGAGCATCGGCACACTTGCAGGCGGTGTCGCCCATGATTTCAATAATGTGCTTACCACCATCATGGGATACTGCAGCCTCATAATGATGAAAGCCGGTGACAAACACCCGTACGCCGGGTACGTCAACCAGATCATGGAAGCGGCCAACAGGGCGAGCGCGCTCACCCAGAGCCTCCTCGCCTTCAGCCGCAAGCAGGCGATGGAAATAAAGCCGGTGGATATCAACGAGACGATACGGGGGGTGGAGAAGCTTCTTCGGAGGATTATCGGAGAGGACATAGAGCTCCAAACGCAGCTCTGCAAAGAAAGGCTCATCGTGCTGGTGGGAGATGGACACATCTCGCAACTTCTTATGAATCTGGCGACGAATGCGAGAGACGCCATGCCGGACGGCGGCGTACTCACGATAAGAACGGAAGCGGTCCACTTCGGCAATGACCTCGTGGGCGCGTACGAGGACAAGGAGGGCACGTACGCCGCGCTGGAGATATCGGACACCGGCTCAGGCATGGACGAGCAGACGAAGGACCAGATATTCGATCCCTTTTTCACGACGAAGGAGGTGGGGAAGGGAACCGGTCTGGGTCTCTCGATCGTCTACGGCATTGTCAATCAGGACAAAGGATATGTAACCGTCACAAGCGAACTAGGGAGAGGCAGCACTTTCACCGTGTACTTGCCCATCGCTGAAGCTCTTACGGATGAGGAGGTGCCCCTCGAGAGGGCCCGGCTCCAGGGGGGTAACGAGAAGATACTGGTCGCAGAGGATAACGCCCAGGTCAGGGAGATAGTGACGACGACGCTACGCGATTTCGGCTACACGGTGGTTGAGGCGTCCGACGGGGCAGAGGCCATAGAGAAGTTCAACGAGGATAAGGCGACAATCGATCTCCTTCTCCTTGACGTGATCATGCCCAGGAAAAACGGCAGGGAAGCCTACGTCGCGATCAAGAAGGTGAGGCCTGACGTGAGGGCCATTTTCATGAGCGGCTACACAGGGGATATCCTCACGAAGAAAGGGATCAGCAGGGAGGGGATACCCATGATCTCGAAACCCATCGTGATAGAGAAGCTTCTCAGGGTGATCAGAGAGGTCCTCGACAGCAAGCCCGCGCAGCTCTCGCTCTTCCCCTAGGCCTCCTGTCGGACAAGGAGAGGCGCGGGACGCCCGATCATGGAGGCACAATGAGGATAGTATCTTTCTACGAAATGGCCCCGGATGCCTTGTCAAAACTCAAGGAGCACTACCCCGCGCATCGCGCAAGGCTCGATGAGTTCCACAGCCGTGGAGTACTTCTTGCGGCAGGGCCTCTCGGCAATCCACCGACAGGCGCTATGGGGATTTTTACCACGCGCGAGGCAGCGGAAGAATTCATCGAAGGCGACCCCTTCGTCGCGAACGACCTCGTCAGCACATGGCGCCTCGTTGAATGGAACGCGGCGTTTATCTAGCCCAGATGGTCGTCGGGCCCGGATCGCCAGCCACCAGGGATAGTCTGGTTAATCGGGAAAAGAAATGAAATACGTCAAATACCACGGGCTGGGGAATGACTACCTCGTCATTGGTCCGGCGGATCTCGAGCGAGCTGTCGAGGGAAAGCTCATCGAACGGATCTGCGACCGCAACTATGGTGTCGGTTCCGACGGGATTCTCTTTGGGCCTCTCACTAGTCGCACCTGCGACTTCCGCCTCAGGATCTTCAACCCCGATGGAAGCGAAGCGGAAAAGAGCGGCAATGGCCTGCGGATCTTTTCGCGTTATCTCTGGGACCAAGGCTTGGTGGGGGAGAACCCTTTCACCATCGAGACCCTCGCCGGTGGAGCGGTGTGCCACGTTCACGGGGGTGCAAGGAGCGTCACCGTCGATATGGGGAAGGTGAGCTTTCTCAGCACAGATATTCCTGTCAAAGGAGAAGAGCGGGAGATACTGCGGGAACGCCTCGAGTTCGCCGGCACCACCTTTGAGTATTGTGCGGCAACGGTAGGTAACCCGCACTGCGTCGTCTTATGCAGCGAGGTATCACCCGACCGCGCGCGCCGCTTGGGGCCGCTCATCGAGACAGACCCGCGCTTTCCCAAGAGGACGAATGTACAGTTCTTGAAAATCATCGACCGCAAAAACATCCAAATCGAGATATGGGAGCGAGGGGCAGGCTATACGTTGGCTTCAGGCAGCAGCAGTACCGCCGCAGCCGCCGTGGCTCATAGGCTCGGTCTCTGCGATCCCGACATTACCGTTCATATGGCCGGCGGGAGCCTCTTCATCCGGATTTCTCAGGACTTTACAGCTGTCATGACAGGACCGGTGACCCGTGTCTGCGACGGGGTCATCGACCCTGAGATGTTTGAAGAAGAAAAGCCGCGCAGCTAAAAGAAGGGGCGCTTGCCGCCCTATTCCATGACGAGCACGGCCGCCCCCTGGATATCCCCTGAGCGCAAGGCGCCCAAAGCCTCATTGGCCCTCGCGAGGGGGAAGGGCTCGACCTCGCATCTCACCGGGACCTTCGGCGCAAGGGCCAGAAATTCGTCCCCGTCCCTCCTCGTCAGGTTGGCGACTGACCGTATTGCCCTTTCTTCCCACAGCAGGTCATAGGGGAAAGCCGGGATATCGCTCATGTGGATGCCGGCGCAGACCACTGATCCGCCCTTTGACATGCTCCGCAGGGCCTCCACTACGAGTGATCCCACAGGCGCGAAGATCACGGCAGCATCGAGCGGAACAGGCGGCCTTTCGAGAGAGCTTCCAGCCCAGACCGCCCCAAGCCTCTGCGCGAAGATCTGCCCTTCCGTGTCGCCCGGCTTCGTAAAGGCATAGATCTCCTTACCCTGATATCTGGCTACCTGGGCAATGATGTGTGCCGCCGCGCCGAAACCGTAAATGCCTATGTGCTGCGCCCCGTCGGGAACCATGCGGAAGGAGCGGTATCCGATCAATCCCGCGCAGAGGAGAGGGGCTGCGTCGGCGTCTCCGTATTCCGGAGGCAGGCGAAAGCAGTACCTGTGGTCCGCGACGGTATATTCAGCGTATCCGCCGTCTATGGTGTAGCCGGTGAAGAGAGGATGATCGCACAGGTTTTCACGGCCGCTCAGGCAGTATCGGCAGCGGCCGCAGGTTCCGCCGAGCCAGGGGATTCCCACGCGCTCTCCAAGCTGAAATGAAACCACCTGAGAACCAAGGGCCGCAACTTTCCCCACGATCTCGTGGCCGGGTATGAGGGGCAATTTCGGGTTGCGCAGGTCGCCGTCCACAACGTGAAGGTCCGTGCGGCATACGCCGCAGGCATGGACCTTCACGAGGATCTGGCCGGAGGAGGGCTCAGGGACAGGCACCTCCTTTTCCACGAGCCCCGTCCTTTTCGCCTCGAGCACCATAGCCCGCATCACGCGCATGCTTCCCTCACGCAGAATCGGCTGACCTAGAAAACGGGTCTGGCTGCCGGAGCCTCCCCGCTCACAGCTCCCTCCGGTCGCGAAGCCTATCGCCCGAGCCTGTCCAGCGTTTCGAAGTAGGCCTCTACCCTCGTCCTCACCTGCGTCTCCGAATAGAACCTCGGGTCTCCCATGTCGCTCTCGAATACGAGGGCGGGTATGCCGGTCCTTCTCGTGAGAATCTCCTTCAGGCTGGGCACCGCAAAGGAGACGGCCTTACAGCTCCGGTTCATGAACATGATCATCCCGTTCATGTCGTAGGCCCTGAACAGGTCGATGGCCATATCCGCCCTATCCTCGATGGTGGAGTTGGAAAACCGGTTGAGGTAGTTCTCCGCGAGGGTGACGAGGGGCTCTTTTGCCAGATCGAAGTCGAGACTCCACGCGTGCACGTAGAGGGAGGTAAGAATGACACCGCCGAACGACCCGAGAAGGTTGGCATGATCCCTGAACTTAAACCAGACAGGGAGATTCTCCCAATAGAGGCGGTATTTCTCGTTCTGGAGGATGCCGATGCCCTTTGACACCTTCTCTTCCATGATCTCATTGCAGAGGGTTTGATAGAAGTCGACGCACTCCTGCGTCCCCCTCCGATAGACGGTGATGGCCATGTTGATGAGGGCGTCGAAGATACTGATCGGCGAAGGCTTGTAGTGCGCCATGTCGAGGAATTTCTTGTAAAGGATGCTCGCTTCGGCCGAGAGCCGCACAACCTCCCTCAGCCGGTCGTAGTCGAACTTCCTTTTAGTGACGCCCTCGAGCCATGCGATCATCTCTTTGAGTTGCATCACCGTATAGCCGATTATCTCCTGCCGTGCCTTTTCATTTCTGATCCACTCAGGGGTGTCGAAAATGAAGATGGGCACGTTGCCTCCCCTCCTGGAGAGGACCTGGAACCACTTCGTGAGGGTGAAGCACTGCGAGTTGCACGCCATGAGAAGGTCGGGCTCGGGTATTCCTCCCGTCACGCTCTTCCCTGTGCGTCTGAAACCGAGATCGGACCTCGCGTACGCGCAAAGATGGGTTGAATAGCCCATACTTTCCGTGGCGGTGGAAAGTTCCGTCCCCATCTTCGCAGTCAGGTTCGCCACCGCGTGGTTCTCGGGATAGACGGGGATGATATCATGCGCCACAAAGAGCTCAACCGGCGATATGGCAGTGGTGTAGCCCACGAGCTTGCCCGCCTCGTGGGCGTGATACGCCTCGTCCATGTATGCCTTGGTGATAGCTCGCGACAAATCCTTCGATCTCGGCTTCTCACTCATGGGGCTTGCCTTTTCAGAGATTCAAAGAACGCCTGCAGCCTTGTCCTGGCCTGGGAAAAGGAGAGGGTCTGGTATTCCGTCACCAGGGTGTGAAAGGGTATACCCTCTTTCTTCATCGCCGATTTCAGATCGGGCAGGTCGTACTCCTCGGACTCGCAGAACTCTATGTGCACGTAGACCATCGCCCTTGCACCGGATGATTGGTAAAGGCTCGCGAGGTCCCTCGCATTCCTGAACACGTCGTCGTGGATGGGCGAATAGAACCCCCTCTTGAAATGTCTCTCCGTGAGGGCGTCCAAAGGGTCCTTTCCTTCATCGACGATACCTTCCAGATACCGGCTTCCCGTCACGAGGGTGTCTGCCACTATGTTGAGCTTGATCTCGTCGAATAGGTCGAAGAGCTCGGGGGGATCGCAGGTGATTCCCGTGAGGATGATGGGGGTGTAACCCTCTCCTTTGCAGACCCTCAGGCTATTTCTCACCGCTTTTAGCGTCTCGTTCATCTCCCTCTTGTCCACCTGCATGGAGAGCTTTATGAGGGAGAAGAGTTGTTTGTTCGTGAGGGTCCCGGGGTTTTCTCTCTTGATGTCGTAAAGCTCTTTGAGAAGCCGCTTGTTCTCGTTGTGGGCAATAATCGATTCCTGCAGATCCGCGTCCTTCATCGATAAGCCGGACCAACCGGCGAGAGACGCCATCAGCCGTTCAATCTCCTCCCTTACCCAGTATCGGGCACTCTGGCGGTCGACCTGCCTGGGAAGGAGGATGCTTTCCACGTAGGCGTCCTTGAAGTTAATCCTCCAGATATCGCACATGTGTTGGGTAGTGTCACAGACCTGGGGCAGCACGAAACCGTCGAACAGATCGCGCTCGTACGTAAGGGCAAGCTCCAGATTGCTCCGGGCTAGGGAGCATGCGTTGTCGGGAAGAAGGCTGGGTGCCTTCTTCAGGGGCTTGTGTGTTCCAAGGAGGGTCACGGGGAGAAGCCCGAAGGCGGAGATCACCTCTTCAGGCACATCGGCCAGGGTGCTCCCGATCACCTTCTTCCCCGCCTTAGCCTTCCACTCCCTTATGCCCCCGTAAGGGTCAGTCGCATACTCCACGACCCTGTCGAGGTCCAATCTCTCCCACATGCCCCGCCGCCACGAAAAAATGTGCCCGTTTAAGCTCATTAGGCTAATTCTTCACGGACTTCGTGTCAAGGGTAATCGACGACAAGCATTCGCTTCTTACGAGAGTCATCCGGCAACGAAGAGGAAGGCGTGTCCAATAGTCGGCGAGCCGTGCGACCCCGCCGCAGCCTTGCGGGGAGCACGAAGGGATGCTGACATCACGTATGCACCCCGCTAAGGCGGGGGAGGCTCCGCAGGCTTGTGCCTGTGGAGGGGGCGCTTAAGCCCCATTAACTGAACCGGCCAAGTTGAAACCCCTCAGTCGATGAGGTACACTATTAGGGTAACCCGGGGTTCCTTTCCCCTTCCCTTCGCCCCGGCCGGCTCGTTGATTCGCCGCACTCAATTCTGTTAAGGTTAGGGTGGCTCCCCATGGAAAGAGAATCAGGGTGGAAAGGGAAATCGAAAGAGGCTATTGGGGAGGTCTTCGCCTTCTGCGAGGGATACAAACGCTTCCTCGACAGCGCCAAGACAGAGAGGGAAGCCGCGGCATTCATAGAAAGATCGCTTTTGGATAACGGTTTCGTCGAGGCGCCCTCGGCACCGAAGGTTTGTCGTGTGAACAAAGGAAAGGAAGTTATTGCATTCAGGAAGGGCCGAAGGGATCTTTCCCAGGGTATGAGGGTAATCATCGCCCACATCGATGCTCCCCGCCTTGATCTGAAGCAGAACCCCCTCTACGAGGAGATTGACCTAGCCCTCCTCCGTACCCATTACTACGGGGGCATTAAGAAGTACCAGTGGCTGGCCATGCCCCTGGCCATCCACGGGGTGGTGGCCAAGGCGGATGGGAGCATTGTCACACTGACGCTGGGAGAGGATGAGAGCGACCCGGTCTTCTCCATTGACGATCTCCTCCCCCATCTCTCAAGGAAGCATCAGGACGAGAAGAAGCTTTCAGAGGCAATTGAGGGGGAGAAGCTCACCATTCTCTTCGGCAGTCTGCCGCTCCTCGGAGAGGAGAAAGATCCCGTGAAGAAAGGGGTGCTTCACCTTCTCGGAGAACGGTACGGCCTTTCGGAAGAAGACTTCGTGAGCGCCGAAATCGAGATAGTCCCCGCATTCAAGGCACGGGACGTGGGCATTGACAGGAGCATGGTGGGTGCGTACGGTCAGGACGACCGGGCATCGGCCTACCCCCTTCTTCGGGCCATCACGGACCTTGAGAAGGAGCCTTCCTGGCCGGTGCTTGCCGTCTTTGCCGATAAGGAGGAGATAGGGTCGGAGGGTAACACGGGCGCCCAATCCCACTTTGTCCAGATTTTCGTCGAGGATGTGCTGGAAGCCCTCGGCGTGGCGGATTCAGGGAGGGTCATGAGGCGGGCCCTCTTCCGGTCGAAGGGCGTGAGCGCCGATGTGAACGGCGCCATCAATCCCACCTTCCAGGAAATGCACGAGAAACAGAATGCCTGCTATCTGGGCGGCGGGATCTGCGTCACGAAGTTCACGGGTCACATGGGCAAGGTCGGCGCCAACGACGCCCATGCCGAATACGTTGCCGAAATAAGGCAGCTCCTCGCGAAAGAAGAGGTGATCTGGCAGACCGGCGAGCTGGGGAAGATCGATGAGGGGGGAGGTGGAACAGTAGCCAAGTTCCTTGCCCAATACGGTATGGATATCATAGACATGGGGGCCCCTCTTCTCACCATGCATTCCCCCTTCGAAATATCGAGCAAGCTCGACATCTTTGAATCGTATCGGGCTTTCAAGGCGTTCTTTTCAGCATAGATTATGGAGGCAACAACGACAATGATGGAAGACGAAACACTGAAGGTACCGGAGACGCTTCCCCTGCTCCCGGTCCGGGACATGGTCATGTATCCCGCGGTGACCCTGCCGCTCTTTCTGGGCAGGGAAATGTCGATAAATGCGGTAGAGAAATCGCTCTCCATGGACAGGCTCATCCTCGTGGCAGCGCAGAAAGACCTCACCGATGAAGACCCGCTGCCCGGAAGAATATACTCCATGGGAGTGGTCTCCCGGATCATGCGGATGCTCCGCCTCCCCGACGGAAGGATCAAGATCCTTATCCAGGGAATCAAGAAGGCGTCCATAGAGGAATACGTTCAGGAAACCCCCACTTTTCTCGTAAGAGTAAAGCCCGTGGAGGAGCCGCTCATCACCGAGATCACCCTCGAGACCGAGGCCCTCATGCGCTACATCAAGGAGGAGATGGAGAAGGTGGTCTCCATGGGGAGGATGGTCCCATCGGATGTCCTTCTCGCCCTCGATACCATAGACGAGCCGGGCAAGTTTGCCGACATCGCGTGCGCCAACCTGGGCCTGCAAGTAGACAAGGCCCAGGAGCTGCTCGAGATCGTCGACCCCATCCAGAGGCTGAGGAAGCTCTCGGAGATCGTGGGGAAGGAGATCGAGCTCCTCAATATGCAGGCAAAGATCCTCTCCCAGGCCAAGGATGAGATGACGAAGAGCCAGAGGGAGTATTTCCTGCGGGAACAGATGAAGGCAATACGGTCCGAGCTGGGCGAGACCGACGAGAGGGACGACGAGGTCAAGGACCTTCGAAAGAAGATCAAGAAGGCGCGCATGCCGAGAGAGGTGGAGAAAGAGGCGAAAAAGCAGGTGGAACGCCTCGAGATGATGCACCCCGACGCCATTGAGTCGAGCATGCTCCGCACCTATATCGAGTGGCTCGTGGAGCTTCCGTGGAGCAATTCTACGAAAGACAACATCGACATCAGAAATGTGAAGGCCATACTCGACGAAGACCACTACAACCTGGAGAAGGTGAAGGAAAGAATCCTCGAGTTCTTGAGCGTCATCCAGCTCAAAGGGGAGATGAAGGGTCCCATTCTCTGCTTCGTGGGGCCTCCCGGTGTGGGCAAGACATCCCTCGGCCGCAGCATAGCCAGGGCCCTGGGCAGAACTTTCCATCGCCTTTCCCTCGGCGGCATGAAGGATGAAGCGGAGATAAGGGGCCACAGGAGGACTTATGTGGGGGCCATGCCCGGAAGGATTATCCAGGGCTTGAAACAGGGCGGCACGAACAACCCGGTTTTCATGCTCGACGAGGTGGACAAGATCGGCATGGATTTCCGCGGCGATCCGGCGAGCGCCCTCCTGGAGGTGCTTGACCCGGAACAGAACGTCGCCTTCAGCGACCACTACCTGAATCTCCCCTTTGACCTCTCGAAGGTGATGTTCATCACGACTGCCAACCAGGTCGATACCATTCCCGCCGCCCTCCACGACAGGATGGAGACCATCAACATTCCGGGTTACACGGAAAGGGAGAAGCTGCTCATCGCCAAGAGGCACCTCCTCCCCAAGCAGGTGAGAGAAAACGGCTTGTCCGTCAGTCAGATAGCCTTCACCGATAAGGCCCTCGAAAAGATCATCACCGAGTATACGAGAGAAGCGGGCCTGAGGAACCTGGAGCGTGAGATAGCGGCTGTGGCGCGCAAAGTGGCTCGAAAGATAGCCGAGGGCTACGGCAGGAAAGTCATCGTAACGCCGAAAAACCTTCATCACATGCTAGGCCAGCCGAAGTTCCTGCCCGACAGTATGCTACCCGAGGACACGACGGGTGTGGTGTGCGGCCTCGCGTGGACCGAGGCGGGCGGCGACATTCTCTACATTGAGGTGTCGGTGAGGAAGGGCAAGAAGGATCTTATCCTTACAGGCAATCTGGGGAATGTGATGAAAGAGTCGGCCCAGGCAGCCCTAAGCTACATCAAGGCGAGGAGCCAATTCCTCGGTATAGACGGCTCGATTTTCGACAACCTCGAGCTGCACATCCACGTGCCCCAGGGGGCGATACCGAAAGACGGACCGTCCGCGGGCATAACCATGGCTGTGGCCATGGTGAGCGCCCTTACGAAGAGCCCTGTGGACAGGAAGACCGCCATGACAGGGGAGATCACGCTCACCGGCAGGGTCCTCGCTATCGGCGGCCTGAAGGAGAAGACGCTCGCCGCGCTGCGGGCGGGAATCGAGAGGATCATCATTCCCGAGGCCAACGCCAGGGAGGTCGAGGAGATGCCCGCATACGTAAGGAAAAGGATCGAGTTCCTCCCCGTCAAGGATATGGACGGCGTGGTGAAGATACTCTTCCCGGCCCGGCCAAAACAAAGGGCCCAGAAGAGGCGGGCCAAAAAGGGGGTGCCCCGTGAAAGAGGCCTCCTTCTACGAAAAGCGTAGCGACAACAGGGTAGAGTGCCTCCTGTGCAGGCATCGCTGTCTCATCTCCGATGGGAAGAGGGGCATTTGCGGCGTTAGGGAAAACCAGGGGGGGATCCTCTACACTAAGGTCTATGGCCGCCCGTGCGCGTGGCACGTAGATCCTATAGAAAAAAAGCCTCTCTACCATTTTTTCCCGGGGTCGAAGGCGTTTTCCATCGCCACGGTGGGCTGCAACTTCCGCTGCCTCCATTGCCAAAACCATGAAATCTCTCAACTGCCGCGAGATCAGGAGCGGATAGCGGGATATGCCATGACCCCGGAAGAGGTGGTAGAGGAAGCGCGCGCGCAGGAGTGCAGGAGCATCTCCTACACGTACACCGAGCCCACTATGTTCTACGAGTATGCTTTCGACATCGCCAGGCTCGCTAAAGCTGCCGGGATTTTCAACAACTTCGTCACGAACGGCTACATCGAGGATGAACCTCTCACTGCCATAAGGCCGTACCTGGATGGCGCGAATATCGACCTGAAGGGGTATTCCGAGGCTTTCTACAAAAAGGTGTGTGGGGCAGCGCTCGAGGGGGTCCTCGCCACCATAAGAAAATACAAAGCTCTCGGCATCTGGATCGAGCTCACCACCCTCATCATCCCCGGGTACAACGACGGCGAAGAGGAGCTTCGAAGGCTCGCCGCCTTCATCGCCCAGGACGTCGGGCCGGAAACGCCGTGGCATGTCAGCGCCTTTCATCCGACGTACAGGCTTACTGAAGCACCTCAGACCCCCGCCGAAACACTCGTGAGGGCCCGCCGCATAGGGCTGGAAGCAGGGCTCAGGTATGTCTACACGGGCAATATCCCGGATATCTCCGGCGAAGATACTCACTGTCACGTCTGCAAGAAAGCGGTCATAAAGAGACGAGGGTTCTCCGTCCGGGAGTATCACATCGCGGACGGCGCATGCGTTTTTTGCGGCACCCGCGTGGACGGCGTGGGACTCTAGGGCCCTGCGGCCATCCGCTCCCGATCATAGTCACTTAATATTCTCTCGATTCCATCCGATAAATAAGTGAATGTCTTGACGCGAGAGGTGCGTCAAGACTGACGGGCGTGGTACGTCAAGAGACTAACGCTCGTGGTACTTCAAGAGGGGAGGGTTCGCCATGAATGAGCTGCTCCGCAAGTGCAACGAAATCCTCGGCCTGAAGGAAGGCGCCTCCAAAGAGGAGATAGTGGGAGCGTTCCGCTCCCTTTATGCGGAAGGGACCTCGGACGCAGGAAATGGCGGCATAGAGCAGTGGGAGAAGCTCAAGGAGATAGCATGGGCAAAGGATACCCTTCTCGCCCACCTCCCGAAGGAGGCTCTCCTTACTGCATCAGGCGTTCACCCGGAGACGAAGGCCCAAGGAGGCGCACTGCCGCACAACCCGCCCGTGGGCGGACATACGGGTGAGGTTTCCTCCCGCGGCGTGCCGTGGTGGCTGTCGTCCGCAGCAGTGATGGCATTGGCCATTCTCCTTTGCGTTCTTTTCTATGTCTACAAACCCGCCCTGTTCAAGTCGCGGCCCGCGGTCGCCGCAAAAGGCACCGGGGTGGTGCAGCAGGCACAGGCCGCTGCGGACGACGGCGCCGCGCGCCAGGGCGAGCCACCTTCCCAGGGCAGGGAATCTCCCCAGCTTTTCCAGGAGGTCAAGAAGGCAGTCGTCACCGTGACCTTCGGCAACCAGTTGGGCTCAGGCTTTCTCGTATCACCAGAAGGGTACATGGTCACCAATTGCCACGTAGTTAACGGGGTGAAGGGCTCGGCCCGGTTCTCCTCGGACGAGGTTGTGGATGTAAACGTCATCAAAATCGTGCCTGATAAGGATTTTGCCCTCCTGAAGGCCGCGCGGGGGGTCGCTTACCCTTTTCTCACCCTGGGCGACAGCGATCTCTGTCATGAAGGCGACACCGTGATCGCCGTCGGCTCTCCCCAGGGCTTGCCATCGACCTTCACCAAAGGTATCGTCAGTGCCTTGGGGAGGAGATTCGTCGACTCAGCTGCCACCTTCATCCAGACGGACGCGGCCATAAACAACGGCAATAGCGGCGGGCCCCTGATCAACACGGCGGGGCAGGTAATCGGCATCAATACCCTGACCATGGAAAAGTCCGTTGCCCAGGGACTCAACTTTGCAATCGCCATCAATGACGTAAAGGGATTCATCGATGACGGGGAAAAACTGACTGAGTCGGAACGCTCGGCGCAGACTTCGCAAATTGAGTTCAAACTCAAGCAGGAAGAGATAAAGAGGGACGAAAGGGAACGGCAGATGAAGGAGCGAATGGCTGAGCTCCAGCGGGAAAACGACCGGCACTTCGGCGAACAGGTGGAAGCAGCGAAAGAACACGTAGCCGCGCTGCAGAAGCGGCAGGCCCTCAACCAATGCCTCGGCGAGGCGGCAAGTCAGTATCAGGCAGGCTGGCAAGAGGGCTGCCGCCGATCGTTGCTCCCGAACAACTGCATGCTCCCCCAGGTCACGGTCGATCGGCTGAAAGGCGCGTGGCTTGCCAATCAGGCTGAGTGCCTGAAGCAATACGGGGAATAGACCCGCCTTCCGCCTCCTCGATCGTCGCACCGATTCACCCTTGCCCCGAAGGGCAAAGAGCCCCGCCGCCACCTTTGACAACGTGGCGCGCTTGTGTTATGAATTTGCCGTGAAAGTCGAATGGGAAGGGAAGGTCCATGAGGTAGAGAAGCGTGTCACGGTCGAAAGACTGCTCGACATGTTTCGACTCAGCAGAGAGGCCCATCTGGTCTCTGCGAACGGCACCCTGGTCACGGAAGATCACATGCTGGAGCCGGACGATCGCGTGAGGATCATAAGGGTCATTTCGGGCGGATGAAGTGCAGGGTGTGCGGCAAGCAGGCGAACATACGCCTACCGCAATACAACACAGCCCTCTGCTCCGAGGACTTCACGCTCTTTTTCGAGAAACGGGTCGCCACCACGATCCGCAAGTACAGACTGATAGGCGAGGAAGAGAAGACCCTTGTGGCGGTTTCGGGGGGGAAAGACAGCCTTTCCCTTTGGCGGCTGCTCAACGGACTCGGCATTTCCGCCGATGGCATATACATTGATCTCGGGATTCATGAATACTCGAGAGTCTCCTTTGAAAAGACAAAGGCCATGGCCGAGAGCCTCCGGAGGACCCTCTACTCCTTTTCCCTGCCGGACGCCTTCACAAAGGGCATCAAAGACCTGTCCGGGATCATGAGGAGACCGCCCTGCTCCCTTTGCGGAATGATCAAGAGGTATGTGATGAACAGGGCATGCATCGAGCATGGGTATTCGGTCCTTGCGACCGGCCACAACCTTGACGATGAGGCTTCCGCCCTGCTCGGCAACCTTCTCCACTGGAAAGAGGAGTATCTCTGGAAGAAGGGCGTCTCTCTCGACGCGGAAGGGGCGCACCTGGCCAGAAAGGTGAAACCCTTGTTCCTATGCTCGGAGAAAGAGACTGCCGCGTACGCGGTGATGACCGGGATAGACTATGTGTACGAAGAATGCCCATACTCGGTGGGGGCAAAGACGCTCCTTTATAAAGGTCTCCTGAACCGGGCCGAGGAGGAATCGCCCACCACCAAGCTCGTCTTCATGAAGGGCTATTTGAAAAGGGTGAGGCAAGGTGGCCTCACGAAGGATGAAAGAGAGCCCAAGTCCCTGTGCGGCGCATGCGGCTACCCGTCGTACGCGGAGCTTTGCAGCTTCTGCCGTCTCATGGAAAGGTTCGGGACCACCGACACCCTCTCTTTTAGCATCCACACGCATTCCCCATCATGAGTCTGGATAGCATTGTTCAGCTTGTTTTCAACGTCTACGAAGCACATACAGTGGCGCTCTTCGTGAAGGAAGGCGAGCGCCTTTGCTGCCTGTCGGCCGTCTCCTTCGCCGGAAGCTTTGACAAGGCTAAGCCGGTGCCCATGGAGGGAACATTGCCCGGGTGGGTCGTGAAGCACCGGGAGCCGCTCATCATCGGCAACTTCGACAAAGATGAGGAAACCCTCGGCTATTACGGAAAGAAGGAGGAGATAAAGTCCTTCATGGCTTATCCTCTCGAGCTGCCCGGCGTCATAGCCGTGGACAGCAAGAAGAAATGGGTCTTTACGGAGAAGGAGAAGAAGATCCTTGCCGACTTCGTCTCCGTAATGGAGAAAGAGGTTGAGAGGGAGGCCCGGCTCAGGGACATGGAGGAGGAGCGCGAGGAGATGGGCCTCACGCGGAGAGTTATCGGTTTTTTGAGGGAGTCGAGGGATACGTCAGCCCTGGAAGAGGTGGTGAAGGAGGCTCTCTCCGCATCGGGAGCAGATCTGGCTTTGATAGGCCTGGAACGGAAGGACCGCTTCCAGATCCTCAGCGCGGCGGGGACCGCTGCGGGCGAACTGGTCGGCCGCGACTGCCCCTTGAGGGGGAGCATTGCCACGACCGTGCTCGAGGGGGGGCGGGAACTCCTGCTTCCCTACGAGAGCGGCTATTTGAGGGAGAAACCCCTTCTTTTTCAGGATGACGGCGCAAGGGTCAAGCAGTATTTCGGCTTTCCCCTCGTCCTCGACGAGAAGCCCTTCGGGGTCCTCGGCTTGGTATCTTTGTCCCAGAGACATCTGAAGGAGGGGGCCATCGGCGTCCTCAGGGACATGGCGGGACTCATTGCCCTCTTTCTCGTGCGCGTGAAGGCGCGTGAAGAGATGGAAGGGCGTGACAATTTCGATCCTACCACAGGCTCTCTCCGGTTCCGGCCGTTCTTCTATGCCCTCGGCGGATTGGCCAAGAAGAAGAAAGGGTTTTCTCTCGTTTCCGTGAAGCTCCCCGACTTCCAGCGGGTACGAAGAACCCTCGGCGTTGAGACTGCTGACGATATCCTGAGAAAAGTATATCAAAGCATCGAGCTTTGCATGGGAAAAGGGGCCCTCATTGCGAGGGATGCGGGAGGTCACTTCCACGTTGCCTTGAGGGGAGCTCACTCGCCGGTTGACGAGGGGGTCCTGAAGATCCTCAGATATACGATTCTTCGGAACATTTCCTCCGAAACGACAGGAGGAAAGAGGCACCTTGAGATCGGCGCGGCTCTTTTCCCGAAGGACGGCAAGGACTTATGGGAGCTCCTGGACACTGCAGAGGACAGGGGAAAGCAACAGACAGCTTAAACATAGAGGGGGTGTCGGGCAATGGGTCTACTGAGAAATATGGGAGCGTTCTTTCTGGGCATGTCTACGCACTTCGCGATGGATCTTGGCACCGCCAACACGCTCATCTACATGAAGGGGCACGGCATAGTGCTCAACGAGCCGTCAGTGGTCGCCATAGAGCGGAATACCGGCAGGCTTATTGCCGTAGGCAAAGAGGCCAAGGATTTTATCGGGAAGACACCGCAGCAGATGAGTGCCATTCGGCCGATGAAGGACGGCGTGATCGCCGATTTCGACGTGACCAAGGCGATGATCAAGTATTTCCTCACCGTGGTGAGGGAGAAAAAGCGGGTCGCGAGACCGAAGATGGTGGTTTGTGTGCCGTCAGGCATCACGCAGGTGGAGAAGAAGGCCGTGTACGATGCCTGCATCCAGGTAGGAATAAACCACATACATCTCATCGAAGAGCCGATGGCCGCGGCAATCGGAGCCAATCTCCCCATCGACCTCCCCCGGGGCAACATGGTCGTCGACATAGGCGGCGGCACCACCGAGGTGGCGATTATCAGCCTCTCCGCGAATGCGTACAGTGAGTCCCTCAGGGTCGCGGGTGACGAGTTAGATGACGCCATCGTCCGCCATTTGCAGCGCAAGTACCAGGTGGCGATAGGCATAAATGCGGCGGAGAGAATAAAGATGGAGATAGGGTCCGCGCACGAATCAGCGGATACCGGGTCCATGTCCGTGATCGGCAAGGATCTCCTCAACGGCATACCGAAGAACCTCACCATTACCAGCCAGGATGTGAGGGAGGCCATGGAGGAGCCGGTTGCTGCCATAGTCGATGCCGTAAGGAGAGCCCTCGAGAGGCTGCCTCCCGAGCTCGTCTCCGACCTTCAGGACGCGGGCATGATACTGACGGGCGGCGGAGCGCTCCTCAAAGGGCTCGACAAGCTCATCGAGGAGAAGACGAGTCTTAGGGTGAGTGTTTCGGAAGATCCCCTCACGTGCGTGGTCATGGGAAGCGGCAAAGCCCTGGAAGAGATGGACCGGTACAGGAAGGTATTCATCAGCTAGGGGCATGGGAAAACGATACGGGGCTTTTTAGGGTCTGTCGAGGTCCTGGTTGACAAGGCGCCTCACCGAGTGCTTGAGGCCTTCGACCTTCGATTGGACAAGACCTCTGGACTCGGCCGCCTGTATGAAGCCCTTGAACTGGTTGAAGCCCAGGCCGTTGAAATATACCTTCTTCTCGATGAGCTTCGAATTGACGTTCCGATAGGAATGATAGCTTGCCTGCCCCCCCTTGTCGAGCTCGGCCAGCACATCGACGAGGATCTGCAAGGCTTGCTGCAGGGGCCCTTCACGCTTCAGCACGCGGACGACTGGATAAACAAGCGATTCCGGACCCTTTCCTTCAATGGTGACAAAACCCGCTTTCACTGCGGCGGCAACAAAATCACTCCAACGGGGGAAGCTGAGCTTCTTCTCGTTGAAGTTCGGATTGAGCATCTTCATCCTGATCTTTACTGAGCCGATACCCGGGCTGATCTTCTTCTTGAGCATAAGATCGGCAGCCTCGGCGAGCACCTGAAACCAGTCCTCGATGTTCATGGGCTGGGCAGCCCCTTTCGTTTCCCGGGTCTTGTCCTCCGGAGCCTGAGGGAGCTTCTCCGACCCCTCCTCGTCGTTTCCACCCGGCACGAGCTCCCTATAGTCGACATAACTATCCGCAAGAGCGAGAAGATCCTCCGAGGCGTTCTGGGTATTACAGACTATGTGGACCATCTTGCCGGCCCTCCTCAAGGCAAGCACGAGAAACCGGAAATCGCTGTCTCCGGTGACGAGGATGAACGTATCGATGTGGTCGTGAATACGGAGGATTTCAAGGGTATCCGAGACGAGGACCATATCGGAGCTGTTCTTACGCCCTTTCGGAATGTGGACGAGATAGAAATATCGGCGGGTAAGGGACGGGGCAAGCTTCGAGAAGGTAGCATTCGTCCAATTCCCGTAGGCCCTGGCAGTGACAATCCTGCCCTTTCCTTCGGCAAACTCCGTAAGCCCTTCGAGGAAAAGGGAATCGGAGCCGGGGTTCACATTCTCAAGGTCCCACAGGAGGGCTACGTTACTCACCCGCACATTATATCGTTTTCTTGCCCTCTGATCAACCAAATACCGCCAAAACCGGACCCATAGGGCAAAGTCTTAAGGCCCCTTAAGAAAATATGTTATACAGTCGATAACACTAACGTGGATTTGGTAAGTAAGGAGAAGACTGCCGAAGAGCCGGTAGTTGCGGCAGAGCAGGCAGATACGAAACAGCAAGCTCAGGGGCTCGCGGTCTTATTCGCGAGGATCGCTGCGTCTCAGGCTCCGGGTCATTCCGGGTATGCGGCCGGAATGAGCACCATCAAAGAGGCCAGGGGTCTCGTGCTCAAGACGGTCACGGAACGGCGCGGTCGCATCCTCAAGACCGGCGACGACATGGTTGTCTCATGCCTTGCCGACGCGTCCGAGGCCCTGAAAACGGCCATAACGATCCAGAGAAGCGCGGTGGAGAATAGGGACAAGAAAGTGCCCCTTAACATTCGCCTCTTCATTCATAGCGGAGAAGAGTCGGCGACAGAGGAAGACGTTCAGAGAGACCTCTCGGGCTTCGTTGCCAAGATGGCAGACGTGGCAAAACCTGGGCACATATACGTCTCCACAGAGACGTATAACAGCGCTCAAGGCTTGAACGCGGTAGAATTCAGACCCCTTGCGGCGAGTTCCGGCCAACTGCCATACTACGACGTGGCGTGGCACCCCGAGACGGTTTGCGCACCCAGTGGTGCAGCCGAGGCTTCGCCGGGTATGGCGGGGGGCTCAGGCCCGTTCATGCACGCAGCAGCGCTCCTGGCGGGCACCTTTGCCCCGTGTTTTTACTGCAGCTCCAAAAGGCATGCCACGACTGCGTGCCCTTCGAAGCACCTTGCCTACGCCTCGACCGGCTTGGAGAAACTCGGCTACCTCTCCATGGACGAAATAAACAGGCTGTTCTCCGACTACCTCAACCGGTCGGGAGAAGACTTGCCGGTAATCCCGGAGCCCGGCCCCAAGGAGGACCGAAGCCTCACGCACCTCGCTCCGTTGAGCTTCTACGAGCTGAGGAGGGCCTTTCAGCTCCGCTTTCTCGACGTCGTCTGGAACGCCTCGTCAAAAGCAGACTGGCACAAGGCCAGGGAAAGAAGGGTCGAAGGGTTCCCTGAGGGGGGCATGCTGTGGCTCGCGAGGGATTGTATCAGGACCGGCCGGATCGAAGAGGCAGAAGATTTGCTGAGCCGATACGGGCGGCGGAACCAGGGTGATTACAGGACCTCCTGCGGCCTCGCCTTCGCCAAGATAGAAAGGGGGAGCTACGTCACGGCAGCCGATTTGCTCAATGAAGCTCTGAATCAGCCTACGGGAAACCTCCAGCGAACCTATCTCCTCCTCCTCCTCTCCCGCGTCTATGAGTTCATCCCCGACCTGTCCAAGGCGGACGAGAAGCTCAAGGATGCCCTTGCCATAGAGCCCTTTTGCCCCGAGGCAACGTACGAACAGATTATTCGCTATTTTCGCGGGAGGAGAGAGGCAGACGCAACCAACCGGCTCGTCAAGCTCATACGAATCTACAAAGAGTACTATCCCGCCGCGCTTATCTCCCCGGAATTGGCGAAATTTCGGGACGTGTTCTCGCCTGAATTCGAGAAGCTCGTGGTCCAGACCAAGGGTGAGGCCGAGAAGGCAGCGGAGGAGGTGGACAAAGAAGTGGCCCTCCTGAAGGGCTTTGTCGGAGAAAACGACACCGATGTTGCACAGGTGGTCTCGTCCCATAAGCAGATGTGCGAACTCATCGAGAAGCCTGAAGCCCTCTTCAACTACCATGAGGCCGCTGCCATGGCGGCACGCATCATCGTGGAATGCAAGGAGCTGGACAGGGAGAGAGCGGAGCATGCAGCGACCGTCATTCAAAAGGTCGAGACCCACGTCGACGAGGCCGTGCAACGGAGCGTCCAGCCCAAGAAGGCGGTGGCCCTTTTCCAGACGATCCTCGATCGGGTGGCCCGCCTAAAAGAGGAGCTCCAGGCGCGTGCGCCCCTTGCCCCCTGCCTGGCCCAGTGCGAGGAGATGGAGCGCGAAGCGGACGCGATCGAAGTGCAGATAAAAGAGATGGATGCTCGCCATGCCTTGATGCAGATGTGGACGCGCCTCTCGAAACAGATCATCCTCATCTCCTTCATCACCGCCACCCTCGGCCTTGTCTTCTTCCCGGGGGCCGTGAGCCTGTTCCACGCCCTCCGCCCCGATATTCTCACCCTTGAGTCTTCCGAAATTTGGGCAGGTCAGAAGGCGATTCTCCTCACTGGAACCCTCTTTGCGGTCATTTTTGCCGCGTTCCACGCCATTCTCGACAGGCGCAGCCTCCCCAAGCTGAAATCTCCCGACTGAAAAAACCGCCCCCTTTCCCAGGCCTGTTGTGCTATACTAGGTGCCTTGAGCCGGGAAAGGGTGATCTTTCACACCGCTGATCCGGTTCCTAAAAGAGCACACGCGAAAAAGAGGAAAAGCCCCCGTAGCTCAGGAGGATAGAGCACAGGATTCCTAATCCTGGTGCCGTGCGTTCGAGTCGCGCCGGGGGCATTCATTTCTCGTCCTCTTTCGATCCGTCCTTTCAGGTCTTGAGGGGTCCGGGGCGCCAGCCCGTTGGCTAAGGTCCGCCCCATTCCTTCGACGGGGACGAAAAGCGTGAGAAGGATGACAAGTCCGGCGTTGGCCCCGGATGAGAGCAGATCCACTTTTTACAAATGGGCCTCCGCCCTTGCCCTGATCACTGTGGGCTACAATCTGATCGAAGGCGGGATATCCGTGTTCCTGGGCGCTGAGGATGGCACGATAACCCTCTTCGGCTTCGGGATCGATTCCTTCGTGGAAGTAATTTCCGCACTTGGCGTCTGGTACATGATAAGGCGCATGGAAAAGGCCCGCGAGGAAGAGCACCGCCGCTTCGAGAGGACGGCCCTCTTCATAACGGGAACCAGCTTCTACGTCCTGGCGGCGGGCCTCGTCGCTACTTCATTTTTCGGCTTCTACACCGGCCACAGGCCGCGGTCCACGTTCTGGTCCATAGTCGTGGGAACCATCTCGATTCTCGCCATGTGGCTCCTCATACACTACAAGACGAAGATCGGAAGAGAGTTCAATTCCCAGCCGCTCCTGGCCGACGCGGCTTGCACGAAGACTTGCCTCTATCTCTCGATCATTCTTCTCGTCTCCGGATTGCTGTACGAATTGACAGGCATAGGCCTGGCTGACTCGCTCGGGGCCGTGGGCATCGCAATCTTCTCTTTCCGGGAGGGTCGGGAGGCCCTCGAGGAGGCCGGAGGGGAAAGCTGCCACTGCTCGACCGGATGCAATCAAGGCACCAGCCGAGAAGAGAAAGACCGTTCGTAGAGCCAAGGAAAAGCGGAGGGCGGTCATGCTGACCGCCCCCCGCTTTTCACCACTCTCGACACTATATATAAGGTTACTTGAAGGCCTCCTTCAAATCGGTGAGCCTCTTAGATAAGGCTTTAGGCAGCCTGTCCCCGAACTGGCCGTAGAAGGTCCCGATCTCCTCGACCTCCTTTTTCCATTCAGCCTTGTCCAACAAGAAAAGCTTGTCGAGGACACCGTCGGGCAGCGAGAGTCCTTCCAGGTTGAGGTCCTCCATGCGAGGCATAAGGCCGACGGGGGTCTGCCTGGCCGGGACTCTACCCTTGATCCGGTCTACCATCCACTTGATGACGCGCGAATTGTCCCTGAAACCAGGCCAGATGAACTTGCCGGCGCTGTCCTTCTTGAACCAGTTGACAAAGAAGAGCTTGGGGGGATGGGCCATCTTCGTGCCCATGGAGAGCCAGTGGCCGAAGTAGTCTCCCATGTTGTAGCCGCAGAAGGGCAGCATGGCCATGGGATCCCGCCGCACGACCCCTGCCTTTCCGGTGGCTGCCGCCGTCGTCTCCGACCCGTTTGCCGAGGCCCGGAACACACCGTGCTCCCAGTCGAAGGCCTCGCAGACGAGGGGTATCGTGTCGGATCTCCTCCCGCCGAAGAGTATGCCGGAGATGGGCACGCCCTTCGGGTTGTCCGCCTCAGGGGAGAGGGTCGGGCAGTTGTATATCGAGACGGTGAACCGGGAATTGGGATGGGCCGCGTTCGCCCCGCTCGCGGCATCGTACGGCCTGCCCTGCCAGTCGAGCATATGGGCCGGCGCCTTGTCGGTCAGTCCTTCCCACCAGGGCGAATTGCTGTCCGTGTCGAGGCCGGTATTGGTGAAGAGGGTAGGATAAAACTTGTCGTTTCTCAAGGTCTTCATCATGAAGGGGTTGGTCTTGTCTGAGGTGCCGGGCGCTACGCCGAAGAAGCCCGCCTCCGGGTTTATCGCCCAGAGCCTCCCATCCGGCCCTATGTTGATCCACGCGATGTCGTCGCCCAGGGTCCACACCTTGTAGCCTTTCATGATCGGGTCGAGCATGGCGAGATTCGTCTTGCCGCAGGCTGACGGGAAGGATCCCATGATATAGGTGATGTCGCCGTCGGGGTCCTGGACGCCCATGATGATCATGTGCTCGGCGAGCCAGCCCTGTTGGTACCCTAGATAAGAGGCTATTCTGAGGGAGATGCATTTCTTCCCGAGGAGGGCGTTTCCGCCGTAGCCGGAGCCTACGCTCATCACGAGGTCGTCCTGGGGGAAATGCATGATGTAGCGCCTTTCTGGATCGAGGTCGCCAATCGAATGGAGGCCCTTTACGAAATCTCCCCGCTCGTCGATCACCTGGAGCACCCTGGTCCCCACCCTGGTCATGATGTACATGCTCACCGCAACGTATACTGAATCCGTGATCTGTATGCAGGGCCTTGCATAGGGAGAATCGGGGTGGCCCATCATGTAGGGTATGACGTACATGGTTCTTCCACGCATGCACCCGTCGTAAAGGGGCGTGAGCATCTTGCGAGCTTCTGCGGGGTCCATCCAGTTGTTGTTGGGACCCGCGTCTTCCTTCTTCGGCAGACACACGAAGGTAAGGTGCTCTGTCCTTGCCACGTCCGTGGGGTGGCTGCGGTGAAGGTAGGAGTTGGGGAATTCGGTGTGATTCAGGAGCTGGAAGGTTGGATGTGAGGCTATCTTCTCTTGATTTATTCCCACATCAGTGAGATACCTCATTTCCTCTTCCGTTCCCTTGAGCCAGAATATGCGGTCCGGTTTTGTCAGCTTCGCCTGTTCCTCGACCCACTGCTCTACAATCTTCGACACGGTTGCCTCCTATAAATAAGATTGTCCAATCCCAGGTCCGTATTGTCCGAACCGAACGGAAAGGTATCAATCAAAGACGACAACGACGTTATCCTTCACCAAAGCCTATATCCTTGGCTCCTGACCCTGCCGTATCTTTTTCTTGATCACTTCCTTGCCCCTGGTCATGTGCTTGCGCACGAGCTTCTCCACCTGCTTCGCATTCTTGTTTCTTATGGAAGCAACCATCTCCCTGTGGTCCTGCACGGCGAGCTGGGGCTTCCTCTGGTAGCGCAGTATGATGACCCTGTAGCGGTATATGTAGTCGCGGAGATCCTGGAGAAGGCCGTAGAGCCGGTTGTTCTTGGCTGCTTTATAAAGGACGTCGTGGAACTCGCCGTCAAGTCGGATGAACTCCTCTGCGTTCATGTCTTGGAGGCAGGCCTCCTGGAGGGCAATGATCTCTTCGAGGGACTCGAGCTCGGCTTCATTCATCCTCGCGGTCGCAAGAAAACCGGCGTAGCCTTCGAGGATTCCCCTCAGGCCGAACACCTCTTCCACTTCCTCTTCCGTGACGCCCTTTACTGCGAATCCGCCTCGCGGGAGACGGTATATGAGCCCCTCCTTCTCCAGTTTCTGAATGGCCTCCCTCACCGGGGTCCTGCTCGTTTTCATATCTTCTGCGAGCTTCTCCTCTATGAGTCGACGGCCCGGCTCGAATTCCCCTCCAATGATCGCGCTCTTGATGCTCACATAGACGTGCTCTCTGAGCAGTCTCTTCTTCTTCCTCTTGCGGTCTTCGACGTTTTCCTTCCTGTTCATCTGCTGCCTCCTTCCTATGAGAACCAATGTTGGCTTTGAATTCTTCGAAAAGGTTTTTCTAGTTTATCACAAACAAAGGCCCTGTTGTATACATTATTTTTGCAGAAGTTGGGGCGGCGGTGCGCAAAGTCTGCGCGCCGCCGGTTTTTTTGTAGAGACAGAGCTGCAATGCATCTCCGTACAACGGGAGTGGCTCTTGTGATGCCACGGGCGGCTCGATGAGAAACGGAATTCCCCTGATACCCTCCTCGCTGAAAGAACCGATCGGGTGTTCGTTGATTTTGGTCACGGGTTGGTGTACATTTAACCCAATTTTTCGGGAGGTCTCATGGCAAGAGTTTTCAGCGGCATTCAGCCGACAGGGGATATACATATCGGGAATTACGTCGGCGCCCTCAGGCAGTGGGTCTCCCTCGTGGAGCAGTACGAATGCATCTACTCTGTGGTCGACTACCACGCCATAACCGTGGAGTACCGGCCCGCCGAAATGGCGGAGCGCACGTTCAATACGGCCCTCATCTTGCTTGCCTGCGGCCTCGACCCGGAGCGATGCCGCATCCAGGTCCAGTCCCATGTGCCGCAGCACACCGAGCTGGGATGGGTATTCAACAGCGTCACTCCCGTGGGAGACGCGGAGAGAATGACCCAGTTCAAGGAAAAATCGAAGCAGCACCGCGGGAACATTAACATGGGCATCATGGACTATCCTATCCTCCAGGCAGCCGACATTCTGATATACAAAGCTCGATTCGTGCCCGTAGGGGAAGACCAGGTTCAGCACGTGGAGCTGTGCCGGGAGATCGCCCGGAAATTCAATGCCAGGTTCGGCGATGTCTTCCCGGAGCCGGAGGCCATCCTCTCATGCGCACCCCGGATCCTGGGCACCGAGGGCAAAAACAAGATGTCGAAAACCCTCAACAACTATATCGGCATCCTCGAGGACGAAGGCAGCACATGGGAGAAGCTGAGAACCGCGGTGACCGACGTGGCGAGGGTGAGGAGGACGGATCCGGGTGATCCGGAAGTGTGCAACATTTACACCATGCATCGCGCCTTTTCTCCGGAAAATGCCCAAAAAGAGCTGGGGGAGGCATGCAAAAAGGCCGCCGTGGGCTGTATCGACTGCAAACGGGTCCTCCTCAAGAACATGATGGCCGAGCTGGCCCCCATCCGTGAGAAAGCCCTCTCCCTGAAAGGAAATCCCGACTATGTCATGGACACCTTGAGGCAAGGGGCTGAAGCGTGCAAGCGTATGACGGAGGAGACCATGGATGAGGTCCAGAAAGTACTTGGCCTGCTCAGGCTCCCCCATCCCTAGCCGGCCAATCCCTTTTCTTCGGCGCCCCTCTCACACCCTTGAAAACAGTGCAGATATGTCCTTTCTGCCGCCCTTGACATTCTTTTGAGCCTCGGAATAAGCTCTTGCCTGTGAAAGATCTTTCCATCGGCATGTTCGATTCAGGGCTCGGCGGCCTCACGGTCTTGAGAGAAGTGAGGCAAGCCCTTCCCCACGAGCACATCATCTACCTCGGCGACACAGCCAGGGTGCCTTACGGCAACAGGTCACCCCGGACCGTAACCCGGTATTCCCTCGAGAACACACGCTTCCTTCTGAGCAAGGGCATAAAGATGCTCGTCATCGCGTGCAACACCTCCAGCGCCGTTGCCCTTTCCGCACTGAAGAGGACCCTTCCCATCCCGGTGATCGGCGTCATCGATCCACCGTCCAGGGAGGCAGTACGCCGGACCAGATCGAAGAAGATCGGGGTAATAGGCACGAGGGCCACCATAAACAGCCGGGCCTACGTGAAGGCCGTAAAAAGGCTCGACCCTTCTGTCGAAGTCTTCTCCGTGGCCTGTCCCCTCTTCGTGCCCATAGTGGAGGAGGGGCTCGAGGACGACGAGATAGCCCGTATGGTTGTGAATAAGTATCTTTTGGGGCTCAAGGGCTCAGGGATAGACGTGCTGGTCATGGGGTGCACCCATTATCCTATCCTGGAGCGCCGGATCCGTGCGCTTCTGGGGACCGGCGTTCATATCGTCAACACGGGGAGAGAAACGGCCCTTGACGTTCAGAGGCTCCTTCAGAAGCACGACGCGGCAAAGGGCTCGGGAAAGGGGAGGTGCAGCTTCTACGTCACCGACGCGCCCGACAAGCTCATGGACTTGGGCAGCCGCGTTCTCGGTGAGCCTCTCAGGAAAGCCAGGCTCGTGAAGATCTCCGAGCCAGTAACTCCCGCTTCCTTCGTATGATCGCCCGGGTAGCCCTCCCTTTACCCATAGACAAGACCTTCTCCTACACCCTTCCCGAGGGCATTGCCCCCTTCGTCAGACCCTTCTCGAGGGTCAAAGTGCCCTTCAACAGACGGTCTCTCCTTGGCTTCGTCCTTGAGGTGCAGGATGGCGATGAGAATGGATTGAAGGAAGTCATCGACCTGGTCGACTGCGTTCCCCTCATCGACGACACGTGCCTCGCCTTGTGTCAATGGGCGTCGCGCCACTACGTGACGCCCATCGGCCTTACCCTCAAGTACGCCCTTTCCTCATCCATGAGAATTGAGAAGCACTGTCGCGTGAAGGCTATGGATTCGTCCCTCTCCCTTTTGGACGGCATGCCCCTGGCAAAGGCATACGAGGCAGTGGGCAAGGAGACGATCCTCAACTATTTTCACCGTTGCCTCGTCACGTTCTGCGATGTCTTCACGGGTAGGGAGATAGGGGCTAGAAAGGCGAAGAAATCTGCGCAAGGGCACAGGACAACCCTCTATCTCGGGCCGGTGGAAGAGCGCTTAGACCTCTATCTTTCCCTTGCGGCCGGAGAGCTCGAGCAGGGAAGAAATGTCCTTATGCTGCTTCCTGATCACCAGCTCGTGGGGGACTACTTCTATTCCACGTTCGCCAAACGCTTTGCCGGCGCAGTCTTCTGGTTCCACAGCGGCATGACCGAGAAAAGACGGGCCGAGACTTTTTTCAGGGCCAGGTCCGAAGGAGGACACGTCATTCTGGGAAGCAAAGCTTCCGTGTTCCTACCGATGGTTGACAATGGACTCGTCATCGTGGAGCGGCCCGAGGAAGACGAATACCGGAACGAGGAAGCCTTCAAATTCAGCGCCGTGCGTCTCGCCGTGAAGAGGGCGGAGATAGAGTGCATTCCGGTGATACTCGGAAGCAGCGCGCCCCCCGTGGAAGTCATGCGAAGGGTCGAAGAGGGCTCGATTGACGTAAAGGGAGGACGTGCGGCTGTTGTCCCCATTGTTTCTGCCACCAGAAGCGAAAGGGGCAAGGGCCGGGAGGCGCACCTGCCCGATTCCCTGGTTCGCTCCATCAAAGACGTGGTATATGGGGGCAGGAACGTAGTGGTGCACACCCCCAGGCGTGCCTACGCTTCCGGCCTCTACTGCGCGTCCTGCGGTCAGTGGCTTCACTGTCCCGCGTGCTCAGGAGCGTCGCTCAATTACACGAGGACCGCTGAATCACTGACGTGCGGCACGTGCAAAGGCACGGTCCCGTACGAGGAGAAGTGCGTCCAATGTGGCTCCCCCTTTATCAGGTTTCTAGACGTGGGGGCAGAGTACGTCGAAGCCAAGCTCCTCGAGGCCTTTCCCGGCGTTCACATCCTCAAGGTAACCGGAGAAGCCGGCACGCGCCAGGAGCATCGGGCCTTGCGAACAGGTCCTCACAAGGGGAGCATTATCGTCGGTACCAACGTGCTCTCGAAGGCGTACGGCTTGGAGGCAGACCTTTTGGTCCTTTACGGCTGGGAGGATTTCCTCCGCATCGGCGGCTACAGGGCCAGGGAAAAGATGTTCCAGGTTTTCACAAACCTTCTCGATGCCTTAAAGCCCAGAAATCTGCTCCTCCACACGTGTGGGAGGGAGCCCTTCGACTTATCGCTCTTTCTCGACAGGAACCGGTTCTATGAAGACGAGCTGGGGAAACGAAGAAAGGCCGATTTCCCGCCCTTCGTCCGCCTCTTTCTGGTGAACGTGGTGAAGCGAAACGAGAAGGCCGGCCAAAGGGTCCTGAAAGCCATCGACAGGTTAATCCGAAAGGAGCATCCGGACCATCAGATGCTCGGCCCCATCGACGTGAAGGGTCAGTATGGATGGAGGATGATACTCAAAGGGGATGACCTCTCGCTCTCCGGCCTCCTTGCATCCCTCTACCGTCTGCCCGGGGTCCACATCGAAGCCGATCCCCCCTATCTGTAAACTTGGAAAGTGGGGCGTTACGGCCGCATTTTCCGCAGCCTCACCAGTCCCGCCTCTATTCTCGTGAAGGCGACGCTCTTTCTCTTCACATCCCCAAGGTCTATGGCGAAGCGGCGGGCAGTCTCCAGTACGAATGCCATCGGCTCGGGGTCCGCCTTTCTCCAATAGGGTCTCAGCTCCCTCAGGAATATGTTCATTGTCACAGGGCCGACCCCATAGAAGCGGAGCAGCCTCGCCTCCAGGTCGTGTGCGTCCCGGGCATCACGGTGCATCCTGTTGAGGCTCCCTCCGTATTCCCCCATGAGCATCTCGCAGTTGCGCAAGACCTCGCGGGACGTCTTCTCGTCGTATCGCACGTATCCCCCCTCCCTCATCACCGGGTTGACGAGAAAGTCCCAGCCGGCCGCGAGGATGCTCTCAGGCGTGAGAATGCCGTGTCTTTCGAAGGCGCGGTATGTCCGCATGGCGATCGTCTCAGATATCCTTGCGCCGAAGAGGACGCTTGCGAGGAACCACTTGAAGATCTCGCCATCGCTCCCCGCCTTCAGGTCGATGCCGAGCTCTTCGCTGTAGGTCCTCTCTTTCTTCAGCGATTCGATCGTCACGTCCATGACTCTTCCTCGCCGTAAGGCTGTCCGCTCTGGCCCTCTTGCCTCCCGGCATTCTCTCATAGCATAGGCCGTCCCCCATGCCCGCGCAATGGAGGGAGTCTTCCCGGTCGCGATATCAATATCTTGCACGGCCGGCCGCTCTCTCTTACATTCTCTATAAGGTCAACAGTTTACCTTCGTTCGCCGCAGTTAGGGAGGCCTGCGTGGATTACACAATTAAGATAGGGGGCGCAGCTGGCCAGGGCATACAGACCATCGGAGACAGCCTCGCGAGGGTCTTTGCGCGCTCGGGCCTTCACGTTTTCATCCACCAGGATTACGAATCGCGTATCAGGGGCGGTCATAACTTCTTTCAGATAAGGGTATCGGACAGGCCCGTGGCCGCGTCGAGGGAGAGGATAGACATCGTGATAGCCCTCGACAGCGCGAGCGTCGCGAACAACGAGAGGAGCCTCTCCGACAGAGGGCTTATCCTGTACGATTCGTCCATGATCAGGGAGAAGCGCGGGGAGCCCCGTTTCCTCGACGTACCCCTCATCGATCTGGCCACCAGGGACGGCGGGAACAGGATCATGGTGAACACCGTGGCCACCGGTGTTGCCTTGGGGCTTTTGAATATGGGCCTCGAACCCTTTTTCGAGGTGATCGGCGAGCTCATGGGCAAGAAAGGGGCTGGTATTGTAGAGGAGAACCGGCGCGCGGCTGCCCGGGGCCACGACTTTGCCAAGAGCAATTGCAAGGAATGCGACTTCGAGATGAGCCCGCGAAGCTCCCCTAAACTGTTGATCGACGGGAACTCTGCGGTCGGCCTCGGCGCACTCCTCTCCGGCTGCCGGTTCTACTCCGGCTATCCTATGACCCCCTCGACGGGCGTACTTACGTTCATGGCAGAGAAGTCGGAAAGGTACGGCATCGTCGTGGAGCAGGCGGAGGATGAGATAGCCGCAATCAACATGGCCATAGGCGCATCCTTCGCCGGCGCGCGATCGATGACGGCGACCGCCGGGGGAGGCTTTGCCCTCATGGTGGAAGGGGTCTCTCTGGCCGCTATGACCGAGACCCCCGTAGTCATCATGGTGGGCCAGCGTCCCGCCCCGGCCACGGGACTGCCCACGAGGACCGAGCAGGGCGATCTCCTCTTCGTGCTTCACGCGGGCCACGGCGAGTTCCCGAGGGTCGTGCTCGCGCCGGGCTCTCCTGAGCAGGCCCTCTTTCTCACGAGCAAGGCCTTCGACCTCGCGGAGAAGTACCAAATCCCCGTCTTTATCCTCTCGGACCAGTACCTTGCCGACTCCCGATGGACTTACCCGTCCCTCGACCTCGACAGGTGCGTCTATCGGGATTATCGGCTGCGGGACGTGCCTCCGGAAGGGGCGGCAACGTACAAACGATACGCCTACACCGCCTCCGGGGTCTCTCCTTTCGCCGTACCCGGTCGATCCGAATACCTGGTGGTGGACGACAGTGATGAGCACGACGAAGAGGGCCACCTCATAGAAGACGCGCCGACTAGGAACAGGATGGTGGAGAAGAGGCTGCTCAAGAAGCTGCCCGCCATCAGGGCGGAGATCGCGCCGCCTGAGCTTTACGGAAGAAGGGACGCGGAAACAATCGTGGTAGGATGGGGCTCCACCCTCGGCGTGCTGAAAGAAGCCGTGGACCTCCTCGCGGGCAGCGAGAGCATTGCCCTCCTCCACTTCAGCGAAATCTATCCCTTCCCCGGAAAGGATAAGCTCGACTACCTCGGGGTGCTGAAAGCGGCCAAGCGGACCATCTGCGTGGAGAACAACGCCACTTCCCAGTTCGCAAGACTGATGAGGGCCGAGACCGGCCACGTTTTTTCAAGGACCATGAACAAATACGACGGCCGACCCTACCTTGTGGAGACGGTGCTGGAAGGACTGAAATGGCAGGCTTAGGGGAGTATGAAGGCAGGACACCCGCATGGTGTCCCGGATGCGGCAACTTCGGGATATTGAGGTCTTTCCAGCAGGCCGTCCTCGATCTCGGGCTGAAAGCCCACAACTTCACTATCGTCTCAGGCATTGGCCAATCAGGAAAGTTCCCCCACTACACAAGGTGCAACACCTTCAATGGCCTTCACGGCAGGTCTCTCCCGGTTGCCACCGGTATCAGACTCATAAGCCCGGACATGCCTGTCATCGCAGTGGCTGGAGACGGAGACTGCTACGGGGAGGGAGGCAATCACCTCATCCATGAAATGAGGCGAAACATAGGCATCAAGGTCTTCGTGCACGACAATCAGGTCTATGGACTCACCAAGGGGCAGGCATCGCCGACGAGCATGGAAGGTATGAAGACCAAGATCCAGCCTTACGGCGTCATGGCGGAGGCTCTCGATCCTCTGGCCCTGGCAGTTGCCCTCGATTGCAGCTTTGTCGCAAGGGGTTACGCGGGGGAGGGAGAACACTTGACCGAGATGATGAAGCAAGCCATCAGCCATAGAGGCTTCGCCCTCCTCGATATCCTTCAACCCTGCGTTACCTACAACAGGATCAACACGTACCAGTGGTTCAAGGAGCGGGTCTATCATCTCGATCCCGCCTATGACCCCGCTGACCGGGGCGCGGCCTTTGCCAAGGCCCTCGAGTTCGGGGACAGGATACCCCTTGGGATCATCTATCGGAATGAACGCCCTCCCCTCGAGGAGAGACTGCCCACGGTCCTCGGAAAGGCGATGGCGACGAGGCCTTTCGACCCATCCGCCTTGCAGGGAATAGTGAAGGAATTCTACTGAGGAATCGCCGTTTCATGCGGCGACCCATGCGGCTCATGTCTTGCTTTCACCGCCCTCTTTGCCTATAATGCAAATACAATCACAAAGCCAGGGCCGCGCGCGCTGAAGCGCGGCAAGGAGGCCAAAACCATGGCGAGCTACAAGTGTATAGTCTGCGGATACATCTACGACCCGGCGGAAGGGGACTCCACAGCCGGCATACCCCCGGGGACCCCGTTCGAGGATCTGCCCGATACATGGATATGCCCGGTATGCGGTGTGGCGAAATCGGAATTTGAGAAGATGTAGGGGCTGGGGATCTACCCGATAATCTAGAAGGAGGGAGTCACGGACATGCTCTTGGAGACGGCTTTTGACGACCTAGGAACCCCGAAGAGGGGGAAGGTGCGCGACATTTACGATCTAGGAGAGAAGCTCCTCATCGTCGTCACGGACCGCGTCTCCGCCTTTGACGTGGTACTGCCCACAGGCATACCGGACAAGGGAAAGGTGTTGAACCAGCTGTCCCTTTTCTGGTTCGCCGAGATGAAGGACCTGGTGGAGAACCACGTGCTCGAATCGGATGTGGAGCGGTTTCCTCAAGCCCTCAAGAAATACGCGGATCAGCTCCGGGGAAGAAGCATGGTGGTGAAGAAGGCCCGCCCCTTTCCTGTGGAATGCGTCGTGCGGGGCTTTCTCGCGGGCTCAGGATGGAGCGAATACAAGGAGAAAGGGAGCGTCTGCGGGGTGAGACTGCCGGCGGGCCTGGTAGAATCGGGGCGCCTGGATGAGCCGATCTTCACGCCCACTACGAAGGCCGAAGAAGGGCACGATCTTGCCATCTCCATGGAACAGGTGAAGGACCTCATGGGGGCCGAGGCCGCCAATACGCTGAGGCGCCTCGCCATCGACGTTTACACAAGAGCCAGGACGTACGCAGAGGGCAGGGGCATCCTCGTGGCGGACACAAAGTTTGAGTTCGGCAGCATCGACGGCAAGACCATCATCATCGACGAGATCCTCACGCCTGACTCATCGAGGTTCTGGTCCGCCAGAGAATACCGTCCGGGCCGGGGACAGGACAGCTTCGACAAGCAGATCGTGAGAGATTATCTGAACACCCTCGACTGGGACAAGACCTATCCCGGGCCGCAGCTTCCTCCGGAGATCGTCGAGAAGACCGCCCAACGCTACCGAGAGATCTATCAAATCCTCGCCGGAAAGCCCCTCGACTGACCGGGGCGAAGCGGTCTTGTGCTCTTTCCTTCGGGCTCTTGTTGTGCGAATCCATGGCTTTCTTGTCAAAAACTGGACACCAAACGGTCTCTCGATCGGCGTTCGACGGCTTTTCGGGATGATTGACTCTTGCTGCCTCCGATAGGTCGTACCCTACCCGAGAGCCACGTCACAGAAGAAAGCATCCAAATCGAGGAGGTGCTCTTTACGTGAAAACGAAGGAAATCTGCAGGCTCCGGGTAGTTCTTCTCATCGGATGTGCGCTCCTGGGCGGATCGGTTACGTCGTTGTGGGCTGCGGAAGGGAGTCTGATCGATGCATCCCGCTCCGGCGACATCGAGCGGGTCAGGTCGCTCGTTGGATCGAAAGCGGATGTGAATCTCAAAGACGAGAACGGTCGCACAGCGCTGATGAACGCGGTCACGGAGGGGCACATTGAGGTGGTTCGGATGCTCCTCGAGGCCAAGGCAGACGTGAACGCAAAGACGGAGAATGGCGACACGGCGCTCATCTGTGCGGCCCAGTACAGTCTGGTACAGAAGCTAGCGCATGCGCTTGCAAAGGGAATGCTGAAGGAAGCGGGGATCGAAGCTGACAGCAAAGGTACGAGCACGAAGAGCACGCAGGTGGAGGACGCCAAGGTCGGCGAAGAGATCGTTCGGGCCCTGCTGGCGGCAAGGGCGGACGTGAACGCCAGGAATGGGCAGGGTCAAACGGCGCTGATGTACGCTTCAATCGACGGAAACCCTGGGATCGTGCGGGCCCTGCTGGCGGCCAGGGCAGACGTCAAGGCGAGGAACAAAGAGGGCCAAACGGCGCTCGGGATTGCGAAGGACTGCAAGAATGATGAGGTGGTGAAGCTTCTTAGGGCGGCCGGGGCCAGGGAGTAACCATGCGTCCATCTTTCAGGCCTTCTGTGCGGGTAGCTTGGCCACAGACGTGTTGAGATATTGACACACATTGTCAGCGGTAAAGGTCCTCTTTATCGCGTTCTTTCCAGAGCGTTCCGCAGAAAGAGTCCTACGGGGGCAAACGTCACTTATTTTTGCGGAACGCTCTGACGGATTGTATGAGGTTTCGTGGGGGGGCGGGTCAAAGGACTCTTCGCCCCTGCCCCGGCAGGGGCAGGGGCGAAGAATACCAAGCTTACTTCGTCTTCTTTGCGGCGGGCTTGGCTGCTTTCTTCGTTGCCTTCTTCACTGCCTTTGCAACCACTTTCTTTGCCATTGTGTTCCCCCCTTTCGGTGGATTTGTACTTCGTTCCTGAACATTGCATGAAGTATGCCACAAAGCGGCTGCAGCCCCATCCGGCGGTTGAGTGGTCGTGGAGGCGTACGTCGTTGGCTTCCCCGCCCGCGCACGCAGCGGTGCCATGAGTGTTTATGTAATAAAGGCAATCCTTAGTATTATGAACAGATTTCGAGCAGAAAGTATCGTATACTATGTCGAATGTGAAAGAAGGGTTGTGCCTTGCGCGTGACAGGTCGCTGATCAATCGAGAGAGCGCACGTTTCTTGCTTTCCCTGTCCCTGGCCAAAAAACTGTCATGAATATTGACGATATTCGGGAAAAGGTTCTGTCACTCTGCTGCCATCTGTCTGCGGTCCCCATTGAGAGGCTCTCTCCCGAGGGCATGCTGCTCGTCCGCAGTTTCTTCCCCGGTACGCGCACCGTGCTGGTTACGGGGCATCACATCACGGCTTCGCTGGAGTGGGCCTGGTTCCCCTTCGCCGCTGAACAGGGCGGCTTCACCTGTGCTGCCGATCTTCACGCCAGGTCCACCATCGAGGGCATCGAAAGAGAGCTTGCCCTTCATGGCAGCAAGTCAGTCATCCTGCCTTACCCCGACAAATGTGGCATCTCGTTCAAACGCCTCGCCGCCGAAACCGACATGGGGGAACTCGGCGGGTCCTTTCTGTTCCTCCATCACACGTGGGGGCCTTGGGTCCATCTCAGGGTCCTGCTGACGGATGCTCTCCTCGCCGACCCGGCACAGGAGTCCGGGGGCATCTGCGTCCACTGCGGCAGATGCACCGAAGCCTGCCCCGGAGGGGCGTTGTCGACGGGTGCGCACGATCAAGGGGTCTGCAAGGCCACCCAGCAGCGCCTCAGAGACGCCCTCGCCGTGAGGGCCGAATACCGATACAAGTGCGAAGCCTGCGCCCGTGCATGTCCGGTCGGGGAGCCACCGGGGGATATTCTCATCAGGGACAAGGGATCAGCCATCAGGATTGAGAATCGAAGGGGAGAGGTACGATGAACATAGAACGAAGGGTCATAAAGGGGAATGGGCTTCAAATCCCCTGCGTCGTAGTGAAGCCGCCGTCATCCCGGGGTGCGGCCGTCATCGTTCACGGATATGGAGGCAGCAAAGAAGAGCAGCTTGGCCTCGCCTGGCGCGTCGCCGAAATTGGGATTACGGCATGTGCCATCGATCATCGGGGGCACGGCGAACATGGACTGCCCCTGGACGAAGGGGTTCTGCAGGATATCGAGGGGGCCATCGCCTATTGCCGCGGTTTCGGCAGAGTCGCTGCCCTGGGCCATTCTTCGGGCGGCCGGCTCTGCCTCATCAGTTCCGCCGACTTTGTCATCGCCCTCTCACCCGCGATTGTGACCGATTTCAGCCCGGAAACGGAAAGGCTCGTGAAGGCCATGAGGAGCTACCGGGCCCGCGAATCCTTTCCCGGAGCGAACTTTGAGATCATGAGGAAGCTTCCGGTCCCGCAGTCCATGGACAAGGCCCGAACGCTCATACTCTTCGGCTCCCGCGACGTTCCCGAGATCGTATCTGCGTGCAGAAGCCTGAAGAGGGACGGCCTTGCCGTCGAGATCGACCAGGGACTCCATAACGACATTTTCCTTCTCGAAGAGACCTTCCGGCTGGTGGCTGAGAGACTCGGTGTCTGGTTCGGCCGGTAAGGCGAGCCTGGAGCGTTCCCGTGGTCTGTAAACCCATCCGCGGCCCTCGGCAGAAATTGACTTCAGGCGCCGGATGTGCTACATCTTCAAGAAAACGGTGAGTGTAGCTCAGCTGGTTAGAGCACCGGGCTGTGGACCCGGGTGTCGAGGGTTCGAATCCCTTCACTCACCCCATTTTAGGTGACATGGCTGCTTCTCCTTAACCTGCAGCGCCGTGGACCTACCAAGCGCGACTTGAACATCCCAAGTGACCTTCCCTCCCGTCTTGTAGACATGGCCTATCGACCCCACGCTACCCGCGAAGCCCAAATGAAGACAACCTGGTCTTTTCAAAATCTAGAAGCGGCCCTCCCGCTTGGTATGTTGCAGGTGAGCCGATCCAGTAGACGCCCTAGCGTCCGGCCTTTTCCGTATCTTCCTTTTTATGAGGGGGAGGCTCCGGAAGGCATATGCCTGCGAAGGGGGCGACGCGAGCCGGCGACAACCCGAGCGCAGCGAGGCTTAAAAGGGGAGGCTCCGGCGGCTTATGCTGCCGGAGGGGGCGCTTAAGCCCCAATAATTGCCCCATGCCACTCGACCAAGAAACAAGAAACGGGCCCCTCGGGGCCCGTTTCCGCTTAAACGCTTTTGTTTACGCCTTGACGATCTCGAAGGAGAGCTGGCCGTCCTCGTAGGCGAGGGGCCGGACCGTTACCTCCATCCCCACCTTCACATCTTCCGTCTTCAGCCCCTTGGCGAGGCGGGCAAAGAGCTTCAAGCCTCCGCCATAATCGACGACCCCCATGGTGTAAGGGGGGTCGGCCTCGAATCCGAAGGGAGCGTAGAAGGCGGTGGTGAATGTCTCGAGCTTGCCCTTAGGGGGCATCTCGAACCAGTCCATCTCGTTTGAAAAACAGACCGAGCAGTCAGCCCTTGGGGGGAAGAACTTCGCCCCGCACTTCTTGCACACCGTGCCGTCGATCTTCCCCTTCGAGAGGATGTCGACGAATTCTGCCGTCTTTGTCAAAGCGGTAAAGCTCTTTCTTCCAAACTTTTCGAAACCCATGTATCACCTCCCGAAAATGGTAACGTTGCCGTAGAGGCCCACGCCGCCGACATTATGGACGAGACCTATCCCCGGTTCGCCGGCCACCTGCATGGGTCCTGCCTCACCGCGGAGCTGAAGGACGATGGTTCTCATCTGGGAGCCCCCCGTGGCGCCGATGGGGTGCCCCTTGGACAGAAGACCGCCGTCCACGTTTACCGGTATTTTGCCTTCCTTATACGTGGCCTTTTCGCGTATCAACTGCTTCCCTTCTCCCTGAGGGGCGAAGCCGAGGCCCTCGTAAGCCATAATCTCGGCTATGGTAAAGCAGTCGTGGACTTCCGCTACCTTCACGTCTTTGGCGGTGATGCCTGCCATCTTGTACGCCGCCTCGGCCGCCTTGTACCCGACGCTCAGCCCTTTTTTGAAATCGGGCCTGGCAGCCATATTGACTGCCTCTGACGCCGCCCCTATGCCGAGGATCCAGACAGGCTTCTTGGATAAGCTCTTCGCCCTCTCCTTGCTCGCAAGGATGATGCAGGAACTGCCGTCCGCATTGGCGCAGCAGTCGCCCTGGCGAAGGGGCTGGGCCACGAGGGTATGCATCTTCGCGTCCGGGTTTGACGCATCGAAATCGCTCGCCGCCAACTTCTTGCGGTATACGGCCCTTTCATTGACGGTCCCGTACGAGGATGACTTGAGCCTCACGTTCATGAGGTCCTCGTGGGTGAGACCGTGGGCAGCCATGTAAGCCTGGGCGTACAGCGCGTAATAGGCCGGCATCATAGTGCCGAAGGGCGCCTCCCATTGTATGTCCGCACCCCTGCCCATCCTTTCTTGGGACTCGGCGGAGGTTATCTCCGACATCTTCTGGAAGCCGAGGACGACTACCACATCGTGGAGGCCTGCCTTGATCATGCTGTATCCTACCTTCACGCCCGTGCTGCTCGACGAGCAGACTGTCTCTACGTAGAAGGTCGGCTGCGGGATGAGCCCGAGGTACTCTGCGAGCACTCCCGCGGGCGACCGCTGCTTGTCATACTCGGGGGCGGAGCAGAAGACCGAGGCGTCCACGTCTTTCTGCGTGATTCCGGCGTCCTGCATAGCCTCCCTGAAGGCCTCAAAGGCCAGCTCGCGGATGGAGCCTCCGTAGCCCCTGACGAACGAGCTTTGTCCAACTCCGATGACTGCCACATCTTTTTCCATCACAACTCCTCCTTTGGCCCTTTTCTATTTTTTCCCTTTTCTTTTCTGGTAGACCGCCACAAAATGGCTGTGTTCCCCCAATGTCTTCGAGAAGACGTGTGTCCCGTCGTTCCTGGAGACGAAATAGAGCACGTCACTCTGGTCAGGGTAGAGCGCCGCCACGATGGAGCTCCTGGAGGGACTGCAGATGGGCCCCTTGGGCAGTCCCTTCATGCGGTAAGTGTTGTAAGGGGTGTCAGCCGCAAGATCGGCCTTGGTGAGGTCCCTTTTGAAATCTCTGCGGCCGTAAATTACCGTGGGGTCCGCGTCAAGGCTCATGCCGAGGCGAAGCCTGTTGTGAAAGACTGCAGAGATGAGCCTTTTCTCCTCCTCCATCTTCGCCTCCTTTTCGATGATGGAGGCGAAACTGATCACCTGAAAAGCATCCATACCCAATTCCTGCATCCGCAGGCGCATGTCCTCTCTATCGAGGAACCTGATGGTCCGCTGGGCGATCTTCTCCAGAAATTCGTCGACATCGACTTCTCTGCTGTAGAAATACGTGTCCGGCGCCAAGTAGCCTTCGAGAGAATCGGACGGGACGCCGACACGCCTCAAGAAATCGGGGTCGCTCGCCAGTCTCAGGAAAGATGCGCCATCCATGATCCCGGCCTTCTCTATTATCTCGCTGATGGTATAAAGATTATATCCTTCGACGATCCGGAGGGTATACACCCTCCTGTCGCCGTCTGCCATCTTCTTCGCTATGTCGAGTATCGACATGTGTTGGGACAACTCGTATTCTCCGGCTATGATGCGGCCCCTGTGCAGGAGGAGGGAACAGAGGAGGAAGAGATACTCCGACCTCACACGCTGTTCCCTTTTCAGGAGATGGGCTATGGCCTCTGTTCTCGTTCCCCTTTTCACGACAAAGCTCGTCTTTGTCCGGTCCCAGCCCATGGGAACACGGACGATAATGAAGATCACCAAAAGAAGAAGAATAAGCGCGAAAAGGGCAAATCCCTTATGCCTGCCCCTGGGCATCCAGGTACCCCTGAAGAATGATCTGGGCAGCCATTACGTCGATGGAACCCCTGCGCTTCTTTCGCTTTACCGATGCCATGTCGAAGACCCTGTGGGCTTCATCCGTCGTGAATCTCTCATCCCACAGATCGACCGGCACACCTGACTCGCGCTTGAGGATTTCTGCAAATCGCATCATCTCCTGCGCTCGTGGGCCCAGGGAACCGTCAAGATTCTTCGGCAATCCCACAACCACCATGGATACGCCAAGCTCCCGAACAAGCTCTCCTATTGCCGCGATATCCCGGGTACGGGAACCGGTCGTCGTGTAGAGTCTCAGGCCTTGGGCTATGGTACCGCTCGGGTCGGAAAGGGCAATGCCTATCCTCTTCTCCCCCACATCCAACGATAATACGCGCGCCATCATAGAGATTAACATAGCGGTCATGCCAGTTCAATAGGCAAAGGAAGCGCCCTCATGTGAATAAGTGACGGGTCTGCCCCCCTGTTCATCCCTAGGCACACATAGATGGGTTTGCCCGGCGGTTTGGTTGTGAAAACTTTCTTTTGTATACTTTTTGTCTCTTGACACACCTCGAAGTTTTGTTATAAAATGCACAAGAGAGGCAGACAGGTTTTCACAAGGAAACAAACGGGTTTTGGCCCACACGCATAGTCGACGCGGAGTTGGGGCTGTCGCCCCCTTGACAAAGGGCGCTTGTTTGATATACTGGACGCACCGCCTTACTACATCTAGAGGAGCTTGAAAATGAGGTATACGGAGACAGGCTTCAACCTGGAAATCGATCTGTCCAGAGGAAACGTCGAGAGGGTGGAAACAGACCCGAAACTGACCGAGCTTCATCTCGGGGGCCTGGGCACCAATGCCAAGATACTCTGGGACAGGGTTCCCCCTGAGACCGACCCCTTTTCTCCCGACACTCTGCTTATGTTCAGCACCGGCCTCCTGGGCGGCACGCCTGCTCCAGGCGCCAATCGCACGATCATCACCGCCTATTCTCCGCAAACCTTGCTCATGGGCTATTCGATGATGGGGGGATTCTTCGCCCCTGAGATGAAATACGCAGGCTACGACAAGATAATCCTTCGCGGCAAGTCCCCGAAGCTGGTCTATATATGGATACACAATGACAAGGTGGAGATACGGGACGCCAGCCACTTGAGCGGCAAGGGCGCCGTCGAGACTCAGGAGATCATTCGCAGGGAGCTGAAAGAGCCGAACGCCCAGGTAGCCGCCATCGGCCTGGCTGGCGAAAATAAAGTATATACGGCCTCCATCGAGCAGGGCAGGTCGAGCGCGAGCCGCCTCGGACTCGGCGCGGTCATGGGAGACAAGGGAATAAAGGCGATAGCCGTTCGCGGAACGAAGGACATCAACCTCGCGAGGCCGGCCGAGTTCCTGGAAACCTGCAACGAGGTCCTCAAGTACATAAAATACCGCAACGAGAACCCGGTCCCGAACGTCATGACCATCCTGCAGGGGCTCGGGTCGCCGCAGGAGATGCTCCACTTTGACGAGAAGTGGCATACCGAGAACTTTATGTGGGGAAATGCCCGCGTCCGGAGGAAGGATTTCTGGAACAAGGAAGTGGAAGAGAAATGGAAAGAGACCCAGGAAACCGTGAGGACGCGGCTCATAAGCTGCTATAACTGCCCCATGAAATGCGGGGCCATCATCTCCGTCCCGGGCCTCTCCACCTATATGATGAAGTGCTTCTCCAAGCTCACCTACACCATGGCAGCCTTCTCAGACCTCGATTTCGGGTTCAAGATCGCCCAGCGGGCCACGGAGTATGGTGTGGACGGGTTCTCGACCCCCCAGATCATGGCCTTCGCCTTCGAGCTGAAAGAAGCGGGTATCCTGACCGACGACGACTTTGCCGGATGCCCGACTGACAATGAAGGGAAGTTCTACTGGCTCCTCGACAGGATCGTCCGGCGGGAAGGGATAGGAGACATCCTGGCAAACGGCACCCATTGGGCGGCCCAGCATATCGGTAAAGGCGCAGAGGCGTACGCTCACAACAACATCAAGAAACACGAGCAGCTTCCTCTCAAGCTCGGAATGCTCAACCCTGTCTATTTCCTCATGTACGCCACGGGCGAGAAGATAAACATCACCCAGATCGAAGGCCAGTTCCCCCAGGCGCCCTTCATGACCATGGAAGAGAGGGAAGAGTTCGTGAAGGACTGGATCCAGGTCCCCGATGAGAGGTTCAAGCAGTACGTCCGCGACTGGGAGCCGAGAGGAGAGCGGTCGAACCCGTATTACCCCACCGTTGACATGTCAGTCGACATCGTCGAC
>Ga0335078_10000775_pt1 | contig 48650 bp, 44 predicted proteins | sample Lox_Sample_32_FD_206711 | JGI IMG/M metagenome (GOLD analysis project Ga0335078, IMG submission 206711) | Soil microbial communities from Loxahatchee National Wildlife Refuge, Florida, United States - Lox_Sample_3.2 | ecosystem: Environmental > Terrestrial > Soil > Wetlands | place: USA... | reverse complement strand
CCAGCGGGCCGAGCACGAAGGTCTGCGCCGCGTCGATGGGCTGCCGCACCCCGAAAATCTTCGACGGGGCGAACAGCAGCGACTGCGGGGTGCCGTTGTTGTTGTAGGGCGGCCCGTAGGTCGCGGTTTCGCTGGTCCCGTTCAGCTCGGTCGCGGCGGTGGCCAGGAAGTCGGCCGGTGCGACCTGGACCCAGCTGCGGACCGTCACCGGCGGCACGCTGGGCGAGGACAGCAGGCCGGCCAGGCCGAAGGTCAGCGCGAGCACGATCACTCCGGCGATCGTGCCCTCCTTCAGGATGTCGTAGCGCCGGGTCGGCCCGCGCCAGGCGGCCCGTTCCGCGGCCCGGGCGGCGCGGCGGGCGGACCGCCCGCGGGGGCGGCTGACCGGCAGCGGGTGGCTCACGCCGCGCATCCGGACCAGCAGCACGTGCCCGCCGACCAGCGCGATCAAGATGATGGGGATGAGCACGATGTGCCACATCAGCATCTGGCCGAAGTTCATCAGGTTGAAGAACGCCCCGACGCCGAGGGCGTTGAAGGCGTCCTTGCCGTTCGTGGCGATCCACTGGGAGTCGAAGTTCTGCTGCGACAGGTAGCCGGTGAAGCACTCCAGGATCGCGGCGACGAACGCGACCATGCCGGTGATCCAGGTCAGCGTGCGGCGCCCGCGCCAGGCCGCCATCCAGAACTTGCCCCACAGGTGGATGACCATGAACGCCATGAACAGCTCGACGCTCCACAGGTGGAGGCTGTTGAAGAAGTGGCCGACCGGGTTCGTGTGCCACCAGTCCGGGCCGCCCAGCGCAATGGCGAATCCGCTGGCCAGCACGACGCCCAGCGCGGCCAGCGTGGCCACGCCGAACACGTACACCCAGGAGGCCACGTAGGCGGGCTGGCGGTCGGGCAGCAGCGTGCCGGGCGGCAGCCTCCGCAGGCCCCAGTTCCGCACGCGGGCCGTCCACATCCGGTCATCCGGCCCGGGCGCGCTCGGCGCCTCCGGCTCCGCCGCGCTGTCGCCGTCCGCCGCGCCGGCCAGGGTGCCGCCGCCCGGTTCGCTCCCGCCGGTGGCCTGCGTGCGGCCATGCGGGAACGGCAGCAGCAGCGCCGCGCCGAAGATCACGACCATCACGGCGATCAGGACGAGGTTCGCCTCCGACACTGAGAAGATCGACCAGTTCAGGAACGTCCCAGACTGATTCAGATCGATCGCGACGGGCGGGGTGGCCGCGAGCGCCATGGCTGTCATCAGCTGCTCCGGAAGCGGACAACGCGGGACCGGCCCGCGCAGGCGGAAAAGGTACGTGCCGAATGTCCTCTGTGAGACGGGCGGCGTTCCAGGGATGTGTGTCACCTGCGGGTCAGGACTTTCGTCCTGGATAAAGGGCCCGATATTGCACGGCGGCTGGTCCGGAACAGGGACTTAGGGCCCGCCGGTTTCCGGACGTTGTTCCTGTGACGTGCGCAAACCCGTCGTGCTGCGCTAGGGGCAGGGCAGTCCGCCCGGGTGTCCAGGTCCCCGTCCGCGCCGGTCCCCGCCGCGGCAGCGGGAACGGTGGCCCCGCGATTTATGTGGGTGGTGGGATCGATGGCTCGGCAACTGGATCCGTGGCTCGGGGTACCGCAGGCCGCGGTGCTGGAGGAGAACCTCCTCGCGGTGCAGGTGCGCATGCAGGGGATAGAGGCCCGGCTCCGCGAGATGGAGGCCCGGCTCGGCCGGGTCGCCGTGGCCGGCGCCGAGACCAGGGCCTACGCGGATCGCCTCGGCGGGCAGACGCTGGCGCTGGAGGCGCGGCTGGCCGGGGTCGCCGCCGCCCTGCTCATGCTGGCCGACCAGGTTGCCGCCGGCGACGCGCCGGGCGGGACCGAAGAGGCGGCCGCCGCGGTCTCCCGCAAGGTCACCGAACTGCTGGAGGAGATCCCCTGCTGAGGCCCGGTCCGGGTCAGCAGGCCTCAGCGGCGCCCGGCCCGGTCACGGCGGGCCCAGCTCACCAGCGCGACGATCGCCCAGATGATGAGCCCCCAGAAGATGAGCGAGATGAGGATACCGAGCCCCCAGGCCCACCCGTGGACTCCGGTGCCCCAGTACCACATCATCGTCACCGGCCTCCTTCCCACTGGACATGGTGGTCTTAACGAAAGGATGCCGCCCGCCGCTGAACGCAGGCCGAACCGCCGCTGCGGACCCGCCGAACGTGCCGGGTCAAGCTCCTACCGGGCGCATCCTTGGACACCGGGACCTTGCGGTGCGGCTCGCTGCCGGCGCTCTTCAGGGCGGCGCTGATGGTGAGGATGCCGTTGTGGCAGCCGGCCGTCACGTCGTCGCCGTCGGCGTCCGCCGGCAGCGAGACCGTGCGGGTGAAGCGGCCGTAGCGGAACTCGGAATGGTGCCTGCCTTCGGACTCGTCGGTCCGCTCGGCCTTGATGGTGAGGTAGCCCGGCCCCACGATGACTTCGATGTCCTTGTCCGGATCGAAGCCAGGCAGCTCGGCCCGGACCACGTAGCGCCCGTCGGCGACGTAGTCCTCGACCCTGATCGGCTGGGCCAGGTAAGGACGGAGCGTCATGAACGGCGACTCCAGCCAGTCGAGCAGTTCCGGGACGGTCCTGGCGTCCCGGTGCAGCAGGGTGCCCATCGGCTTCACCTTTCGTTGAGCTGCGTGCCTACCTCATCACACGGCAGCGGCAACCGGGCTGGTAGGGACCAAGGCCCGTGCGGTGTCCGCCGTTGGTCGCGGCGCGGCGACGTCCGGCGCCCCGCCGAGCCGGACGATCTGGTCGACGTCGCCGGCGGCGACCGCCCGGTGCGTGATGAGCAGCCGCGTCCGCCCCCCGGTCGCGGCCAGCACGTCGCGGGTCACCGCGCGCGCCGTGCGGTCGTCCAGGTGCTCGGCCGGTTCGTCCAGGACGACGATGGGGAAATCCGCCAGCAGCACGCGGGCCAGCGCGAGCCGCTGCCGCTGCCCGCCGGACAGCCGCGCGCCGTGCTCGCCGACCGGGGTCGCCAGTCCCGCGGGCAGGCTGTCCACCCAGTCCAGCAGCCGGGCCCGGGCCAGGGCCGCGCGCAGGTCGCCGGGTGAGGCGTCCGGCCGGGCCAGCCGCAGGTTCGCCTCCAGGGTGGAGTCGAAGATGTGCGCGTCCTGCGCGCACAGGCCGATGATGCGCCGCACCGTGTCCGATTCCAGCGCCATGATGTCGGTGCCGCCGACCGTCACGGTGCCGGCCGCCGGGTCCAGGAACCGCAGCAGCACCATGGCCAGTGTGGTCTTGCCGCAGCCGCTCGGGCCGATCACCGCCACCCGCTGCCCGGCCGGGACGTCCAGGTCGAGGCCGCGCAGCACGTCCGGCCCGTCCGCTTCCCAGCGCGCCGTCAGCCCGCGGACCCGCAGGTCGCAGGGCGCGGCCGGGGCAGCGGCGGGCACCGCGGGCTCGGTCACCGGATCGGGCTGCGCGAGCACCTGCGATACCCGTGCGGTCGCCGACCGCAGCCGGGGCATTTCCTGCGCGGCGGGCGCCAGGCCCGCGAACACCTCGTGCGCGGCGAGCGGGAGCAGGACCACCACCGCGAGCGTGACCGAGGCCAGCGCACCGGAACGGACGGCCGGCACCCCGAGCACCACGGCGGCCCAGACGGCCGCGCCGGCGGCGAGCATGGCCACGGCCGCGCCGCTGCCCTTGGCGTAGGCCGAGCGGGCCTCACCGCGGGCTACCGCGCGGTCGGCGTCCGCGACCTGCCGGAGCGCCCGGCCGGCCGCGCCGAACGCGGTCAGCTCGCCGGCCCCGTGCAGCAGGTCCAGGCTGGCCGCGGCGAGCTCGCCGCGCGCCGGGGCGATCTGCCGCTCGGCCCGCCGCGCGATGGCCAGCGCGATCGCCGGGGCGGTCACCGCGGCACCGAGCAGGCTGGCCGCGAGCACCAGGCCGGCGCCGGGCAGCAGCGCGGCGGAGACGGCGACGGCGCCGGCTCCGGCCGCGGCGGCCACCGCGTAGGGCAGCCGCACCCGCAGCCACCGGTCGGCCAGCGAGTCGATGTCGGTGACCAGCCGGCTGAGCAGGTCACCGGACCGGAAGGCGGCGAGCCCGGCCGGGGCGAGACGCTCCAGCCGGCCGTAGGCGGTCATCCGCATCCGGGCCAGGATCCGCAGCGCGGCGTCGTGACTGGCCAGCCGCTCGGCGTAGCGGAATACGCTGCGCCCGATGCCGAACGCCTGCACCGCGGTGACCGCGACCAGGAGGTAGAGCACGGGCGGCTGCTGCGCGGCCCGCGAGATCAGCCACGCGGACGTGGCCAGCAGCCCGATGGAGCAGCCCGCCGCCAGCGTGCCGAGCACCCCGGCCAGCGTCAGCCTGCGCCCGGCCCGGCCGCCGGCGTCCGCGCCGTCCGCCGTGCCTGCCGCCGGGTCGTCGCGGCGCCGCAGCGCCGGCTCGGCGGCCGTGAACTCACCAGCGTCATCCGCCGGCTCGGCTCCGGCGGCGGTCAGCACCGTCACCCGGTCGGCGATGGCCAGGACGGTGGGCCGGTGCGCGGCGATGAGGATCGCCCGCCCGGCCGCGGCCTCGGCCCGCAGCGTGTCCAGCACGCGGGCCTCGGTAGCGGCGTCCAGCCCGGCGGTGGGCTCGTCCAGCAGCAGCACCGGCCGCTGGCCGCGGCGGGGGAGCAGGGCACGGGCGAGCGCCACCCGGCGGCGCTGGCCGGCCGACAGGCCGCTGCCGCGCTCACCCACCGGCTGGGTCAGCGGCACGTCATCCAGCGCCGCAGCGCGTGCCGCGGCCGCGATGGCCCCGGCGGGCGCGTCCGGCCAGCCGAGCCGGATGTTCGACTCCACCGTCCCGCGCAGCAGGACCGGGTCCTGCGGGACCCAGGCGACCCGCGAGCGCCAGTGGTCCGGGTCGATCAGGGACAGGTCCGTCTCGCCGTTCGGCCCGGTCACCGAGACCGTGCCCGCTGACGGCGGGACGAAGCCCAGCAGCACGTTCAGCAGGGTGGACTTGCCGCACCCGCTGGGGCCGGCCAGGGCGGTGATGGCGCCCCGGCTGACCAGCAGGCTGACCCCGTCCGGGGCGGGGCGGGAGCGGCCCGGCTGGGCCACCGCGACACCCGCTGCGCGCAGCACGCACGGCTCCGGCGCGAGCTCCTCGCCACCCGGCGGCGGCGGCTCCTCGAGCACCGCGAACGCCTCGTCGGCCGCGGCCAGGCCGTCCGCGCTGGCGTGGAACTGCGCGCCCACGGCGCGCAGCGGCAGGTACGCCTCCGGCGCGAGGATCAGCACGAGCAGCCCGGTGCGCAGATCCAGGTGCCCGTTGACCAGCCGCAGCCCGATGCTGACCGCGATGAGCGCGACCGACATGGTCGCGGCGAGCTCCAGGACCAGTGAGGACAGGAACGCGACGCGCAGCGTCCGCATGGTCGCGCTGCGGTATTCGCCGGTGACCTTCCCGACGGACGCGCGCTGCTCGCGGGACCGGCCGAACACCTTCAGCGTGGGCAGGCCCGCCACCACGTCAAGGAAGTGGTGCGACAGCCGGGCCAGGGCCGCCCAGCGCCGCCGGGCGTAGGCTCCGGTGGCCATGCCGGCCAGCGCGCCGAACAGCGGGATCAGCGGCAGGGTGACCAGGATCGTGACCCCGGACAGCGGGTCGGCCGTGCCGACCCGGATCAGCACGGCGGCCGGCACGATCACGGCCAGGATGAGCTGCGGCAGATACTTGGCGAAGTACCCGTCCAGCGCGTCGATCCCCTCGGTGGCCAGCGCAGTCAGCTCCGCACTGCGGCGGCCAGCCAGCCAGCGCGGCCCGAGCGCGGCGGCGCGGGCCAGCACGCTCCGCCGGAGCTGCGACTTGACCGCCGCGCTGGCCCGGTAGGACGCCGCCTCCGTCGCCCACGCGATCAGCGCGCGGCCGGCCAGCACGGCGGCCAGCGCGATCACGACGCCGCGCAGCGACCTCAGCGTGGCGCCGTGGTCCACCGCATCCGCGATGGCCCCCGACAGCAGCTGCGCCTGCGCGATGATCAGCCCGGCGGCCGCCGCACCCAGCGCGACCAGCACGGCGATGGCCAGCGCCGTCTGCCGGGCGTGCCGCAGCAGCCGGGGATCGAGCGGTTTCACCGCGCGGCCGTGGAGGGTGTCTCCGGCGTGCCGGGGCGGGCCAGGCCGATCGAATCGTCCGGCCCCGCCGGGGCGGGCGGCACGAGCGGGGCGGGCGAGTCGGCGGTCCCGCCGGGCACGCTGATCCGCTTGCGGAACACCCAGTACGTCCAGGCCTGGTAAAGCAGCACGAACGGCAGGAAGATGCAGGCGATCACGGTCATCAGCGCGAGCGTCTTGGCCGTGGAGGACGCGTTCGCGACGGTGAGCGTGAACAGGGGACTGGTCGAGGAGCGCAGGACGTCCGGGAACAGCGCGCTGAACAGGGCACCCGTCGCACACGCGATGGCCACGGCCACGGCCGCGAACGCGTATCCCTCACGGCCGGCCCGGCTGGCCAGCACGCCGCCGATCAGCGTGACCGCGGCCACCGCCGCGAACGCCACCGCGGCGACCCCGGTGGCCACGTGGCCCGGGCTGCGGTAGCTGGCCATGGTCCAGGACAGGAAGGCGGCTGCGGCCACGATCGCGCCCACGCCCACCGGCCAGGCCAGCGCGTTGGCCCGGCGGCGCAGGTCACCGGTGGTCTTCAGGCCCAGGAACAGCGCGCCGTCCAGCGTGAACAACGCCAGCGTGGTCACCCCGCCGAGCAGCGAATACGGGTTGAGCAGGCTGAAAAAGTTGCCGGTGTAGTTGTGCGCGGCGTTCAGCGGGATACCGTGCAGCACGTTGCCAAACGCGACCCCCCACAGCAGCGCGGGCACCAGCGACCCGCCGAAGATGGCGGCGTCCCAGCCGCCCCGCCAGCGGGCGCTGTCCCGCTTGCCGCGGTACTCGAAGGCCACCCCGCGGAAGATCAGGCACACCAGCACGACCAGCAGCGGCAGGTAGAAGGCGCTGAACATGGCCGCATACCAGCCGGGGAAGGCCGCGAAGGTGGCGCCGCCCGCGGTCAGCAGCCACACCTCGTTGCCGTCCCAGACCGGGCCGATCGTGTTGATCACGGCGCGGCGCTCGGCGTTGGCCCGGCCGAGCACCGGCAGCAGGATGCCGACGCCGAAGTCGAAGCCCTCCAGCACGAAGTATCCGGCCCACAGTACGGCGATGGCGATGAACCATATGTCGGACAGGTGCAGCACGGCAGGCTCCCTCAGGTGGTCCGTCCAGCGGGTCAGTAGACGAGTTCCAGTGGCTTGTCCTCGTCGCTCGGCGCGCCGGGCGGGGGCTCGGTGGGCAGGCCCGCCCTGGCGTACCTGAGCAGCAGGCCCACCTCGACGACGGCCAGCCCGCCGTACAGCAGAGTCAGGATGATCATCGAGGCGAGTACCTCGCCCGCCGAGTTGGCCGACACGCCGGCGGCCGTCTTCATCTGCCCGAAGACAATCCACGGCTGGCGGCCCATCTCGGTGAAGATCCAGCCGAACGAGCACGCCACCAGCGGTAGCAGCGGCAGCGCGATCGCCGACCACAGCAGTGCCCGGCGCCAGCCGCCGGTCAGGCTGATCCCGGCCGGGTTGCCCCGCAGGCGGCTGCGCCGCAGCACCCACAGCGCGACGATCGCCACCAGCGCGGCCAGCATGCCGATGCCGATCATGAGCCGGAAGCTCCAGTACGTCACCGGGATGATCGGGGTGTAGGAGCCGGGCCCGTAGATCTGGCTGTACAGCGCCTGGATGTTGTCGATGCCCTGCACGTTGCCGCTGAAGTTGCCGGTGGCCAGGAAGGACAGCAGCCCGGGGATCTTGATCGCGAAGACTTCCTTGGAGCCGGTCAGGCTGCCGATGGTGAACAGCGAGAACGAGGCCGGCTTGGCGGTGTGGTAGAGCGCCTCGGCCGCGGCCATCTTCATCGGCTGGTACTTCGTCATGATCTTGCCCTGGATGTCACCGGTGATCGCGGTGAGCACCGCGGCGACCAGGACGGTGATAGAGCCGGCCTTGGCCGCCGAGCGGAACGCGACGGCCGCGGACCGGGACGCGGCGTCGGGCCCGGCCGGGCGGCGGATCAGGTGCCACAGCGCCACCGCGGCGACCAGCGCCCCGGCCACCATGAAGGCGGCCGCGATCGTGTGCGGGAACGTGACGAGCTGGGTCGGGTTGGTGAGCACGGCGACGAAGCTGGTGAGTTCCTCGCGGTGGGTCGCCGGGTTGTAGTGGTAGCCGACCGGGTGCTGCATCCAGGAGTTGGCGGCCAGAATGAAGTAGGCGGACAGCATCGTGCCGACCGCGGTCAGCCACATGCACGCCGCGTGCAGCTTGGGTGGCAGCCGGTCCCAGCCGAAGATCCACAGGCCCAGGAAGGTGGACTCCAGGAAGAAGGCGAGCAGCGCCTCCACGGCCAGCGGCGCACCGAAGATGTCACCGACGAACCGCGAGTAGGCCGACCAGTTCATGCCGAACTGGAACTCCTGCACGATCCCGGTCACCACGCCCATGGCGAAGTTGATCAGGAACAGCTTCCCGTAGAACTTGGTCAGCCGCAGCCAGCGGTCGTCCCCGGAGCGCAGCCACGCGGTCTCAAACCCGGCCACCAGGAAGGCCAGGCCGATGGTGATCGGCACGAACAGGAAGTGGTACACAGTGGTGATACCGAACTGCCACCGTGAAAGCTCGAGCACGTTCACCCGTGGCCTCCCAGGCTCGGTCTGCTGATGACGGCGATCCGCGGACACGGGATTCTCCGCGCCGTAAACGATCATCATTGGCAAACCCGCAGCTCACGTAGGGACGCGGGGCCTCAACGCCGGGGGACCAAGGTCCTTCCGTGCAATCCCACCGCGCTACCGGCGGACGATACGCCGGCCGCTGATCCGGTGCGGCGCAATGCGGATGTACGCGTCGTGGTCATCGCCCGGCCACGGCAGCACCGCCGCGCACCGCTGCAGGTGCGCCAGCTCGGTGCGCTGCAGCACACGGTGCGCCTGGCCCTGCACCAGCACGCTCCAGGCCTGCTCCATCGCCTCGTCGATGTGGTCGACCTCGAAGGAGACGTCACCGTCGCCGTGCGCGGCGATCACGGAGCCCGATCCGGTCCGGATCACGATCGTGTTCGCGGTCATCGCGAAGTTGACCGGCAGGATCACGGTGCCGGACGCGGTGGAGAACCCGATCCGCCCGACGCCGCCCGTCGCGATCAGCTGGCGGCACTCCGCGGCCGGCAGGCGCTCCAGGATGACCTCCCGGGTGGGCGCCTTGCCGCTGCCGGGCGGGGAGTCGATGCCCGCCCCGAGCAGCGCCGACGGGCTGGTCTGCAGGGCCGCGGCGAGCTGGCGCAGCACGGAGCTGGAGGGCATGCCCGGGTAGTTCTCCAGGAACTCCAGGTAGCGCAGGCTGACGTTGGCCCGCGCGGCGACCTGCTGGCGGGTAAGCTTCAATTCGGAGCGGCGCTGGGCGACCCGCCGGCTCAGATCGCCTGGGTAGGGCGGTGATGGCCAGGAACCGCCGTCGGGGCGAGCCGGGCGGTGTTCAATTTCCGGGCTGGCGGTCATGCTGCCCCACCTCACTTCTGCGCAGCGCGCTGGGCCTGGCCGGAGCCAGGCCGTCGGCTGGTACGGGCCGAGGGACCGGTTGGCGCCCCTCTGGGTCACGCCTTTGAGAATTGTCAATACCGGGCGCTGCGGCGAGGGCCGTCGGCAACGTAGCGCCGGGACTTTGGTCCGTACCGGATCTTGACAATGGCGGGTTACGCGTGCGGGCAGGTCAGTGCCGGCTGGCCCGGCGGGCGCGCGTTCCGTCCCTGTCCGCCTGATCCCGGTTTCCCGCCCTTCATGATCGCTGTCTGGCCCTTGAGCGGGGCTGATGGTTACGCTGGGCAGTGCGGCTCAGTGCGGCGGATCAGTAAGAGGACAGGGAGCTGAGAGGGTTGCCCGATGGAACCTGCGTCCGGTAATTCCGGGATGCTGCCGCAGCTTCAGATGGACGAGCTGCTGCTGGAGCTGCAGGCGCGGCTCCAGATGATCCTCGCGACCCGGGACCGGATGCACGGCCTGCTGCAGGCGGTCGTCGCGATCGGCTCCCGCCTGGACCTGGAGAGCACGCTGAAGCGGATCGTCGAGGCGGCCGTCGGGCTGGTGGACGCGCGGTACGGCGCGCTCGGGGTGATCGGCGAAGGGCAGCGGCTGGCCGAGTTCGTGCCGGTCGGCATGGACGAGGACGACATCAGCAAGGTCGATCACTGGCCCGAGGGGCGCGGCCTGCTCGGCAAGCTGATCGATGATCCGCGCCCGCTGCGGCTCGCGAACATCGCGGCGAGCCCCGACTCCTCGGGTTTCCCGGTGGGGCACCCGCCGATGAAGAGCTTCGTCGGCGTCCCGGTCCGGGTCCGCGACGAGGTGTTCGGCAACCTGTATCTCACCGAGAAGCAGGGCGGCGGCGCGTTCACCGAGGACGACGAGGCGGTTCTGGTCGCCCTCGGCGCCGCGGCGGGTGTCGCGATCGAGAACGCCCGGCTCTACGACGCGGCCCGGCGGCAGCAGCGCTGGATGCAGGCCAACGCCGAGGTGGCCACCGCGCTGCTGTCCGGTGCCGCCCCGGATGAGGTGCTGGCCGCGGTGACCCGGCAGGTGCACGAGCTGTCCCACGCGGACCTGGCGGTGCTGGCGCTGCCCGAGCAGGACGGCCGGCTGCTGACGATCGACTTTGCCGAGGGCGACGGCGCCGACGCCGCGCGCAGCCTGATGCTGCCGGTCGAGCATTCGCTGTCCGGGCACGTGCTGTCCACCGGGGAGCCGCTCGTGGTGGAGGACTTCGCCGCGGACACCCGCACCGCCGATGTGGTCCGCGGGCCGATGGGCCATATCGGCCCGGCGGTGCTGTTCCCGCTGGGCGCGGCGGGAGACGTGCGCGGCGTGCTGACCATCGGGCGCCGCCGCGGCGGCATGCCGTTCCCGGAGGCCACCACGGACGTCGCCGCCTCCTTCGCGGCGCAGGCGGGGATCGCGCTGGAACTGGCTGCCCGCCGCCGCGACGCGGAGCGCCTGTCGCTGTACGAGGACCGCGACCGCATCGCGCGGGACCTGCACGACCTCGTCATCCAGCGGCTGTACGCGACCGGCATGTCGCTGGAGGGCACGGTGCCCATGATCAGCAGGCCGGAGGCCGCCACCCGGGTCAAGCGGGCGGTGGACGCGATGGACCAGACCATCAAGGACATCCGCCTGACGATCTTCGCGCTGCAGTCCCGCGGCCAGGAGGAGCAGCCGAACCTGCGTGAGGCGATCGTCGCCGTCGTCGAGGAGATGACGCCCTCGGCGGGCTTCACGCCGTCGCTGCGGCTCGGCGCGAAGCTCAACGACCAGGTACGGCCGGCGATCGCCGAGGACATGCTGTCCGCGCTGCGCGAGGCGCTGTCCAACGCGGTCCGCCACGCGCGGGCCAGCCGGGTGGATGTGAGCGTGGATGTCGACCCGGACGGTTTCCTCACCGTCCGGGTGACCGACAACGGCGTCGGGATTCCGCCGGACGGGCGGCGCAGCGGGCTGCGGAACCTGCGGCTGCGGGCCGAGAAACTCGGCGGGGAGCTGCGGCTGGGACCGGCCGACGCGGCGGGGCGGGGCACCGAGCTGGTGTGGCGGGTGCCATCCGGCGCGGTCCATGGCTAGCAGGCGGCGGCCAGCAGTTCCTGGCCGGTCACGATGCCCGGCATGATGCGGAAGAAGTACCCATCGCCTGCCACGGCCCACGAAGTGAGGCCGATGGCCTGGAGCCGGCGGATCTCGTGCGGGTCGACTACCTCGCGGGCGTTGCCCACAATGGTCACGCTCCAGCCCCGGTGAGTGTCGAAGTCCACGTGGTCGGCCTCGAACGCCACGACGGTGTGGTGCAGGGCCGAGGACAGCACGCTGCCGGGATCAACCCGGATCACGATATGCCGGCCGTCGAGGGCGAACCTCACCGGCTCGACGGCGGGCAGCGCGTTCTTGGTGTAGGCGATGCGTCCGACCGGGACCGACTTGAGCAGCCGCAGGCATTCTCCCGCCGGAAGCATCCGAAGTGTTGGGGCGTCTGCGCTCATGATCCATGGATATTCCCCCGGCAGGGTGGCGCACAGGGACGAAGGCCCTGCTCAGCTAAGCAGGAAGGTCCTTTCCCTGATGGTCGTTCGCGCCGCCTTCCTCGCCGAAAATCCGCGCCGCGTACGCGGCGGCCTGGGTGCGCCGTTCCATGCCGAGCTTCTGGAACAGCGCCGACACGTAGTTCTTGACGGTCTTCTCGGCCAGGTAGAGGCGCTCGCCGATCTGCCGGTTGGTCAGCCCCTCGCCGATCAGCTCCAGGATCCGGCGCTCCTGCCCGGTCAGCCCCTCCAGCGGGTCCCGCTTCTGCGACGTGTCGCGCAGCCGCGCCATGAGCTGGCTGGCCGCCTTGGGGTCCAGCATCGACTGCCCGGACGCGACCGTCCGCACCGCGCCGACCAGGTCGGTGCCGCGGATCTGCTTGAGCACGTAGCCGGCCGCCCCGGCCATCACCGCGTCGAACAGGGCCTCGTCGTCTCCGAACGAGGTAAGCATCAGGCAGGCGACCTCCGGCATCCGGGACCGGATCTCCCGGCAGACCGAAACCCCGTCCCCGTCGGGCAGCCGGACGTCGAGCACCGCCACGTCCGGCCGCAGGGCCGGAATCCGGGCCAGGGCGGACGCGGCCGTGCCCGCCTCCCCGATCACCCGGATATCCGGCTGAGCCTCCAGCAGATCGCGGACGCCGAGCCGGACAATCTCATGATCATCAAGCAGAAAAACCCGGATCGCCTCGTCCGGGGCATTGTTGTCGCGCACAAACCAAACGTATCTTCCCGCGGGCGTGTCGGGAACCACATCGGCGGCCGAGTCCGCCGACCCGGGCCGGGGCTGGTCAGGCTGGTTCCTGCGGCCCGGGCCGACGGAGCGTGCCCGGCTCAGCGGAGCTTGCGCAGGAACAGGTCCTGCGGCTTGGCCGGCGTGATCCGGATCCGTGCGTCCACGGCGGCCACCCCGTCCGGGCGCGCGATGACCGGGTTCAGGTCCAGCTCGGCGACCTCGGGCAGGTCGTCGGCCAGCCGGGAGATGCGCAGCAGCGTGTCCCGCAGCGCGGCGAGGTCGGCGGGCGGGCTGCCCCGGTGGCCGAGCAGCAGCGGTGCCGACCGGATGGAGTGAATCAGCTCGTCGGCATCGGTGTCGGTGAGCGGGGTGAGCCGCGCCGTGTGGTCGGCCAGCACGTCCGTGGCGACACCGCCGAGCCCGAAGATGATCAGCGGCCCGAACACGGGTTCCTGGGCGACGCCGATGATCACCTCGGTCCCGCCCGTGATCATCGGCTGGAGCAGCACCTGGCGCAGCCGAGGCCCGAACTTGCTGGTCAGCAGGCGCCACGCGCGCCGTATCTCGATCTCGGTACGCAGGTCGAGCTGGACCGCGCCCGCGTCGGTCTTGTGCAGCAGGCCGGGAACGTCGGCCTTCAGCACGACCGGGCCGCCGACGGCCGCGGCGGCCTTCACCGCCTCGTCGGCGCTGCCGGCCGGCGTCAGCTCGGTCAGCGGGATGCCGTAGCACTGTAGCAGCTCGGCCACCTTGTCCGGCGGCAGCCAGCCGCCGGTGGGGAAGCGGTGCAGGTAGCCCTGGATCAGGGCCCGGGCGTCGTCCGGCGTGACGTCGCTGAACTCGTGGATGCGCCCGGACGGCCGCGCCCGCCACCCGCCGTAGCCTGCCGCGCGCGCCATGGCCTGGGCGGCGGTCTCCGGGTCGGCGTAGCACGGGATGGACGGCGCCTGGGCCCCGGCCCCGCCGCGGATGATCCGCGGCATCAGCTGGACGGTCTCGGCCTGGTCGAGCACGGCCGCCGCGAGCGGCACGCTGACGTCGGCCGAGCGGATCGCCGAGACGAGGTCGCCGGTGGCCGCGGTCGACAGGACCAGGGCGATGACCGCGTCCACGCCCTTGTCCGCGGCGACCATCTCCAGGCAGCGGCGGAACGAGTCCTCGGACACGGTCGCGGTGGTGTCCACCGGGCCGGTGACCGCGCCGCCGGCCGGCACCAGCGCGTGCAGCCGCCGCCGGGTCTCGCCGCTCAGCCGGTGCACGATCAGGCCGTGCTCGGTGCACGAGTCGGCGGCCAGCACGCCGGCCCCGCCGATGTTGGACACGATCGCCACGTGCGAGCCGGCCGGGACCGGCTGGGTGGCCAGCAGCGCGGCGACGTCGAGCAGTTCACCGAGGCTGTCCGTCGCGATGACGCCGGCCTGCCGGAACAGCGCCTCCCGGTTCACCAGCGGCGAGGCGATCGCCGCGGTGTGCGGGGCGGCGGCCTGCTGGCCGGGCGCCGGCCGGCCCGCCAGCACCGTCAGCACGGGCATGGACCGGCCGACGTGCCGGGCGGTGCGGGCGAACTTGCGCGGGTTGCCGAACGACTCGATGTACAGCACCGCGAGCTTGGTGATGCCGTCCTGCGCCCACCACATCAGCATGTCGTTGCTGGAGATGTCGTACTTGTTCCCGATGGAGGCGAACGAGGAGACCCCGATGCCCAGCCGTGACAGCCGGTCGGCCAGCGCGAACCCGAGACCGCCGGACTGCATGACCAGGCCCGCCGTGCCGGGTGCGGGGTGCCGCGCGGCGAACGTCGCGTCCAGGCCGATACCGGGCACGGCGACGCCGAAGCAGTTGGGGCCGACCAGCCGCATGCCGTAGCGGCGGCAGATGGCCAGCAGGTCCGCGCCCTGCGGGGTGTCCAGCCCCGCGGTGATGACCACCAGGGCCTTGACGCCGCGGCGGCCGCATTCGTCGGCCACCGCCGACACCCGGGCCGCCGGCACCGCGATCACCGCGAGATCGACCGGCTCGGGCAGCGCCGCGACCGACGGCACGCAGGTGACCGCCTCCATGTGGGCCGCGTGCGGGTTCACCGCGTACACCCGGCCCTGGTAGCCGTCGGTGACGATGTTGTGCAGGATAGCGCGGCCCACCGTGCCCATCCGGCGGCTGGCGCCGACCACGGCCACCGAGGCGGGCTGGAACACGTGCCGCAGGCTCGCCACGTCGGCCTGGCTCTCCCGGGCCGCCGCCGCGTCCAGGTACGGGTCCCAGCGCGGGTCGGCATCATCGCCGGGCAGCTCGCACATGAACTCGATCACGCTCTTGTCGAGCTGGCGCCGGACGGTCAGCCCGGCGTCCCGGAAGACGCGCAGCATCTCGGCGTTCTGCGACAGCACCGCGGCGGTGAAGATGGTGATGCCACGCTGGCCGGCCTCGGACACCAGGTGCTCCAGCAGCAGCGTGCCGATGCCGCGGCCGTGCATGGTGTCCGGTACGGCCATGGCGACCTCCGCCGTGCCGTCGCCGGTGACCTCGTAGCGGGCTACGCCGATGACCTGCTCGCCGCACAGTGCCAGCAGCGCGGCGTGGTCGGCCCCGGGCGGCCGGCAGACCTGCCCGGCCTCCTCCGCGGCCGATTGCCGGCTGAAGTTGAAGAACCGCAGGTACAGGTTGTCGCCGGACATGCCGTCGTGCATGGCCTGGACCGCCGGCGCGTCGTCCGGCCTGGCCGCCCGGATCTCGACCGTTGTCCCGTCGGTCAGCAGCGCGTACACGCTGGCGCTGGCGGTCACGGGTGTGATGCTCATCCTGCCTCCCCAGATCGTGCCGCGCGAGATCGTGCCGCGCGGCCGGTCAGAACAACGGCCCGGACACGGGGGTGTAGCTGGCCGGGACGGGGTAATCGAACCGGTCGCGCACGGCGACCACGCCCTCCAGGTGCCTGACCGCCGCGACGATGTCGCGGCCGAGGGCCGCGGTCTCGGGGCTGCCTTCCAGTGTCACGATGCCATCCTTCACGGTGACCGTGAAGGCGCCCGGATCGGTCAGGAACCGTTCCAGCAGGATATGCTGGGTGATCTCGCGGTAAATGTCTTTGTCCGTGCGGCTGAATACGCTCAGCACGTCGGTGCGGCTGATGATCCCGACCAGCTTGCCGTCCGCGTTGACCACGGGCAGCCGCTTGACCCGCCGGTCGTGCATCAGGTGCGCCGCGTGGCTGACCAGGTCCTCGGGGGCAACCGTGACCGGCGGCCGGCTCATCAGCTCGCCCGCCGTCGCGCCCCTGGCCTTCTCCAGGTCGTGGCGGTGCAGCAGCCCGGACAGCGGCCCGGCGTGGCTCTCGTACCCGCCTTCGAGGGCCTCCTTGGCGATCAGGTCGGCTTCGGACACGACCCCGATGACCCGACCCTGGTCGTCGACGACGGGAAAGGCGCTCACCCGGCGGTCGCGCAGCGTGGCGGCGATCTCCTTGAACGATGCGCCGGTGTGTACCGCCACCACGTTCCTCGTCATGACATCCATCACCTTGGCGCTCATCGCGCTCGCCTTCTTTCGTCCAAGCGTTCCTTGCCCCAGTACACGGGATCCCGGGCCGGGCAGGTACCGGTAAACGGCCAGAATGGTGCGGGGCGTCCGGCCCGCACCACGGGGCCGAAGGTCCCGGGTGCCGCTTCGCTACCGTTATCGGGTGCCCGACTGCCGCCTGGTGCTGCTGCGTCACGGTGAGAGCGCGTGGAACGCGCGGGATTTGTTCACCGGCTGGGTGAACGTCCCGCTGTCCGCCCACGGCGAGCAGCAGGCGACCCGGGCCGGTGACCTGCTCAGCGCGCATGACCTGCGCCCGGACGTCGTGCACACCTCGGTGCAGCGGCGCGCGATCCGCACCGCCGAGCTGGCTCTGGCCGCCTGTGACCGGGACTGGATCCCGGTGCGCCGGTCCTGGCGGCTGAACTCCAACCACTACGGCGCGCTGCAGGGCCGCAGCAAGGCTGAGGTGCGCGCGGCGTACGGCGAGGAGCAGTACATGTCCTGGCGGCGCGGGTACGACGTCCGGCCGCCGCTGCTGGCGGCCGGCGCGGAGCATTCGCAGTTCGCCGACCCGCGCTACGCGGGGCTGCCGCCGGAGGCCCGGCCGCGCGGGGAATCGCTGCGCGACGTCACCGCGCGGCTGCTGCCGTACTGGTACGACGGAATCGTCCCCGACCTGCGGCAGGGCTCGCTGGTCCTGGTGGCCTCGCACGGCAACACGCTGCGCGCCCTGATCAAGCACCTGGAGTCGGTCAGCGACGACGCCAGCGCGGGGCTGAGCGTGCCCAACGGCGTCCCGCTGCTGTATGAACTGGACGCCGATCTGCGCCCGGCCGCATGCCGTCATATCAGCTCGTAGCCCGGGTTGATCATGGCCCGCGGCCTTTCCTGGTGCAGGAGCGAAGGCCGCTGCGGCGGGGCCCTGAGCTTTCAGGCAACCAGGTCCGGACGGCCGCCATCAGGGTCGGCGGCCAGGAACGAACGGGACTTAGGTCAAGCCGGGCGGGGCCTTCGTTACCGGGCCCTCGGCGGCCACCGTGCTGCCGGGAGGCTAGAGGAAGGTCTGGTCCTCGGGGTCGTGCTCGCCGAACACGTGCGCAGCGTACGCGGCCGCCTGGGTGCGCCGTTCCATGCCCAGCTTCTGGAACAGGGCCGAGACGTAGTTCTTGACCGTCTTCTCGGCGAGGAACATCCGCTCGCCGATCTGCCGGTTGGTCAGCCCCTCGCCGATCAGCTCCAGGATCCGCCGCTCCTGGCCGGTCAGGCCCGCCAGCGGATCCCGCTTCTGCGAGGTGTCCCGGAGCCGGGCCATCAGCTTGCTGGCCGCCCGCGGATCGAGCATCGACTGGCCGGACGCGACCGTCCGCACCGCCCCGACCAGGTCCGTGCCGTGGATCTGCTTGAGCACGTAGCCGGCCGCCCCCGCCATCACCGCGTCGAACAGCGCCTGGTCATCTTCGAAGGAGGTGAGCATCAGGCACGCGACACGGGGCATCCGGGACCGGATCTCGCGGCAGACGCTGATGCCGTCCCCGTCGGGCAGCCGGACGTCCAGAATCGCCACGTCGGGCTGCAGCGCCGGGATCCTGGCCAGGGCGGACGCGGCGGTGCCCGCCTCGCCGACCACGCGGATGTCCGGCTGGGCCTCCAGGAGATCGCGGACCCCGATACGCACCAGCTCGTGGTCATCCAGCAAGAACACCCGGATGGCCGGACTCTCCGGCTCGTTGTCCGTCATCAGCCAGCCACGCTTTCTCAACGCATATCCGCCCCGTTGGGGCGGTCCAGTGTTTGCCTCACGGTATGCACAGCGGGCGACCTTGGTCAGGGACCAAGGTCCCCGGAGCAGGCGATACTTGGTCCCGGCGAACCGGGAATTGGTCCCCCCGGGCAGGGGGAAAAGGGCCCGCATCCCCGGTGAATTGTGCCTCTGACCAGCGCACGGGAAAGCCCTCAGGATCGGGGGCATCGGCATTCACCCGGCAACATGGGAGCGAAAATGTCCGGCATCATCGTGGGAATCGACGGTTCGCCCCATTCGCAGCCGGTGCTGGAATGGGCCATGCGGGAAGCCGCGGCGCATGGCGTGCCGCTCACGGTGCTGACCGTTGAGCAGGTCGCCGCCAGCGGATGGCACGGGACGGTCGTGTTCCCTGCCGACGAGAAGTATCTGGCCGCGGCGCGGAAGGCGGCGGCGGAACTCATCGCCAAGGTGGCCGAGCAGCTGGGCCAGGCCTCGCCGTCCGCGGTGACGCTGCGGGCCGTCTTCGGGCTGCCTGCGGAGGAGCTGGTCGAGGCGTCCCGTGGCGCCGATCTCGTGGTCGTCGGGTCCCGCGGCACCGGGGGCTTCTCCCGGGTGGTGCTCGGCTCGGTCAGCAACCACCTGATGCACCACGCGCACTGCCCGGTCGCCATCGTCCCGGCCGGGCGCGCCTAGCCTCCGGCTCGCCCGGGCCCGCTCGCCCGGCGCAGCGCTCACTGCGGAGCCCGCACCCACGGTGCGGGCTCCGTGCCATGCGCGGGCGCGTGTTACATGCGCCGCATGCGCTGGAACCGGCGGATGTCGTCCTTGCCCGCGAGCACGGCCAGGAATATGAAAGCCGCGAGCGCAGCCAGGATGATGAACTTCATGATCGGCCCCCTTCTTTGCCGCTGGCACGGGCCGGTGCGAGGCGGGCCCGCCCAGAGCCTGCGCGCCCGGGTACCCCGGGCGCTTTCACCGGCTCTGACGGTTATGTTCTCTCGCCGGGTAGCGTAGGGCCAGAGGCCGGCCATCCGGCGGGGCATACGGCCCGCCAGGCCCGGCCGATCCGCAACGCCGCGTAAACGATAGGCAAACTCCAGGTAACGGGACTTTAGCCCCTGGAGGTCAGCGCCGGGAACTGCATCGAATGGGAACGCACTGAGCTAGGGGCGGTCCACCATGACGACGCAAGATACGGTTCACTACCACCGGCAGCGGTGTGCGCCGCATCTGGCCCGGCTGCGGATGCTCGCGGTCGGCCCGGGCGGCGCGCCACTGCGGCCGTGCGCCGTGCAGCAGATCAGCGAGGCCGCCGACGCCATCCTGGCCGAGGTCAGATCGGCCACGACTGACCGGGCCGGCTCGCCGGCCGCCGCATCCCTGCTGGCCACCCGGCTGACCCGGCTGGAGAACGCCGCACACCAGATGATCGGCTCGGTGCAGGCCGGCAACGCCGCTGCGCTGCGCGAGCAGATTTACCGGTTCGACGTGCTGACCGATGCGATCTGGACCGTGCATCTTTCGGAGTGTGAGCGAGGCCGCCGTGCTGTGCTGGCCGGCCGCCCCGCCTCCCGGTAATGGGCCTCAGCCGGCCGGGGCCCCGGCGAGCGCCGCGACCACGCCCAGCGCCGCGGCGCCCACGAGGGCGCTGACCACCCCGCGGCGCAGCGCGATCAGCCAGGCCGCGGCCAGGGTGAGGACGGCCAGCTGCCACAGGTGCGCCAGCGCGAGGGCCAGCGGGACGGTGGCCCCGGCGATGGCGCCGATCGCGGCGGGCCCGGCGCCGGACAGGAACGCCTGGATCGCCTGGTTGCGGCGGAGCTGATCGAAGCGCGGACCGCCCGCGAGCACGAAGACGAACGACGGCGTGAACGCGACCAGCGACGCGAGCAGGCCGCCGCCGATCCCGGCAGCGGCGTAGCCGACCACCGCCACGGTCTGCACCACGGGCCCCGGGGTGATCTGGCCGAGCGCGACCGCGCTGAGGAACTGCGCGCTGGTCATCCAGTGGTACGTGTGCACCGCGTCGCGCTGCATCAGCGGGATGATGACGAAGCCGCCGCCGTAGGATAGCGCGCCGACCTTGACCGCCACCCACGCCACGGACAGCAGGCCGCCCGCGGGCACGGCGGTGGCCGCGAGCAGCGGCAGCAGCGCCGGCGGCGGGCCGGGGGCCGCCCGCCGCCACGGCCGCCGGGTCACCAGCAGCTCCGTCAGCCCGCATCCGGCCAGCACCAGGACGAGGAACGGGCCGACGAGCGCCGCCGCCGCGCCGCCGGCGATCAGGTAACCGGCCCACCGCAGCCGCGCGGCCCGGCCCGTGCCGGCGCGCCGCCAGCTCGCCGGCGCGAGCCCGATCGCCGCGGCGAGCGCGACCGCCGGGACCGCTGCGCCCGCCCCGCCCGCGGCGCCGACGGCCCACCGGGGCGGATGAGACGCCAGGAACAGCGCGGACAGGGCCAGGATCACGATCAGCCCGGGAACGATGAAGCACACCCCGCCGACCACCGCTCCCCGCGCCCCCCGCAGCCGCCACGCGCAGTAGATCGCGAGCTGCGTCGATGCCGGGCCGGGCAGCAGGTTGGTGGTCGCCACGCCATCCTCGAACTCCTGCGCGGACAGCCACTGCCGCTTCACCACGCACAGCGCCCGGAGCAGCGCGATATGCGCAGGCGGCCCGCCGAACCCGATGCACCCGATCCGCCCCCACTCTCGCGCGATCGTGGTCAGCGACTCCCGGCGCGCCTGCGGCTGGTTCACATACCCAGTATCGGGCCGGTCAGCCGGGGCGAAGCGGGTGTCCGGGGCGGGTCACGACCCGGGCGGGTGAGCTGGACGGTCACGGACCGGACGGTGGGTGCCAGGGTGACCGTCCCGGTCGTGTTGTCCACCGTAGGCCAGGTAGATCGCCCGCCGCACGTCTCCTTCCGGGGTGCCGGTGGTGCCGCGGAAGCTGGGGTGGAATCCGCATGGTCTGGCTCCGGCGGGAATCGGTGACCAGCGCCCGGTTGATCCTGCTCACCAGGGCCGCGAACCGGTCGTACTGCGCGGCGCACGGTGACCACCTCCACGGACCGGCGGCGCGAGGCGGGCCGCCTCAGCTCACCATCCTCCCGGCGCCTCCGGGCGACAAGGAAGCGCCTCGGGAAAGAGGACAAAATGCACGTTGGTGACGTGCGCGTTACCAAATCGTGACTTGCGGGCGCGATCGCAGGAGTTTGATAGCCTGGTGACTCTTCTTCAGGTGGTGCCCGTCCCGCCCCGTCCCGCCGCGGCGATGGAGGCGGTAATCGGCGCGGAGCGGTATGCGGGCCTGCTGGCCGCCGCGGCGCGGTTCCAGGACCAGCTCGGTGACCGGACGATCTGGAACGTCAACTCCACGGCCGTCGGCGGCGGCGTCGCGGAGATGCTGGCCGCCCTGCTCGGCTACGTCGAAGACCTCGGGATGCCGACCCAGTGGCTGGTGCTCGGCGGCGACCCGGCGTTCTTCGCGCTGACCAAGCGGCTGCACAACAAGCTGCACGGCGCTGCGGGCCAGGGCGCCTTCACGGCCGAGGACGCGCGGCACTACGAGAAGATCTCGGCCGCGAACGCGCGGGGGCTGCTGGACCTGGCGCGGCCCGGCGACATCGTGCTGCTGCACGACCCGCAGACCACGGGCCTGACGGCGCCGATGGTCCGGGCCGGGATGAACGTGGTGTGGCGCTGCCACGTGGGGGTCGACTGGGAGAACGAGGCCACCCGCGAGGCGTGGAGCTTCCTGCGCGGCTACCTCCAGCCCGCGCATGGGTTCGTGTTCAGCCGGCAGGCCTACGTCCCGTCCTGGGTACCCGCGGCGCGCAGCGCGATCATCCCGCCGTCGATCGACCCGTTCTCGGCCAAGAACCAGGACCTCGACGCCCCGGCCGTGCAGGCCATCCTGGCCACCATCGGCGTCCTCGACGCCCCGGCCCGGCCGGGGCACTTCATCCGGGCCGACGGGACGGTCGGCAAGGTGACCCGCGACGCGGTGGTGATCGCCGACCGGCTGCCCGGCCCAGAGGAGCCGGTCGTCATCCAGGTGTCGCGATGGGACCACCTCAAGGACATGGCCGGCGTCATGCGCGGGTTCGCGGCCCACACCGCGCCGGGCGGCCCAGGCTGCCTGATGCTGGTCGGCCCGTCCGTCGCGAACGTGGCCGACGACCCGGAGGGGGCCGTCGTCTACGCCGAGTGCCTGGAGCAATGGCGGGACCTGCCGCCGGACATCCGGGCCCGGGTGCTGCTGGTCACGCTGCCGCTGGACGACGTGGACGAGAACGCGGCCATGGTCAACGCGCTGCAGCGGCACGCGACGGTCATCACGCAGAAGAGCCTGGCCGAGGGGTTCGGCCTGACGGTCGCCGAGGGCATGTGGAAGGGGCGCCCGGTCGTCGGCACCGCGGTCGGCGGCATCCAGGACCAGATCGCCCCGGGCACCGGCGTCCTGCTGGACGACGCGGCCGACCTGGAGTCGTTCGGGCGGCAGATGCGCGGCCTGATCGATGATCCCGGCGAGGCCGGCCGGATGGGGATGGCCGCCCGCGCCTACATCCGGGAGAACTATCTGGGTGACATCCACCTGCTCCGCTACGCCCGGCTGTTCGGCGACATCGTCGCAGCGCGGTGACAGCCCGCTTCACTCGCGCCGATGCGGCCGGACGGGCCCGGCGCGCACGGGGACCTTCGGCGGACCCTGATGGGGACCTTTGCCGCTGTGCCGTTATTAGCGGGCCGATCAAAGCTGACCGGCAATTGCCCGATCACTTTGTGAGGGGGGTCTTCAATGGCCACCGTAGACCTGCACCCATCCGACAGCGTTCCCGCGCCCAAAGAGGCTGTTCCCGCCGCAGGAGCGGCGGCGTGGGGCAACTCCGCGCCGCTCGCCCTGGCCGCGTTCGCGGTCACCACGTTCATACTCAGCATGGTCAACAGCGGACTCGTCAACATCGCCGTCCTGCCCGTCGTCTTCGGGGTCGCCCTGATGTTCGGCGGCCTGACCCAGCTGGTCGCCGCGTTCTTCCAGTTCCGCACCGGGAACACGTTCGGCGGCGTCCTGTTCGGCTCGTTCGGCGCGTTCTGGCTGTCCCTGTTTGCGATCGCCCAGTTCTTCCTGAAGGACATCCCGGCCGCTCAGCAGGGCCACGCGCTTGGGCTGTTCCTGTACGCTTTCGGCATCTTCACCGTGTGGATCCTCGCCGCGTCGTTCCGGACCAACGCGCTGGTCGTCCTCGCGCTCGCCGACCTGGTCGCCACGTTCTTCGTGCTGGGTGCGGGCAACTGGGGCGGCAACCTGACGGTCGTGCACGCCGGCGGGTACCTGGGCCTGGTCGCCGCCGCGCTGGCCGCCTACCTGTCCTGCGCCGAGGTGTGCGAAGCCAGCTACAAGCGCTCGGTGCTGCCCGTCTTCCCGCTCGCCAGGCACTGACCTTCCCCGGACCGAAGCCACCCCGATGATGAGGAGCATCCGTCATGGGCCGTTATGAAGAAGAGTTCAACCGCAGCATCGCCGATCCGGAGGCGTTCTGGGGCGAGGCCGCCCGGGCCATCGACTGGTACCGGGAACCATCGGTCGTCCTCGATTCTTCAAACCCGCCCTTCTACCGCTGGTTCAGCGACGGCGAGCTGAACACCTGCTTCAACGCCCTGGACCGGCACATCCGCGACGGGCGCGGCGACCAGGCCGCGCTCATCTACGACAGCCCGGTGACCGGCACCATCCGCACGTATACCTACGACGAGCTGCTGGAGCAGGTGGCCCGGGTGGCGGGCGTGCTGCAGGAGATCGGGGTGACCAAAGGCGACCGGGTGGTCATCTACATGCCGATGATCCCCGAGGCCGCCATCAGCATGCTGGCGTGCGCGCGGATCGGTGCCATCCATTCGGTCGTGTTCGGCGGGTTCGCCGCGCCGGAACTCGCGGCGCGGATTGACGACGCGGTGCCCAAGGCGGTCCTGTCGGCCTCGTGCGGCATCGAGGGCAGCCGGGTGGTGGAGTACAAGCCGATGCTGGACCAGGCCATCGAGCTGGCCGGCAGCAAGCCGGAGCGGTGCCTGATCCTGCAGCGCCCGCAGGCGCAGGCGCCGATGACCGAGGGACGCGACCTGGACTGGGTGCAGGCCGTCGAGCAGGCCAAGCCGGCCGGCTGCGTGCCGGTCCGCGCCACCGACCCGCTCTACATCCTGTACACCTCCGGTACCACCGCCAAGCCCAAGGGCGTGGTCCGCGACAACGGCGGGCACGCGGTCGCGCTCCGCTGGACCATGGACAACCTGTACGACGTCAGGCCCGGAGAGGTCTTCTGGGCCGCCTCCGACGTCGGCTGGGTCGTCGGGCACTCCTACATCGTGTACGCGCCGCTGCTGGCCGGGTGCACGTCGATCCTGTATGAGGGCAAGCCGGTCGGCACCCCCGACGCCGGCGCCTTCTGGCGGGTCATCTCCCAGCACGGCGTGAAGGCGCTGTTCACCGCGCCGACCGCATTCCGGGTGATCAAGAAGGAGGACCCCAACGGCGAGCTGGCCCGCAAGCACGACCTGTCCGGCATGCAGTACCTGTTCCTGGCGGGCGAGCGGCTCGACCCGGAGACCTACCGGTGGGCCAGGGAACTGCTCGGCCTTCCCGTCATCGACCACTGGTGGCAGACCGAGACCGGCTGGGCCATCGCGGGCGACCCGATGGGCCTGGAGGCGCTGCCGACCAAGCCGGGCTCCCCGACCGTCCCGATGCCCGGCTACGACCTGCACATCCTCGACGCGGACGGCGTCGAGGTCGAACCCGGGGTCACCGGGGAGATCGTCATGAAGCTGCCGCTGCCGCCCGGCTGCCTGCCGACGCTGTGGCGCGACGACGACCGCTACGTGGACTCCTACCTGTCCCGGCACTACGGCTCCTACGTCACCGGCGACGGCGGCTACCGTGACCAGGACGGCTACCTGTACGTAATGGGCCGTATCGACGACGTCATCAACGTCGCCGGCCACCGGCTGTCGACCGGCGAGATGGAGGAGGTCCTGGCCAGCCATCCGGCGGTCGCCGAATGCGCGGTGATCGGCGTGCACGACCCGGTCAAGGGAGAGATCCCGCGCGGCTTCGTGACGCTCAAGGCGGGCGTGGACACCGATATGGCGGTGCTGGAGGTCGAGCTGGTCAAGCTGATCCGCGAGCGGATCGGCCCGGTGGCCGCGCTGCGCCGGGTCGACGTGGTGGAAGCCCTGCCCAAGACCCGGTCCGGCAAAATCCTGCGCAAGACGATGCGCGGCATCGCCAACGGCCAGGACGAGCCCGTCCCGTCCACGATCGACAACCTGGCCGCACTCAACGCGATGCGGCCGGTGCTGATCAGCACCGACTAGCACGGCCCGAGCGCGGGCCTTACCCGGGCGGGCAGCACGGCGCCCCGCCCGGGTTAGGCATTGTTCACCCCAGAACCTGGATGAGGAGCCGGCGAGCCGGGTACTCCCAGGCTTATGCCAAATGCAGAGAGTAACAACACGTACCAGCGGCTGCCGGCGTACCAGGAACACGCCCACTCCTACAACCGGGACACCGGCGCCTTCCACTCCTACCGCCAGGCCGTCGTGGACGCGCTCCCGGTCAGCCCGGGAGACGTCGTCCTCGACGTGGGATGCGGGACCGGCCTGTGCTGCGGCATGCTGCGGGATAAGGTCGGCACGCACGGCAACGTGGTCGGCATCGAGGAGTCGTCCGAGATGCTGGCCGTGGCCCGGCAGCAGGCCAGGCGCAACGACTGGCGCAACGTCTCGCTGGTGCGCGCCGCGGCCGAGCACGCCCGGATCGAACGGCCCGCGGACGCGGCGCTGTTCTGCGCCGTGCACGACATCCTGCAATCCCCGGATGCGCTCCGGAACATCGTCGCCAGCCTGCGCCCCGGCGCGTGGGTCGCGGCCGGCGGCGCCAAGTGGGCGCCGCGGATGATGCTGCCGGTCAACGCGCTGCTGCGGACCCTGCACGAGCCGTACGTGCGCAGCTTCGACGGCTTCGACCGGCCCTGGCGTCACCTGGAGCAGGTGACCGAGGACGTCCGCGTCCGTCAGCTCGGCTTCGGCAGCGGCTACATCATGACCGCGCGCGTGCCGGACCGCCCGCTAGGCGGCTGGCCGGACGCGAATTGATGCCTCCGGCGCCAGCGGCGCCGCCTGCGCGCCGAGGAAGCCGGCAATGACCGGGGCGACCTCCCCGGGGCTGTCCACCAGGGCCAGGTGACCGCCACCCCGCACGACGTGCAGCGTCGCGCGGGGCATCATCGCCGCCATGACCGCGTGGTTGATGTGCGGGGTGATCGGGTCGTCGTCGCCGCAGACGACCAGCGTCGGCTGCCTGATCGCCCACAGCCACGGCAGGCTCGTCCAGCCGACCAGCGGCACCATCCGGTACATCGCCGCGATGAAGGAGCCGGGCCGCCGGATGTGCATGCCGCGGATGAGTTCGGGCTGGGTGCGCAGCCGGCCGCCGAACATCTCGCCCGCCACCTGCTGCATACGGTGCGGCCGGTAGCTGCTGGGCTGCAGGAAGTGCCAGTACGCCATCGGTTCCCCGGGCCAGGAGAGGCCGCCGAAGGAGGTGGAGACGAGGACCAGCTTCCGTACCCGGCGCCGCTGGGTGACCGCCATCTGCTGTGCGACTGCGCCGCCGAACGAGGTGCCGAGGACGTTCGCGGACTCCAGGCCGAGTTCGTCCAGGATCGCGGCGCCCATCGACGCGAGCCCCATCATCGTCATCGGCAGCCGGGGCATCTCGGAGCGCCCGACACCCGGCGGGTCGAACGCGATGACCTGGTAGCCGTCCAGGTGGGGCAGCAGCGGCCGCCACAGCCCGGTCTCCGCCCACAGCCCGGAGTGCAGCAGCAGCGGCTCACCCTCGCCGTGGATCTCCACGTGCACGCGCAGGCCCTTGATGCACATCTGGCGGTGGGTGGCGGTGCCGTCGACCGATGTGAGCATGCCGCGGTCGGCGGTAGCGACAGGCGTCATGGACAATCCCCTTCGTCATTGGTGCCGTCTCCGACTTGGCACCAACGCGCCAGTGGAGGATCACCCATACGACGTATACCCGTACGTAACCTGTTTACGCACGTGAAACGCAACTCTCCGGCCATATCGGCCGGTACGCCAGAGGTCTGTTGGCCGTCTCACGCCGGGACTGTTGGCCGTAACGCGGCGGGACCGTTGACCGTAATGCTCCAGGACCTTTGGCCGTCGCCGCGCGGGACCTTGGTCCCCGGTGCCCGGCCTGCGAGCGGCTTCCGCCCAGGCCAGCCGGTCACATAGTAAGGGAGGTGGGCGAGGACGGCATCGAGTTCACGCTGGATCGCCGCGCATTCGATTTTGCCGCCGATCTATATCTATGCAACGAGCCAAAATACAATCCCGAAATGGTTCAGTCGTTCAAGGTCACCAACGGCCCGATCGGTACCGGGACGCATTTCGCGCTGACCCACGCGTCGGCCGGGCGGACGGTCGGGCTGACCGTCGAGGTGACCGAATATGCCCGGCCGCACCGTTTCGGCACGCACACCTCGATGTCGTGGGCCGACGTCCAGGAGGCGCTGACCTTCGACCCGGCCGGCAGCGGCACCCGCATGCGGTGGGCCTGGCATATCCGGCCGAAGGGGATGGCCATCTCGCTGGCGCCCATCGTCAGCGTCCTCGGCGCGCGGCACGAGCGGGCCATCTGGGAGGGGCTGAAGCGTTACCTGGAAAGCAGCGGCCGGGCCGCCGCCCGCTGACCGCGCCTAGGCGGTAACCACGACCTTGACCTGCTCGCCGGTCGACGCGGCCAGGAATGCCCCGGCCGCATCCGCCAGCGGGTACCGTGCGGTGATGAAATCCTCCGGCCGGACGGACCCGTCCGCGAGCATCCGCATGGATTCGGCGTAATCCCTGGCGAGGTACAGGGCGCTGCCCTGGATGCGGACCTGCTGGTCCTGTACCTCCGGCAGGGCCACGGTGACCGGCGCGGTCGGTACACCGACCACCATGACGGTGCCCCCTTTCAGCGCCAGCTGCACGGCCTGGTCCATCGTTGGCTGGGTGGCGACGCAGTCGAAGACCACGTCCGCGTTCCCACCCAGCTCGGCCCGGAGGCGGGCGACCGCGTCCGGGCCGAGCGCGTCGACGGCCGCGTCCGCGCCCAGCCGCAGCGCATGGTCACGCTTGCCGGCCGAGCCGTCGGTCATGACGACCGCCGTGGCGCCATGGCGTCGGGCGGCCTTCAGGGTCAGCAGGCCGATCGCGCCCGCGCCCAGGATGACCACCGACAGGCCGGTCAGGTCGGGACCGGCCAGCCGCACGGCGTGCACGGGCGTGGACAGCGGCTCGATCAGTGCGGCCTGCAGATCGGTCATGCCGTCCGGGAGCACCTGGACCCGGTCCTCGGGGATGAGGAAATAGTCGGCCATGCCGCCGCCCGGAACGGTGCAGCCGAACACGTTCATCTCCCGGCACAGGTTGAACTGGCCGAGGCGGCACCGCTTGCAGGTGCCGCAGGACAGCAGCGGGTTGACGGCCACCTGGCGGCCCGGCGGCACGGCCGTGCCCGCGCCGCCCGCCGCCACGGTGCCGGTCACCTCGTGGCCGGGCTGGTAGGGCAGCGTCATCCACGGGTGGCGGCCGTGCAGTGCGTGCACGTCGGAGCCGCAGATCCCGGTCACCGACATGGCGACCAGCAGCTCGCCGGGGGACGGCTCCGGGACCGGGGCGCGGCGCACCTCCACCGTCCCGGGCGATGAGACGACGACGACGCGCATGTCTGTTTTTCCCGCTCGTTCCCGGGGCGCTTTGAGACGCCGCCTTCCCTCCTCGCTCGGGCGCTCGTTCCTCGCTGCTCGCTCGCCAGTCCAGGCGCCGCCGCGCCCGGTCCGCTCGGTCATGATGTTCCCTCCTCCGCGGACAACACCCGTCCATGGTGCCAAGCAGCCACGCCCATTCACCACGAGCCCCCAGCCGCGCCTGGCGGAACCGGATCGGCCTCTGCTCCAGGAGTGCGAGCTTGACCCGGCCTATACCGCCCGCGAGACCGTGTCGATGTTCGCCCGCTACGGGCTCGCGGGCCGCAGACCGCGTTCCTCGTGCCGGGCCCGACCGGCATCACGCTGGCCAACCTCGCGGTCATCGCCGCCTGGGGGCCGCCGGCCTGCTGGCGGCGGCGCGCACCTCCCGCTGGCAGTCGGTCAGATGACCTCGAAGTTGGGGTAATCGGGCCGCCACATCGTCTGGTAAACCTGCTGGATCGGGTCGGTGACCGGGACGTCGGCCAGGCCGTCCGCGGCGGCCGCCTGAGCGACGGCCACCCCGACCGTGGCCGACACCAGCCGCAGATTGCCGATGGGCGGCAGCAGCGCCGCGCCCGGCGCGGCCAGATCCGCCAGCGACGCCGCCGCGTGCGCCGCCGCGGAGATCATGCCCACGCTGATCCGGCGCGCCCGGGCGACCGTCACGCCCAGCCCGATCCCTGGGAACACCAGGGCGTTGTTCGCCTGGGCGATCTCGTGGCGGTGCCCGGCGTGCTCGACCGGCGGGAACGGGCTGCCGGACGCGACCAGCGCCCGGCCGCCGGTCCACCGGATCAGATCCGCCGGCAGCGCCTCCGTCTTCGAGGTCGGGTTGGACAGCGGCATGATGATCGGCCGCTCCGTGCCCGCGGCCATAGCGGTGACGATCTGCTCGCTGAACGCGCCGTACTGCGCCGACGTGCCGATCAGCATGGTCGGCGCGACGCGGCTGACCACCTCGGCCAGGCCGATCCGGCCGGCCCGGTCCCGCGGCCAGTCCGCCAGTTCCTCCGGCGGCCGCGCATACCGGGCCTGGAAGTCATGCATCCGGCCCGCCTGGCCGGTGTCGAGCAGGCCGTCGCGGTCGATCGCGTGGAACCGGGACGTGGCCTCTGCGATGGTGAGCCCCTCCCTGACCATGACGTCGCGCATCATGTCGGCGATGCCCAGCCCGGCGGTGCCGGCGCCGTAGATGACCACCCGCTGATCGCGGAGCCCGCCCCGGCCACCCGCATCGCGGCGAACGCGGCGGCCAGCACCGCCGCGGCCGTGCCCTGCAGGTCGTCGTTGAAGGTGCAGCACTGGTTTGCGTATTTCGCCAGGATCCGGCGGGCGTTGCCCGCGCCGAAGTCCTCCCAGTGCAGCATCGCGTGCGGGAACAGCTTGGCCGCCGCGGTCACGTACGCGTCCACCAGCTCGTCGTAGCGCTGCCCGCGCACCCGGCCGTGCCGGGTGCCCAGGTACATCTCGTCGTTCAGCAGCCGCAGGTTGTCGGTGCCGACGTCCAGCACGACCGGGACCATCCGGCGTGGGTGGATGCCGGCCGCCGCGGCGTAGACCGACAGCTTGCCGGGCGCGATATCGATGCCCCCCACGCCCTGGTCGCCGATGCCGAGGACGCCTTCCCCGTCGGTGGCGATGAGGACGTCGATGTCGTCCGGGCTGCCGCCGTAATTGCGCAGCGCCTGCTCGGCGTCCTCCGGTCGTCGACCGACAGGTACACCCCGCGCGGGCGGCGGAACTCCTGGCTGAACCGCTCGATCGCCAGCCCGATCGTCGGCGTGTAGACGATCGGCAGCATCACCGTGAGGTGGTCCACCAGCAGCCGGTAGAACAGCACCTCGTTGCGGTCCCGCAGGTTGCCCAGGTACACGTTCTTGGCCAGGTCGCCCGGCTGGCGCCCGTACTGCGCGTACACCCGCCGCAGCTGGGTCGTCATCGTCGTGACCTCAGTCGGCAGCAGGCCGGTCAGCCCGAGCGCACGCCGCTGCGGCGCGGTGAACGCGGTGCCGCGGTTAAGCAGCGGGCTCGTCAGCACCTGGTTGCCGCGCGCCCGTATCCGCACGCTGTACCCGTCCGGCCCGTGGACAAGGTCGTATGGCCGCTCGTACATTGCGGTTGCCGCTCACCGCCGATCCAGGTGCGATGATCAGGTCCTGGCCGAGCTTACAGCGCTGCCCCGCCGCTGGAAATGACGATGCCCGGGCGGCTTCCGCATCAAGCCCCCAGCTGGCCCGCGCGCACTTTGGCCAGCCGGTTGACCAGCATGCTGAGCACGTCGGGGCGGGCGCTGTGGCCTTCCTCCCAGTCGCGCGCGGCCACGAGGTCATCCTCGCTCAGGCGGCGCAGCCGGGCCCTGATCGACCCGAGGGTCAGCTCGTCCCAGCCGGGCACCGGCGGCGCGGACGGCGCGGGCACCGGCGGCACGACCGTCAGCGCGGGCGCGGCCGGGACCACGGTCAGCTCGGGGGCCGACGGCACCGCTGCCAGTTCCGGCCTCGGCTCCGCCGCCAGCAGCTGCGCTGCCGCTTCCGGCTGCGCTGCCGCCTCCGGCTGCGGCGCCGCTTCCGGCTGCGCTGCCGCCTCCGGCTGCGGCGCCGGGGCCGGGTGCTCCCGCACCGGCGCAGTCAGCGGCGCGGTCGCCGTGGCGGTGGCGACGCTCCAGGGGCTGGTTCCGTGGGTAAACGCGTGCCAGCTGGAGCGGGCCACCTCGGTGTAGACGGAGCAGGAGGCCCTGGCCGCCGTTTCCGTCATGTGCGCGACGTAGTGCGCCGCCCTGATCTGCTGGTTGGCCCACCAGAGCGGATCCAGCCAGGCTGCCCGTGTGGACGCTGTCTTCGACATGGTTACCGACCTCATCCCGTCTATCGTGTGCGAGCCCGGGGCCCGGCGCGCGCCAGACCCCAGGCCTGCGCCCGCCGGGGCCCGCTCGGCATCCTGACGGGCGCTCCGTGCCGTCTACTGGGCGGCGTTCTTGATGCTCTCGACCGCGACGGTGCTGGTGGCGATGAGCTGCTTGGCGAAATCGCGCTGCGCGTTCAGCACCATTGCGGCGAAGTCGAAGACCTGGTCGATCACCTGCTGGGGGTCGACCGGCGAGGCGCCCGCACCCGGCAGCTGGCTGAGCCCCTGCTGGAAGGCGTGCGTCCATGCGTCGAACGCGGCCAGCATGGTCTCCTGCGTCTGCTTGAACGCCTGGCTGTACTGGTCCTGGGGTGTGCTCATGGTGTCCTCCGTACAACTTTTTCTCGGTGAATACGACGCTACGCTGCCATGCAAACTATGTCAAGCGCGATGCTCAGCATGCCAAGCATAACGGTGCCGGGCGGCCGGCGGACCGTGTCCCTTATAGGCTCTGGGATGCCGAAACTCAAAATTCCGCGGCTGGCATGTTTCAGCAGGGGCAGCCGGGAAGCGTCAGTACATGGCCCCTGGCGCACCCGGAAGGAGCCAGCCCTTGTCGACATCGCCGTCACGCCTCGATCAGCTGCAAGAGATCACCTCGTTCCCGCCGCCCGCTGAGTGCGCCCGTAACGCGCGGGAACGTGATCCCGCCGTGTACGAGCGTGCGGCCGCCGACCAGCCCGCCTGGTGGGCCGGGCAGGCCCGTAACCGGCTGGACTGGCAGACGCCGTTCAGCACCATCCTCGACGACAGCAACGTGCCGTTCTACACCTGGTTCGCCGACGGCGCGCTCAACGCGTCGTATAACTGCCTGGACCGGCACGTGGCGGCCGGCCGCGGGGACCGGGGCGGCTGTACCGGCTGTACGAGGGCACCAGCGAGATTCAGAAGCTCATCATCGCCCGTGAGCTGCTGTCCGCCGCCGCGCGCTGACCGGCCATCCGAACGCCGCCACGTTTCGGGGTCCGGGGGCGGAAGCCGGGCGCCCATGCTTGACGTCAATCATGCTTGAGGTTTTACGCTGCCCTGGGTGAGCACTGGAGGCGCTGCGCCCGCGCGGAGGCCGGCGGATTCGCCGGGCGGCGTGTGGGCACCGGAACGCCGGCCGCTGACCGTGGGCCTGGTGCTCGCCGTCACCCTGGTCGCGTTCGAGGCGCTCGCGATCGCGACCGTGCTGCCGGTGGTTAGCCGTCATCTGGGCGGCCTGCGCCTGTACGGCTGGGTCTTCAGCGCGTTCATGCTGTCCAGCCTGGTTGGCATTGTGCTCGCCGGGACGTGGGCCGACCGGGTGCCGCTGGGGCGGCCGATGCTGGCCGGGCTCACGCTGTTCGCCGCCGGCCTGGCCATCGGCGGCACCGCCCCGGACATGGCGGTCCTGGTGGCCGGGCGGGCCGTACAGGGCCTCGGTGCCGGTGTCGTGCCTGCCGTCGCCTACGTGGCCATCTCGCGGGGCTACCCCGACGAATGCCGGCCGCGCATGTTCGCGGTCATGTCGACGGCGTGGGTCGTCCCCGGCCTGATCGGGCCGGCCATCGCGGCCCTGGTCGCCGCGACCGCCGGGTGGCGCTGGGTGTTTCTGGGGCTGCTGCCGCTGGTGGCCGTGGCGGGCGGCCTGGTCGTGCTGGCGCTGAAACGCGTCCCGCCCGCCGGGCGGCCCGGGGACGCGGCGGTGCCGGTCCTGCCCATGCTGGGCGCGGTCACCGGGGCCGGCCTGGCCCTGGCCGCGGTCAGCTCGGGCAACCTGCCCGCCGTCGCCGGGGGCGTGGTCGCCGGCGGCAGCCTGCTCGCTGCCTCGCTGCGCCGGCTGACACCGCCCGGCACGCTCACCGCCCGCCGCGGGCTGCCCGCCACGATCCTCAGCCGGGGCCTGCTCACCTGCTGCTTCTTTGCGGGCGACGCGTACGTCCCGTACTCGATCACGACCGTCCGCCACGCCCCGACGGCCCTGGGCGCCCTCGCGCTGACGGCCGGCACCCTGACGTGGACGGGCGGGGCCTGGGTGCAGGCCCGCGCCATCGCCCGGCTCGGGCCGCGCCGCCTGGTCCGCTCGGGGGAAGCCTTCGTCCTTGCCGGGCTCGGCCTGATGACCGCCGCCCTGCTGCCCGCCGTGCCGCCGGCCGCCGGTGTCGCGGCCTGGGCGGTGGCTGGCGCGGGCATGGGCCTGGCCTACGCGCCCCTGTCGGTGACCACGCTCGATCGCGCCCCGCTGGGTGAGGAGGGCAGGGCCACGTCAGGTCTCCAGCTCTGCGACGTGCTCGGGCAGGCCATCGGCACCGGGGTGGCCGGCGCGATCGTGGCGGCCACCGCGCGCGGCTGGGGCCACCGGCCGGGTGTGGCGCTGGCGTTCGCGTTCGCGATCGCCGTCAGCGTGGTCGCGCTGGTCATCGGGAACCGGCTGCCCGGCCGCCTGACCGGTCCGGATGCGGGGCCCGCCGGCGCTGCGGGGCCTGCCGCCGCCCCGGGACCGGCCAGCGACGAGGCCCGGGCATGAGTGGCGGCGGGATCACGGGCCCGGCAGCGGGCCGGTTCCCGCCCGGACCGGATGAGCCGTCTCGGCTGGCCCATCCGGTCCGGCCCGGGTCTGCCGTCAGTCCCCCCGCACCGCGCCACCAGCGTCAGCGGTGCTCCTTCGGGCCGACCTGTGCAACCCAGGAGCATAGGCGGCGGGTGGCCGGCGCCGCATCGGCAGAACTATGTAGGCCCCTATGTATTTCTTTTCCGCTCATCCTGGGCAGCCTCCCCGGCGGGCCCTAGGCTTGACCACGGAGCGAATCGGATTGATTGCCGGCTCCGCCGCCTTCCCTGGCCGTGAAAACCCCGTGACCAGGGCGATGGTCCTGCAGCCCCGAACGAGGTAATGGACATTCTGACCAATGTGCCCCAGCCGCCCAACAGGTTTGTCGGCCGGGAGAGCCAGCTCACCGAATTGCGCCGGCTGATTGCGCAGACGCGCGAGCTGACCCTGTGCGGCGCCGGGGGCATTGGCAAGACCCGTCTCGCCCTGGAGATGTGCACTGCGGCCGCCGGCGAGTTCAGCGACGGCGTCTGGTTCGCCGGGCTCGCTGATCTGCGGCAGCCCGACCTCGTTGTCTCGCGGGTGGCCTCGGTCATCGGCGTCAGCGAGGAATCCTCGCGGCCGCTGCTGGACACGCTCACCGCGGCCATTCAGGCCCGCCATATGCTGCTGGTCCTTGACAACTGCGAGCACCTCATCGACGCGTGCGCGCAGCTCAGCCAGCGGCTGCTGGCCAGTGCGCCGGGGCTGCGGCTGATCGCGACCAGCCGTGAGCCGCTGCGCGTCGCGGCCGAGCAGGTATGGCAGGTGCCGCCGCTGTCGGTCGCGCCGGACGGTGCCGTGATCACCGCCGCCGACGCGCACCGGTACGAGGCGCTGCGCCTCTTCGCCGAGCGCGCGGGGGCCGCCTTCCCGGAGTTCGCCGTCGGCCCGGCCAACGCCAGGGCCGTCGCCGCTCTGTGCCGAGCCCTGGATGGCATCCCGCTGGCGATCGAACTGGCCGCCGCGCGCGTCCGCGCGCTATCCGTCGAGCAGATCAGCGCCCGGCTGGCCGACCGGTTCGCGCTGCTCACCAGCGGCGAACGGACCGCCCCGGCCCGGCACCGCACGCTGCGCGACACGATCGACTGGAGTCATGACCTGCTGTCCCGCCGCGAGCAGGTGCTGCTGCGCCGGCTGTCGGTGCTGGCCGGCTGGACGCTGGAGATAGCCGAGCAGGTGTGCACCGACGAGGAGATCCCCGCCGCGGACATTCTGGATCTGCTCTCGGCGCTGGTCGACAAGTCGCTGGTGATGCGCGAGCCCGAAGCGCTTGGCCAGGCGCGCTACCGGCTGCTGCATACGATCCGCGAATACGCCGCCGCACGCCTCGCCGATGCCGGTGAAACGGCCGCGTTCCAGGGCCGGCTGGCCAGGTACGTGCTGCGGATCACGGCGCAGAACCAGGCTGTCGCCATGACGCGGGTCCCGGCGTCCTGGCAGGCCAGAGTGGACCTGTTCCGCCGCTACGACCTGGAATCCGGCAACCTCTGGCAGGTTCTCGCCTGGTCCCTGGCCGCCGGCGACGCCGAGACGGGCCTGCGTATCTGCGCCGCGACCAGCCCGGTCTGGATCGTCCGCGGCACGGCGGCCGAAGGCAGCGAGTGGCTGGGCGCCTTCCTGGCCCTGGACGCGCCTGGTGTTCCCGCTGGCGTGCGGGGGGCCGCGCTGGTGACACACGGGCAGCTGACGATGGCCAGGGATCCGGCGGCCGCGGAGGCCGACGCTGCCGAAGGCCTGGCGCTGTGCCGGTCGGCTGGCGACCAGTTCTGGACCGCGGCCGCGCTCAACCTGCTCGCCGAGGCCGCGCTGCACCGGGGACGGATGGCCGACGCAACCGCCCGGCTGGATGAGGTCCTGGCGGTCGCCCGGCAGGCCGGCGACGGCTGGCACGAAGGCTACGCGCTGGGCACCCGCGCCGCAGTGGCCGGCCTGCTGGGCAACCTGCGGGAAGCGCAGCAGCTCGCGGACGCCTCGATTGCGATCATGCGCCGCATCGGCCAGAACTGGGGTGCCGCCCGTTCCCTGCTCGGCCTGGGGGACCTGGCCCGGCTGCGCAGCGACCCCGGCGACGCGCATCACCGGTACGTGGCGGCCCTGGCCATCCTGCGGGAGATCGACGCTCGCCCGGAGATCGCGCGCTGCCTGGCCGGCCTGGGCCGGATCGCCATCGACTTGGACGAGACCGGGCTCGCCCGCCAGCACCTGACGGAAAGCATCCGGCTCAGCCTTGGCGCCGGCTCGCGCATCGGGGTTGCCCGGAGCCTGGAGGCCTTCGCGGCCCTGGCGGCCCGCGAGAACTGCCCGCGACGAGCCGCACGGCTGATCGCCGCCGCCAGCACGCTCCGCCAGGCGGCCGGGCGGCCGGCTCTGTCCGGCGCGCGGGCCGAGAGATACCTCGCGCCGGCCCGCCGCCTGGGGGATGCGGTCGTCAAGGGTTTGTGGGCGCAGGGAGCGACCCTGAGCGCGGAGGCGGCGGTCGCGCTGGCCCTGGCCCCACCGGATGCCGAGCAGGTTAACGGCGCCGGCCCGGCTGGCGGCCACGGCGGCGCGGGGGCACCGCCGGCCGGGGGACCGGGCCTGGGCCCGCTGACGAGGCGGGAACAGCAGGTGGCCGAGCTGATCGCCGGCGGCGGGAGCAACAAGGCCATCGCCCGCGAGCTATCGATCAGCCCGGCCACCGCCGCGCGCCACGTGGCCAACATCCTGGCCAAGCTCGGCTTCACATCCCGCAGCCAGATCGCCACCTGGGCGGCGCGCCAGCCGGAGCCACCCGGCTCCGGGACCGGGAGGTGACGGGTGGCAGCGTCAGGCCTCGCGAGCCCATCTCGCGCAGCCGCTAGCGCGGCGGGCCCGCCGCAGGCCTATGGCCGGGGCGAAGGGCGGTGGCACGGTGCGGAAGCGGAACCTGGCGGGGCTGGCCCTCACGGCCAGCCTGGCCCCACGGCCGGGCTGGCCCCGGCGGCGCGGGCGGCCCGGCCCGGGACGGGCAGTTCACCCCGAGCCCGGCCGAATGGTGGCTGGCCAGCTGGCAGGTGCAACGGGACGTCTGGCCGCTGTCAGAGGGCGCCGGCGCCACCGTCGCCGCGGTCCTCGCCGCCGTCGGGCTGGCCCGCCACGATCAGCGCGGGCAGCCGCCCAGGTGCGCGAGCAGGTCGTCGACCTGGCCGGCGAGGTGGTCCTGTCCGGCCAGCCTGAGCTGGCCGGACAGCACGGTCCCGGCCGCCCGGACCTCGGGCTCGTCGCCGGGGTGCAGCGAGCCGCCGCCGCGGAGGATCCGCACGCCCGTCCCGGCGGTCTCGTAGGCGGCCTTGTCCTGGCCCAGGCCCAGCTGCAGACAGGCGACCACCCACCGGTCACGGGCCATCTCGCCGGCCGGATCGGCCCGTTTTCGGCCGGACCGGGCCGATCCGGCCGGCGACGTCTTCCGCCCACTGGGCCGCGCGGTAGGTGGCGGCCACCAGTTCCGGGCAGGCGAGGGACCACAGGGCGTTGGTGTCCGTCGGCCGCTTGACCACCAGCACGAAATCGACGTCGTTGATCAGGCCCCGCAGGTGGTGCTCCGCCGCGCGGGGGACCAGCTCCCCGAGGCCGGGCAGGTCCACCAGGCCCAGGTCGACGACCTCGTCGATGGGGAACGTGCACATCACGTCGGCGTCCCGGACGGCCAGGTACCGCCGGTCCGGGCGGAAACCGTCGGCGCCCGCGGCCGGATAGGCGACCCAGGACCGCAGATCGGCCAGCTCGACCCGCCGCGGGGTCCCGGTCAGGTAGTCCCGGTATGTCGGCAGGGACTCCGCCGCGTTGCGTCCCGGAGAAAATCCGATTATCGGATAACGTGATCCCCGTGAAGATCATGACCGCTACCGAGGCATCGCGGTGCTTTCTGGACCTGCTTGATGCCGTTGAGCGCGGCGAGACAATCACGATCGTCCGCGGCGGTCACCCGGTCGCGGAGATCGGCCCCGCCCGCCGGGGCGGCGTCGGCTTGCGCGCGGCCTCCGCGGACGCGGCGCCGGACGAGGAATTCAGCCGGCGCATCGCCGAGGCGGCGGCGCTGCTCCGGTCGCAGCTGAACGACCCGCGGACCGGCCCCTGATCCGGCACCTCGCCAGGACGCCACCGCGGTACGCGCGGTGTTCTCCCGGTCCTACCGGACGCTGCCGCCCGACGCGGCGCGGATGACCGTCAGGACCGCGCCGATGGCCAGCGGCGCCAGCGCCACCTTCCCCGGCACGGTGCAGCCGACCGTGAAGACGAGAAACAACGTACCGATCAGCGCGGTGAGATACCGGCGCATGACTCCCTCTCCAGCTCTGCGAATGAGCACGGAAATGCCCGGACGCGGGAGATGCGCTTCCGGCTGCGGAACTCACCGGCCCGGCAGTCCCAGGATGGGAAAGACCGCCCAAACGCGGGCCATGCCCGGGTAAGAGGCGATTCCCGTAGTCGCCGCGCGGATATGCCCATCGGGCCGGCGCACGTCGGGGACCGCCACGTCAGGCCTGAGCGCGGCATTCCGGGCCATGCCGCGGCCGTGCCGCCTCGCCCCGGCCGGTGACGGGCCACCGGAGCAGCTCAGATGGCCATATATCGAATTCGGCCGCGCCGGGACGGGTGCGCCCGTTTTTGGGCACGTCGCTTTTTGCGGGATAGCGCGTCCTGGCCGTGGCCCGGAATTCCAGAATGCGCTGGCTATGATAAATTCCAAGCGAGAGCCTTCGCGCTGGCACTTGTTTCCGGGGAAATAAGGAAATGGTGTGACAAACAGCAGCGGCCGGCCGCCGCACCCGGGGGGATGACATGGGGCAAACGACCGGCGACAGCCTGGCCGGGCTCCTGCGCGCGGCGCCGGACGCGATGGTGTGCGTGAACGCTGGCGGGCGGATCGTCGCGGCCAACGAGCTCGCGGAACGGATGTTCGGCTACGCGGGCGGTGAGCTGGCGGGCCTGCCCGTTGAGGCGCTGATTCCGGACCCGGCCCGCCTCGCGCACGTCCGGCACCGGGCAGCGTACCTGGCCGCCCCGCAGCCCCGGCTGATGGCCCGGGGGATGACGAGCCGCGGACGCCGGCGTGACGGCTGCACCTTTCCCGTGGAGATCGCCGTGTCCGCCGTCGACATGCAGGAGGGGACCGTCGTCGTCGCCGCGGTCCGGGATACCAGCGAGCGGCCGGGGGAGACGCCGGGGGGACGGCGTGAGCCCGTCCCCCGGCCGGACAGCCCCGGCAGCCCGGGCAGCCCGGACCAGCAGCATTACCAGGCGCAGCGGCTGGAAAGCCTGGCCCAGCTCGCCAGCCGGGTGGGGCACGATTTCAACAACTTCCTGGGCGCGATATCGGGCTACGCCTCGTTCATCCGCGAGGAGGTGGCCGGGGAGCCGTCACCAGCGCAGTGGCAGGCCGTCCGCGAGGACATCGGGGAAGTCGAGCGCGCGGCCCAGCGCGCCGCCGTGCTCACCGGCCAGCTCCTCGCCTTCTCCAAGGAGCAGATCGCGACGCCCCGGCTGCTGGACATCAACGAGGTGGTCCGTGACCTGAACGGGCTGCTGGTCCATACCCTGGGCGAGCCGGTCGAACTGGTCACCAGCCTGGGCGAGGGCCTCGGCCCGGTGCACGCTGATCCGCGTCAGCTCCAGCAGGTCCTCCTCAATGTGGCGGTCAACGCCCGGGACGCGATGCCATGGGGCGGCAAGCTGACCATCCAGACGACGAGCGTGCAGGTCAGCGAGGCCCAGGCCGGGGATCGCGAGGGGCTGACGCCGGGCGAATTCGTCTGCCTGAAGGTCATCGATACCGGCAAGGGGATTCCCGCGGAGATCCTGGACCGGGTGTTCGAGCCGTTCTTCACCACCAAACCCGAGCGTCAGGGCACCGGGCTGGGGCTGGCCACCGTCTACGGCTTGATCAAGCAGGCAGCCGGGCATACCTGGATCTCCTCCGAGCCCGGGAGCGGCACGACCGTAACGGTCCTGCTGCCCGTGGCGGCGAGCGCCACCGGGCCCGCGCAGGCGCCGCCCCGGCAGGAGCCCGAGGGCGGCAACGGCGAGATCGTGCTCATCGTCGAGGACGACGCGGTGATGCGGGAAGTCGTCCGGCGGATGCTGGACCGCAACGGCTACCGGGTGCTGACCGCTGCCGACGGCGAGCAGGCGGTCGAGATCGCCGCCCAGCGTGGCCGGATCGACCTGCTGCTCACCGACGTGGTGTTGCCCCGGAGGCAGGGCGCCGAGGTCGCCAGCCAGGTCCGGGCCCTCATCCCGGGCGTCAGGGTGCTGTTCATGTCCGGGTACTCGGGCGGCGTCCTCGGCGCGCAGGGGAGTCTTGATCCCCGGTTCGAGCTCATCGAGAAGCCGTTCTCCGCGCCCGTCCTGCTGCACAGGCTGCGCGAGATCCTCACCGCCCCGGCGTGACCGTGGTGAACGCTGGCGTCCCGTGGCGCCTGTCCGGGCAGCCGCCGACAAAGGAGGACCGACATGGGCATGGCGTACGCGCTCCTGGGGACGTACCCGCCCACCCAATGCGGGCTGGCCAGCTTCAGCGCCGCCCTCGTCGCCCACCTTCGGCGGCCGGGGAATCACGTCGGGGTGGTCCGCGTGGTCGACGAGCCGTCACCGTCTCGCCTGCCCGAGGTCGTGCACGATCTGGTGCGGGGGTCTGCTCCGAGCGCGACAGCCGCCGTACAGGTCCTCAGCGGTTTCGATGTCGTCATCGTGCAGCACGAGTACGGCATCTACAGCGGGCCTGACGGTGCGGACATCGTCGGGCTGCTCGCCGCGCTGCGCGGGCCCAGCATCGTCGTCCTGCACACGGTGCTGGCACGCCCGACGCCGCGGCAGCGCACGATCCTCATCGACATCATCGATGCCGCCAGCGCGGTCGTCACGATGACGGAAACGGCCCGGGAAAGGTTGCTTCACATCTACGGCACCGACCCGGCCAAGGTCTCCGTGATACCGCACGGCTCCGCGGACCACATGACGGCGGCGGCGCCGCGCCCCAAGAATGCCGGGCCAACGGCACTGACCTGGGGATTGCTCGGGCCAGGCAAAGGTATCGAGTACGCGGTCGACGCGATCGCCCTGCTCAAGAACCTCGGGCTGCGCGTCGGTTATCTCGTCGCCGGTCAGACTCATCCCCGGGTGCAGGCACGGGACGGCGAGGCCTATCGCCGATCGCTTCAGGACCGGACCAGATCACTGCATATCGGGGACCTCGTCCGTTTCGATTCCCGCTTCCTGCCGGCCGGCGCCCTGAGCCGGGTCATCAGCGCGGCAGATATCGTGCTGCTGCCCTACGATTCGCGGGAGCAGGTCACGTCCGGGGTCCTCATCGAGGCGGTCGCGGCCGGCAAACCGGTGGTCTCGACCAGCTTCCCGCACGCGGTCGAGCTGCTGGCCGACGGGGCGGGGATCCTGGTCCGGCGCCGGGATCCGATCGGCATCGCCGATGCGGTGACCCGGCTGCTCACCGAGCCGGGCCTGGCGGCCAGCATGAGCCGCCGCTCGGCCGAGATCGCGCCCGGATTGCTGTGGCCGTCGGTCGCGAATTCCTACCGGGAGCTGGCCGCCCGCCTCGTCAGCCGCGAGGCGCGGCTATGACCTGCCCGGCTCCGTCGTTCCGGCACCTGCGGCGGCTCACCGACGAGGTCGGCCTGCTGGAGCATGCCGCGGGCACCGTGCCCCGGTACGAGCACGGCTACTGCACCGACGACGTCGCCCGCGGCCTGGTGACGGTATGCCGGGAGCCGTCACCATCGGCGGACCTCATCGCCATGGCGCGGCGCTACCTGGATTTCCTCGGGCGCGCGCAGGCACCCGACGGGCGGTTCCGTAACCGTCTCGGTTACGACCGCCGCTGGCGGGATGAGCCGGAAACCGGCGATTGCTGGGGCCGTGCCCTGTGGGGCCTCGGCACGGCTGCTGCCCGTGGCCGCGACCCGGCGATCCGTGACGGGTCGCTGGCCCGATTCTGCCGCGGCGCCCGGGTCCGGTCCCGCTGGCCGCATGCCATGGCCTTCGCAGCGCTTGGCGCCGCTGAGGTTCTCGACGCCTGGCCCGGCCATCCCGCCGCGCTCGGCCTCCTCGCCGATGTCCCCGCCGTCATCGGGCAGCGCCCGGCCCAGGCCGCCTGGCCGTGGCCGATGCCCCGGCTCAGTTACGCGAACGCGGCGATCGCCGAAGCGGTCATCGTGGCCGGCTGGCGGCTCGGGGACGATCGGGTCCTGCGGGATGGCCTGGGCATGCTGGCGTGGCTGCTGGCGGGGGAGATCCGGGACGGCCACCTGTCGGTGGTGCCGGCCGGCGGCTGGGGGCCCGCCGAACAGCGGCCCGTCTTTGATCAGCAGCCGATCGAGGTCGCCGCCATCGCCGACGCGTGCATGCGCGCCGCGTCGGTCACCGGCGGCCAGAGCTGGCTCGCGGCGGTCGGCATGTGCGTAGCGTGGTTTCTCGGTGACAACGATGCTAAGGTTCCGCTGATCGACGAGCGGAGCGGTGGAGGCTGTGACGGCATCACTCCCAGCGGCCGCAACCTCAATCAGGGCGCGGAATCGACGCTGGCGATGATCTCGGTGCTGCAGCACGGCTGCCGGCTGCCCATGCCGCGGCGATGACGGGGGTGTGATGTCACTGCCGCCGCTGCTGACGAGGACACCCCATCGGCTGGTGCCGGACGCCGGGCGCAGGCTCAGCCGCTTGTTCGTGCCCGGCCACGAAACCCAGATCCGGGGCGTGCCGCGGGCGAAAAGCGTGCTGGAACGCCTTCTCGGGATGAGCGACGACGAGGTGGACCGGGCGCTCGGGCACACGCTCGCCCGGTACGGCGCCGGATATCGGGACCTGGGCCGCACCCTGGAACGCAACTTCGGGCTGGTCACCCAGCGGCTCGGCGCCGAGATGAACGTCTGCGCCGCCCGCAGGCGCCTGATCGGCGCGTATTTCAGCCAGGAGTACGCGCTCGAGGCGGCCGCACTGTTCAATCCGTCGATGGTGCCGCATCCCCGCCAGGACGGCTGCGGGCCGGGAGAACTCCGGTTTGTCATGAGCCTGCGCGCGGTCGGCGAGGGCCATCTGTCGAGTGTCGAGTTCAGGACGGGCACGGTCGGCAGCGACCAGGAAATCTTCTTCGATGAGCCGGGCCGTTTCCTCACCACGGGCCAGGTGCGTCCGGTCGCCTACGACCGCGAATTTTTCCGGGAGAAACTCGCTGAGGTCAGCCGGGATGACGAGAACGCGCGGCTGCTGTGGAGCCTGCTGCCGCCCCGGTTCAGCGCGGCCGAGCTCACCGTGGCCGTCGGCGAACTGTCCATGCGGAAGGAGACACGCGCGGACTCGCTGGCCCTGATCGACTGGGTGCGCTGGATAGCGGAGTCCAGCTACGAAGTCGAATTCGACGCCGGGCAGGCGCTATCCGAGCAGGTTCTGTGGCCCAGCGGCCCGGATGAGAGCCACGGCATGGAAGATGCCCGGTTCGTCCGGCTTACCGATGAGGGACAGCCGGCCTACTGTGCGACCTATACGGCGTACGACGGCCGCAGCGTGACACCCCACTTGCTGGAGACCTCGGACTTCCGTACCTTCACCATCAGCCAGCTCACCGGTCCCGCAGCGGCCAACAAGGGCATGGCGCTGTTCCCCCGGCGCATCGGCGGCCGCTACGCCGCGCTGTCCCGCTGGGACCGGGAGAACAACTCGATCGCTTATTCGGATGACCGGCGCCGCTGGGGCCCGGGTACCACGATCCAGGAACCCGCGCATCCCTGGGAGCTGACCCAGCTCGGCAACTGCGGCTCGCCGATCGAAACCCAGGCGGGATGGCTGGTCTTCACGCACGGCGTCGGGCCGATGCGGGAGTACGTGATCGGCGCCATCCTGCTGGACCTGGACGAGCCCGAGCGCCTGGTCTCCGCGTTGCGGGAGCCCCTGCTTTGTGCCGATGAATCCGAGCGCGTTGGATATGTGCCGAACGTCGTGTATTCCTGCGGCGCGCTGTTGCACCAACAGACGATCGTGCTGCCGTACGGGTGCAGCGACTCCTCGGTGCGCGTCGCCATCATCGACCTCACGCAGCTACTCGACCGGCTCCGGCCAGGCTGATCAGCGCCGCGGCGGGCCGGCCTTCGCCGCGTCACAGCTCGATGCGTGAGCCCATGATGACGGTGCGGTCGCGGGGGAGGCGGAAGTACTCGGCGGCGTCAGCGCCCGGGAGCCCCTTCCCGCGGATCAGGGTGATCAGCGCCATGATCCCCCCCCTCGCCGTCGTTGTCCGCGCGCATCACCAGCAGGACGTAGGTGACGGTGACGATGATCGTCACCGACCAGAAGATCAGCGAGACGATCCCGAAGATGCTCGTGGTGGACGCCCGGATCGGGTGCGGATCACGCGGATCGAAGACCGTCTGCTCGGTGTACAGCGGGCTGGTGCCGATGTCCCCGAAGACGACCCCGAGGGCACCGACCGAAAGCGCCCACTGAGCGGTACCACGCCGGTTCACGGATCACAGTATTCGCCACTTGCCCGGGTCAGGGCAGGTAGGCAGGGCCGGACCTCGGGCCCGGCCCGGCATGCGTGCGCCGAGCCGGCACCTGCCGTTAGGCTGACACGAGGGAAGAAGGAGGGTTCGCGGTGACCGCCCTGCCTGACTGGATGGATCTGCCCGACGGCCTGACCGTCCAGCAGTATGAGGCCCTGCCAGAAGAGATCTGCCGCCGGATCGAGATCATCGACGGAGCCATCATCGTGAACGCCGCCCCGCGCCGCCTGCATCAGGACATCTGCCGTCGCCTCGCCAATGCACTGGAGGCGGCGTGTCGGCCTGCCCTGGCCGTCTCCACCGACGTCGATCTGCGACTGCGTGACGTGCCGCTGCTCAACCGGCGCCCGGACGCTGTCGTCTACGACGCTGCCCTCGCCGATGACGCGGTTCTCCGCCCGCAGCACTGCGTCCTCGTCGTCGAGGTCATGTCACCCGGCTCGGTCACCACCGACCAGACCGACAAGCCGGCCGAATACGCCGCCGCCCGCATCCCCTGGTACTGGCGCATCGAACACAGCCCCGCCGACGGTGCCCTGTCCGCCTTCTGCTACCGGCTCGATCCGACCACCGGCGGCTACGCCTCGGCCGGCGTGCACACCGGGAAGATGACCGCTACTGAACCACTCGCCGTCACCATCGACCTGGATACCCTGCTCTGAACGGGTACGGGCAGGTGCCGTCGCAGGGCCGGGTCAAGCCCGCACGGCCTCGGCGATCGGGGTGCTGCCGCTCACCAGTTCCAGCGTCTGCTGCCGGCCCGGGTAGCCGAGCAGGGCCGCGATGACCGCGGCGACATCGGCCCGGGGGACGCTGCCGGGCGGGACCGGGGGAGGGGACAGCCGGACCCGGCCGGTGCCGGGGGAGTCGGTCAGGTGCCCTGGCCGCAGGATCGTCCAGTCCAGGTCCCGGGTGCGCAGGTCCTCCTCGGCGGCGGTCTTCGCGTTGATGTAGGCCGCCCACGCCTCATCCGCCCCGGCCTGCGGCGGCTGGCCCGCGCCCATCGAGGAGATCTGCACGAACCGGCGCACGCGGGCCCGCCCGGCGGCCTCGGCCATCAGCACCGAAGCGCCCCGGTCGACGGTGTCCTTGCGGGCCGCGCCGCTGCCCGGACCCGCGCCGGCCGCGAACACCACCGCGTCCGACCCGGCCAGCAGGCCCGTGACCGCCTCGGCCGAGGCGGTCTCCAGATCGCAGACCACGCCCTCGCCGCCGGCCTGCTCCACCTCGGCGACGTGCGCCGGGTTCCTCACCAGGCCCACCGCCTGGTCGCCGTGCCCGGCCAGCAGCCGTTCCAGCAGCAGCGCGATCTTCCCGTGCCCGCCGGCGATCACTACCCGCATGCCGGCAGCCTACCGCGCCGCGCCCGGATGAAGCCCTGGTCGGAGGGGCGCGCCGGGCCGGGCGGGGGCGCAACCGCTGCTAGCCAGGGGCTGGGAGCGTTCATTAGGCTCGCCTGCATGCACCGTGGGCCACACTTTGGGGTGGGGCAATGGCCCGAGGGGGACGGTCGCGCGGCTCGTGTAGTGCCGAACGGTCGCGTCGGCCTCGACGTCCCAATCGAGACGAAGCTGCACGCTCCACGCACGGGAGCGGGGTGGATCGAGCGGCCCGGGCTGGTCAGGTACCTCGCCCGGACCGCCACCCGGCTCGTACTGGTCGACGCCCCCGCCGGCTTCGGCAAGACGGCAGTGGTAGCGCAGTGGCGGTGCAGCGCGGCCGAAAACCGGCCGTTCGGCTGGGTTTCGCTGGATCGCGGCGATAACGACCCCGCCCGGCTGTGGTGGTATGTCATCAGTGCCCTGCAGCGGGCGTGCCCCGAGCTCCGTGCCGACGACATCCTGCACGAGCTCCGGGCGCGCGCGCCGGATATCGCGGGAAGGGTGCTGCCGACCCTGGCCAACGAGCTGGGTACGCTGTCGGCCCCGATCGTGCTGGTGCTTGACGACTATCACGTGATCAAGGAGCGGGCCGTTCATGACCAGGTCGCGTTCCTGCTGCTGCACCTGCCGCCGGGGGCCGAGGTGGTCCTGATCACCCGGGTGGATCCGCCGATCCCGCTGGCCCGCATGCGGGCGGCGGGCGAGATGGCGGAGATCCGGGCCCGGGAGCTGCGCTTCACGGCCGGGGAAGCCGGCACGCTGGTGCACGCGGTGGCTGACGTCACGCTCAGCGAGCCTGACCTGGCCGATCTCATGGAACGGACCGAGGGATGGCCGGCCGGGCTGTACCTGGCGGCGCTGTCCCTGCACGGTCATCCCGACCCGCGCTCCTTCGTGCGTCAGTTCACCGGGAACAACCGGTTCATCGTGGACTTCCTCACGGAGGAAGTCCTGAGCCGCCAGCCGGCCGAGATGCGGCAGTTCCTGGCGCGCACCTCGATCCTGCCGCGGTTCTGCGCGTCGCTGTGTGACGCCGTTACCGGCTCGGCCGACGCCGCGCAGACCATCGAGCTGCTTGAGAGGGAGAACCTCTTCCTGGTGCCGCTGGATGACAGCCGGCAGTGGTACCGCTATCACCACCTGTTCGGGCAAGTGCTCCGGAGCCGGCTCGCCGTGACCGAGCCGGGCATCGTGGCCGCGCTGCACGAGCGCGCGAGCACCTGGTATGAGCAGGCGGGATCGGCCGAGGAGGCGATTCCGCACGCGCTGGCGGCGGGCCACGCCAGCCAGGCCGCCGCGCTCATCGCACGCGATTGGTACCCCTACGCCAACACCGGCCGGATGGCGACGTTGCGCGGCTGGATGCGCGCGCTCGGCGATGACCAGCTGGCCGTCAATCCCCTGGCCGCGCACGTCGAGGCGTGGGCCGCGGCGGTGGCCGGCGACGGCATGTCGGTCCGGCGGTGGCTTCCGGTCATCGAGACGGGCGACCACGAAGGGCCACTGCCCGATGGCATGCGATCGCTGAAGTCCTCCGCGGCGCTGCTGCGCGGCGTCTTCGGCTTCGATGGCCTCCTGGAGATGCGGGAGTCGGCGGTCCAGGCCGCCGCCCTGGAGGGCGACCCGGCGTCCCCGTGGTACGCCCTGGCACGAGCCGCCCTCGGCTTCAGCCTTTACCTGTCGGGTGAGACCGCCGCGGCGGTGGCACCGCTGGAGGAGGCGGTCCGGAGCAAGGCGTCCGTCCCGATGATCCAGATGGTGGCCTTGTCCGCGCTGTCCATGGTCACCGCCCGGCTGGGCAGGCTCGCGAAGGCGCAGGAGCTGGCCGAGGCGGCGCGCGCCGTCGCGCTGGGCAGCGATTTCGGCGAGAGCCCGCAAGGCGCCGTCGCGTTCATGGCGGCTGGTGCGGTCCATGCGGCCCGGGGCCGGGGCGAGGAGGCCCGCGCCGAGTTCGAGCGTGCCCTCGAAGCCCGCAGGAAAGTGCCCGGAATCAGTCCCTGGCCCACGGTCGAGGCCATGCTCCTGCTCGCAGCCGCGCGGCTTGACGTGGGCGACCGCTCGGGCGCCGCCGAGCTGGCCGGGGAAATCCGGGACATCCTGGCCGTGTGGCCGAAGGGTACCCAGGCCTTGCAGGCCAGGCTGGCTGAGCTCGACCGGCGGCTGGCCGGGCGGGCGCTGAGGGTCCTGCTCGCTGAGCCGCTCACCGAGCGGGAGATCGTGGTGCTGCGGATGCTGGGGGGCACGCTGTCGCTGCGCGAGATCGGGCAGGCGCTGTATGTGTCGGCGAACACGGTCAAGACGCACACGCGGGCGATCTACCGCAAGCTTGGCGTC
>Ga0335078_10000774_pt1 | contig 48673 bp, 38 predicted proteins | sample Lox_Sample_32_FD_206711 | JGI IMG/M metagenome (GOLD analysis project Ga0335078, IMG submission 206711) | Soil microbial communities from Loxahatchee National Wildlife Refuge, Florida, United States - Lox_Sample_3.2 | ecosystem: Environmental > Terrestrial > Soil > Wetlands | place: USA... | reverse complement strand
CCTTGTTGTACGGGACGAAAGAGACCAGGGAACCGGGACCGGCAGGGTTTGAGAAAGCCATGGCCGATTTCGAAGCCAATCCCTGGAAGGGATGCCGGCCATGGAATTCACCGACCGAGTTCTGAAGTGTGTAGACTGCGGCGCGGAGTTCGTATTTACAGCGGGCGAGCAGGTATTCTTCCACGACAAACAATTCAAGAACGATCCTAAGCACTGCAAGCAATGCAAGGCGAAGCGCACCCGGGGCGCGCAACGGGTGAGACCCGAGACGCGCACAACCTGCTCAGAGTGCGGCACAGAAACGACTGTGCCCTTCAAGCCGACGCAGGGTAGACCGGTGCTGTGCCGATCGTGCTTTCAAAAACAACCGGCGAAGGGTAAACCTGAGGCAGAACCTATTCCAGCGCAGGACTGAAGAGCAGGTCACCTCGGAATCGGGATTGAAATCCTGCAAGTGGGATGGGTGTTGCCGGTTGGGCCGCAACAATACTACGGCGGATTAGGAAATGCCTATGTCCGCGAAGGTTTGAGCCAGTTCACCGCTCCCTGAGGCTCCCACCCCACGAACGAAGGCCTGTTCGCCGGGATTCCCCGGTGATGGTGGCGCGATCTTGTGCTTGATTTCCGCGGATGCCTCATTTCCTTATTCCGTTGCGACCGTGCAAAAGCGTATGGGCGGCGATCTGGCGCCGGGAAGCGATGCGATTTTCCGAAGGCACCCAACCAAAACTGTAGGATTGGGGCCACGCGTCTTCAGGGCGGGGAGAATCCCGCGGCAGATCGCGGCATTCTTCCAAAGTGATTTCCAGATTCACTTTGTTTCCTTTAAGGCGCGATGGCCAATGTCGCGCCGATAGTACATTCCATCAAAATGGATTTCGGCGATGGCCTGATAGGCACGAGCCAGGGCTTGCTCGAGGGAATCGGCGGCCGCGGTGACGCCCAGCACGCGTCCGCCCGCCGTGAGCCATTGCCCGCCCGCTTGAGCGGTTCCCGCATGGAAGATCTGCACGCCGGGGACCTGAGCCGCAGCCGCGAGACCTGCAATGGGGAAGCCGGTTTTGTAGGCGCCCGGATAGCCGCCGGAACTGGCCACGACGCAGGCCGAGGCCCCCGGCGTCCAGCGCAGCGAGGTTTGCGCAAGACGGCCATCGACGCAGGCCTCCAACGCGTCGACAAAATCGGATTCGAGGCGCACGAGGATGGCCTGGGTTTCGGGATCACCGAAGCGTACGTTAAATTCGAGCACCTGAGGTCCGCGCGCGTTGATCATGAGCCCGCAGTAGAGCACGCCGGTAAAGGGAGTGTCCTCGTCGGCCATGCCACGAACAGTGGGCTCGGCGATGTGGTGCAGGATCCAGTCCGACATGTGGGAATCGAGAAGCGAGTCGGTGGAGTAGACGCCCATGCCGCCGGTATTGGGCCCGGTGTCGCCCTCGCCGACACGCTTGTGATCTTGCGAAGGCACGAGCGGCGTCACGTGGCTGCCGTCAGTGAGGCAGAGGAAGCTGACCTCGTCGCCTTTGAGGAATTCCTCGATGACGACTTGGCGCTCGGCTTGGCCGAGGAGCGAACCGGAGAAGAGGCCTTCAGCGGCTTCGACAGCGATGGTGCGCGACGGGCAGATAATGACGCCCTTACCCGCGGCCAACCCATCGGCTTTGACGACGATGGGCGGATGAAAAACCTCAACGGCTTTGGCGACTTCCGCCACGGAGGCGCAGACCGCGTAGTTGGGCGTGGGAATGTTGTGACGCTGCAGGAACTGCTTGGCAAAGCCCTTGCTGGTCTCGAGCTTGGCGGCGGCGCGCGTGGGACCGAAAACGCGCAGGCCGCGTTCGCGGAGAGCGTCCACAAAGCCGAGCGAGAGCGGAAGCTCCGGTCCGACGATGGTCAAGTCGGGCTTTTCGGCTTCGGCCAGGCGGATCATGGCAGCGACGTCTTTGAGATCCACGGGGACGCAGCGGGCGATTTGCGCCATGCCGCCGTTACCAGGGGCGCAAACGATCTGCGAGACGCGTGGACTGCGCGAGACGGCCCAGGCGAGGGCGTGCTCGCGGCCTCCGGAACCAAGGATCAGGACTTTCATGCGACCAAACCTTCCGCCGGCTTCTTCGTGAGCCGGAAGAATCATGGTCTGCAAAGCGGGGGGGGGAAGTCAAACGGGGCGAAGCAGCGGAGTAAGCGGGGTTGGCGGAGGTAGCGGAGTTGGGCGAAGCTCGTGCGATCCCACTCTTGGCGATAAGGAAGCGAGTTGGCAAGGAGGTGTGGGTTGGCTCTTTGGGGCTCTCCTATACTGGGGCGTGGCGAGTTCGCGCGCGGATCCGCCGAGGGTGTGAGGCACTGCCGTGGTCGAGACGCACATCAAGCCGCACTTTGAGCAGGAGGCTGAGAAGGCGCGGCGCGAAGAACAGCGGCGCCAGTATCGGCGCAACCAGGTGTTCGGGCTGGTGATCCTGGCCGGCGCAATCTGTCTCTGGTGGCTCTGGCACACGAATCCGAAGTGGATTTTTCCGCCGGGGTGGTGGAGGTGGTAAAGACAAGGAACAAGGGAACAAGAAGAGGCACCGGCGTAAGTGATCGGAAAGCGGTTGAAGATGGGTGAAGGCGGGAGCCGGAGGCCGGTGAGCAGCAACGTAATGGATAAGAGCACGCTGCCGTTGGTGGTGATTCTGCTGGGGCCGACGGGGAGCGGGAAGACGGCGCTGTCGTTGGCGCTGGCAGAGCGGTTTGGCGGCGGGATTGTGAGTTGCGATTCGGTGGCCGTGTATCGCGGCATGGAGGTGGGCACGGCCAAGCCTACGCGTGAGGAGCGGGCCCGGGTGCCGCATCACTTGATCGACGTGGCTGATCCGGACGAGCCGTTTACGGCTGGCGAATACAGCCGGCGGGCGCGGGCGGCGTTGCATGAGATTGCGGCGCGGGGACGCACGCCGATTGTGACCGGAGGAACAGGGTTCTATCTGCGCGCGCTGACCGAGGGACTGTTTGCGGGGCCGGAGCGGCAGGAGGATCTGAGAGTGCGTTTGCGTCAGAGCGCGGAGCGCCGCGGGAGCGCGTGGCTGCATCGCCTGCTACGGAAACTGGATGCCGCCACAGCCGAGCGGATTCACGCGAACGACACACCAAAGTTGATTCGTGCGATCGAGGTGTGCGTGGCGGCGCGGAGGCCCATGTCTGAGGTGCTGGGGCGCGATCGGCTGGAGGGCTTCCGGCTGTTGCGCATCGGGCTGAATCCGCCGAGGGCGGCGTTGTACGCGCGGCTGAATGAGCGCTGCGCGGCGATGTTTGCGGCGGGCCTGGTGGAAGAGACGCGCGGGCTGCTCGGGCGCTACGGGCCGGTGATGGCGCTGGACTCGCTTGGCTATCGCCAGGCACGGAGCGTGTTGGACGGAACGATGAGCGTAGAAGATGCGATCAAGGCGGCGCAGCAGGGACATCGCAACTACGCCAAGCGGCAGATGACCTGGTTCCGGCGCGAACCAGAGGTGCAGTGGATTTTTGGGTTCGGGAGCGACGCCGAAGTGATGCTTGAGGCGATGGAGATCGTGAGGAACGCGATCAATTTAAACTAGGCATGTTGATGGATTTGCTATCCCAGGTCTAAGAATTGAGACCCGGGGGCACTCTTTTTCGTGCAGGAATGGAGTTTGAAGTGGCAGATAGCAACGTAGAGACGATTTTTGAAGTGGCGGTGATCGGCGGCGGGCCGGCGGGCTACACGGCGGCGATTCGTGGGGCGGAGTATGGGCTGAAGGTGGCGCTGATTGACGCGAGCCCGAAGCTGGGCGGGACGTGCCTGCACGTAGGCTGCATTCCGACCAAATCTCTGCTCTTTAATGCGGAGCTGTGGGATTACCTGAAGGAAGCCGAGGAGTTCGGAATCAAGGGCGTGGAGGCGCGGACGCTCGATTGGGGCGCGGTGCTGGCGCGCAAAAATGCCGTGATTGCGAAGCACGTGAAGGGACTCGAGTTCCTGATGAAGAAGCACAAGATCACCGTTTTTTCTGGTTTTGGACGACTGACTGGGCCGGCGCAAAACGGCGTACACACGGTGGATGTGGACGCCGGCGGGGCGAAAAGCCAGGTGAAGGCAAAAAACGTGCTTGTGGCGACAGGGTCGGAGGCGAAACTACTGCCGGGATTGAAGGCGGGCGGGACGATTCTGACCAATATCGAGATTCTGAATCTGAGCGCGCCACCGAAGTCGCTGATCGTGATTGGAGCGGGCGCGGTGGGCGTGGAGTTTGCGTCGATTTTTCGCAGCTTCGGCAGCGAGGTGACGATTCTGGAGTTTTTGCCGCGCATGGTTCCCGTCGAAGACGAGGAGATTTCGAAGGAGCTGGCGCGGGTTTTCCGCAAGCGCGGCATTGAAACGCAGACGGGCGCGAAGGTGGAGAAGGTGGAGAAGACCGCCGCGGGCGTGAAGGTGAGCTATAGCGATGTAAATGGGAAGCCGCAAGTGAAAGAAGCCGAGAAGGTGTTGGTGGCCGTGGGGCGCGGGCCGTTGACGAGCGGGATCGGCCTCGAAAAAACGAAGGTGGAGCTGGAGCGCGGGTTTGTGAAAGTGAACGAGGCGCAGGAGGCGGCGGAGCCGGGCGTGTATGCCATCGGCGACATTGTGGCGGGGCTGCCGCAACTGGCGCACGTGGGCGCGATGAGCGGCATGGTGGCAATGGCGAAGATTGCGGGCCGCAAGTATCGGCCGGTGCGGCGCGATCGCATTCCCAGCTGCACGTACACCGAGCCGCAGATCGGCAGCGCGGGACTGACCGAGGCGCAGGCGAAGGAACAGGGCCACGAAATCAAGGTGGGCAAGTTTCCGTTCGCGGGCAACTCGAAGGCGACGATTGTGGACAGCCACGACGGATTTGTGAAGGTGGTCGCCGACGCCAAGTACGGCGAGATTCTGGGCGTGCACATTATCGGCCCGCAGGCCACGGAGCTGATTGCCGAGGCGGTTGCGGTGATGGAGTTGGAAGGCACGGTGGACGAGCTGATGTTCACCATCCACGCGCACCCAACGCTGAGCGAAGCCATGCTGGACGGCTACGGTGCTGTGGAGGGGATGGCGATTAACGCGTGAGGATTCGCGCCGGAGAATACACTCGCGCCCGAAACTGGCTGGCAGCCAAAAGCCGCCGAGTCAAAGAGTCACTTCGGAATTGCCGGTCACTCGGGAGAAACCGCAACACTGCTGCCCTGAGAAATGCAGCTGACGAGAACGGGCTCTTCAGCCATGGCTGGCTCACCGAACGCAAGACCGCGGCTTGACGCAGTGGGTTCGCGACGGCGCGACTTATTGCTTGCGGAGAAACGCAGAAACGTCAGCGGCAAGGCGCACGAACCCTTGAATATCCTGGCCGGGGCCATGCGACTGTCCGAGTTGCACAATGACAAGATTCTCGGATGGGACTATTAAAATACGTTGACCAAAATTGCCGGAAGCATAAAAGGAATCGCTCGGCATACCGCCCTCAATGCGATCTTCGGCGTCTCCGTGGCTGCCTCGATTCGTCCAGAACCCGGCACCATAATCAGTGTTAAGCGTTGGTGTGGCTGAGTAGTCTACCCAGCCGGCGGGCAAAATACGCCTCCTGGCGGCCATGCCATCGTTCAGGTACAGAGCGCCGAACCTGGCCCAGTCTCTTGCCGTGGCGTACATGTATATGGAGCCCACGGGCGTGCCCGTCGCGTCGAAGTCCATCCTGGCGCTAATCATGCCCAAAGGCCCAAATAGCTCACGCTGACCGAAATTGATGACATCCCGGGCATTTCCTCCCACGGAATCCCGGATGATTCGTGACAGGATCAAAGTGTTACCGCTGGTGTACTCCCATTTGCTGCCCGGAGCGGCCAGGAGTCGGGAGCGTTCGGCGAAGCCGGCCATATCGCGCTCCAGGAATAGCATCCGCGAGACCGGATCGAGGCCACTGTCAGACTCAGCGATCGAGAGACCGGAGGTCATGCGCAGCAGTTCGTCGATGGTAATGGCGTACCGTGGGTCAGCGGGATTGCTCCACGCAGCAATCGGCGCTGCCTGAGCCACCGACAGCTTTCCTTGCCGCACTAGAATGCCTAAAAGAGCATTCGTGACTGACTTGGACACGGAATACCCCATCAGGGATGTTTCGGCGCTGTACCCAGGGGCATACCGCTCTCCAATGACCTCGCCGTTGTGTAGGATCACGATGGCTTTTACGCGGCGGTATGGAGGTCGCCCAGGCTCCGCGAAGGCCCGATTCAATGCTGCTTCGATTTCGCGGGATGGCGGTGCAGTCGGGAGGGAGCTTGTTGAAGAATATTCAGTTGCAACTTCTGCCTTGCCTAATGCAGCTTCACGCGACGCAACGTTCGACTCCCCACTTTGTAGGATCATGCAGCCAAGATCATCGCGGTAAACGGCGCGACTCTCAAAGTGTCCGGCCCAGGTGACGGTTACTTGTTGGTTTTTGGAGTCGATGGTATACCGGAGCCACTTGGCGAGTTTTGCCTGGCCCGGATTCGGCAGGATGGCATCGGCATAAAGCTGCTCCGGGTCCAGGTGAGAGATGAAAACCCCCGAACAAAGAGTGTGGCTCACGACGCCGGTTGCAACCCGTATCTCGGTATTCACGCGAGTCGAGAACCAGAGCCCAATACTCAAGACCGCGGCACCCGCAGCCAGGGCAACAGCACGCGCCCTACCTCGCATCGCCACGCTTCGCTCTCCTCTACACGCTGAAAACCATTCAGTGGTTACCACAAGATCGTACGTGTTCCGGGTGTGTTTTCGCCTACTCGGACATTACTCTTCCGTTCGGCTCCCGATCTTTTCAACTGGAATTACTCTCTACAACTCCATCGACTGCGTAGCGACCAGCGCGCTGGCTTTGGCGATGAAGTCCTTGAGCGGCATGGAGCCTTGATCGCCTTTGCCGCGAACGCGCACGCTGACGGCGTTGGCGGCTTCTTCTTTGTCGCCGAAGACGAGGATGTAAGGCACCTTCTGATTGGCGAAGTCGCGGATCTTAGCGTTCATTTTTTCGTTGCGGGAGTCAGTTTCGACGCGGAAGCCCGCGGCTTTGAGCGCGGCTTCGAGCTTTTGCGCATGGGCGGCGTGGCGCTCGCTGATGGGGACGAGGCCGACCTGCACGGGCGCGAGCCAGAGCGGGAAGGCGCCGGCGTAGAGCTCGATGAGGTACGAGGTCATGCGCTCCATGGTGCTGATGATGGCGCGATGGATCATAACGGGCCGATGGCGGTTGCCGTCGGCGGCGGTGTACTCGAGGCCGAACTGGCTGGGCAGGTGGAAGTCGACCTGAATGGTCGAGTAGGTTTCTTCGTGGCCCATGACGTCGGCGAGCTGGATGTCGAGCTTGGGTCCGTAGAACGCGGCTTCGCCCTTGCCTTCCACGTATTTCAGGCCCAGGCTGTCAAGGGCCTCGCGCAGCACGCGCTCGCCCAGCTCCCACATGGCGTCGTTGTCGACGTACTTCTGCTTGTTGGCGGGGTCGCGCAGCGAGAGGCGGTAGCTGTACTGCTTGATGCCGAGATCGCTGTAGGCGCGCTCAACCAACTTCATGACGCTGGAGAATTCTTCCTTGATCTGGTCGGGCGAGCAGAAGATATGCGCGTCGTTGAGCGTCATGCAGCGGACGCGGCTAAGGCCGCTGAGCGCGCCCGACAGCTCGTAGCGGTACATGGTGCCGAGTTCGGCCAGGCGGAGGGGCAGATCGCGATAGCTGCGCGGCTTTGACTCGTAGATGAGGATGTGGTGCGGGCAGTTCATGGGGCGCAGCACCATCTCCTCGTTCTCAAGCTTCATGGGCGGAAACATGCTGTCGTGGTAGTGCGCCCAGTGGCCGGAACGTTTATAGAGATCCACCTTGGCAAGGTCGGGCGTGTAGACGTGCTCGTAGCCGTTGCGGCGCTCGAGATCGAGGATGTACTCCTCGAGAAGGCGGCGGATGGTGGCGCCTTTGGGGAGCCAGAGCGGTAGGCCGGCGCCGACTTCTTCACTGACGGTGAAAAGCTCAAGCTCCTTGCCCAGGCGACGATGATCGCGGCGACGGGCGTCTTCAAGGAGCTCCAGGTAGCCGTCGAGGTCTTTCTTTGAGAAGAACGCCGTGCCATAGATGCGCTGCAGCTGTGGGTTCTTCTGGTCGCCCAGCCAGTAGGCACCGGAGATACTCATGACTTTGACGGCCTTGACGCGGCCGGTGGAGGGAACGTGCGGGCCGCGGCAGAAGTCGATGAATTTGCCGTTGCGATAGAAGCTGACCTCGTCACCGGGCGTCGTGAATTTCTCAACGAAGTGGGTCTTCATGAAGTCGCCATCGCGCTCGAAGTCCTCCAGGCTCTTATCTCTTGGAGCGAATTCGTGGATGAACGGCTCGTCGCGCGCCACGACTGCGGCGATGTTGATTTCGATCGCGGCGAGGTCTTCAGGCGTGAAGGGCTTTTCGCGGTAGAAGTCGTAGAAGAAGCCGGAGTCGGTGGCGGGGCCGTGGCCGAGCTTGGTCTCAGGAAAGAGCTCGAGGACGGCCGTGGCCAGGACGTGGGCGGCGGAGTGGCGCAGGACTTTCAGCGCGTCGGGATCTTTCTCCGTGACGAGCTCGAGCCGGGCGTCGGCGGTGAGAGGGGAAGAGAGATCGACGAGGCGCGGAGCGGCGGCGTCTTCAGCGCCGTACATGGCGGCCTCGGACGGCTCCTCGGCGGATGACCGGTCCTCGACAGCGGATTTTGAGTCGGCCGCGATCGGCGTGACGCGGGCGACGATGCTGGCCGCGGCGAGGCGCGGGGAGATGGAGTTGGCGATTGCGAGGGGCGTTGTGCCGGAGGGCACTTCGCGGACGGACCCGTCGGGCAGGTGAACGGCGATCATGCTCGTGCTCATGTACGTTGAAATCCAGTGAAGGCCGCGCAACGACGAAGAAACATGCGGCCAACTTTTGAGAATAGAGGTTGAGCGGGTGCGAAGTCGAGGGAAGACAGCGGTGGTGAGGGGGGTTGGCGGTGTTGGCGGAGCCAGGAGAGGAATCCTGCGACAAAGGGAAAGACGAAAAAGTGCAACGACGCGGGCTGCAAGACGCGGCCCTCCCGGCACAGGCCAAGGGTGCGGCGATTCGACACGCCCGCGAAGACCCATGAAGGAAAGTCAGAGGGGGTCAATAAGCGATGGAAAGAACACAAAAGGACTGTTTGCTCCTGCATTGCAGAAGCGCCCAGCCCTTTTGGCGTCTTACTCGATTCTGCCGGAGACCGGCCGATCCGATTTAGAGAGGCTGTACGTCGGCAGCCTGCCAGCCCTTGGGACCCTTTACGACGTTAAACTGCACGGCTTGACCTTCTTGCAAACTCTTGAATCCACTGGTGTTGATCGCTGAGTAATGCACGAAAACATCTTCGCCGTTCTGGCGCGAAATGAAGCCGAAGCCTTTCGCGTCATTGAACCACTTCACGGTACCTTGTTCCATACTGGTGCGTATTTCCTGGTTTTGAATTGCGCTGGATGAATCGGAGCGAACACTGGCAGAATCTTGCTTAGTTCGGCGTTCGAGGAAGGGTATTGCGTGTCCCTAAAACGCTAGGGGCGAGTACTGCTCACGCCCGGTTCGGTTCTAACGCTGACTTAAGTGTACCATTTGCGTCAAAAAAACCCGCAAGGAAATTTGTGTCTCTCGTTACCGTGGAGTGGTTGCGCGCGGAAGCTGTTGAATGGCTTTGGCTTACGCATGCGTCGCGGCGTGTGATAAGGTGAATGGTCGCCATGCCGCACGATCACGTTCTGGAAATGCTGAGACGCGCCACGGAGGCGCTGGAGGCAGAGTTCAGCGCTCTGCCGGGCTACGACCCCGATCTGTGTGGAGGCCAGGAAGCCGCGGCGCGGGTGCTTGAGGAGACTGCGCACCGGCTGGGCGACAACTTTCCCTATTTTCACCCTCTTTACGCAGGGCAGATGCTGAAGCCGCCGCACCCGGTGGCGCGGGCGGCGTATGCACTGGCGATGAAGATCAATCCCAACAACCACGCGCGGGATGGGGGGCGTGCCAGCTCGGCAATGGAAGTGGAGGCAGTGCGGGAGATAGCCGGGATGTTCGGGTGGGAGGAATTCCTTGGGCACCTGACGTCGAGCGGGACCATCGCCAACCTGGAAGCGCTGTGGATGGCGGGCCAGTTGACGCCCGGCCGGCGGATTGTGGGCTCGGAACAAGCGCATTACACGCACCGGCGCATCAGCGGCGTGCTGAGGCTGGACTACGCGCACGTTGCGGCAGACGCGCGCGGGCGAATGAAGGTGGAGGCGCTCGAAGACGAGCTGCGCAAGGGCGACGTGGGTACGGTGGTTGCGACGCTGGGCACGACGGCGATAGGAGCGGTGGATCCGCTGGAGGAGATCCTGGCGCTGGCGGAGCGGTACGGTTGCCGGGTGCACGTGGATGCGGCGTACGGAGGATACTTCGGGCTGATTGCGGACGAGCTGGAGGAACCGGCGCGGCGGGCGTTTGCAGCAATGGGACGCGCGGATTCCATCGTCATCGATCCGCACAAGCATGGATTGCAGCCGTATGGATGCGGATGCGTATTGTTTCGCAATCCAGAGGTTGGGCGGTTTTATAAGCACGATTCGCCGTATACCTACTTCACGTCGAAGGAGCTGCACCTTGGCGAAATCAGCCTCGAATGCTCGCGCGCGGGAGCGGCGGCGGTGGCGCTGTGGGCGACGCAGAGGCTGCTGCCGCTGGTGAGAGACGGGGAATTTGCGCGGGGGTTGGTGAAGGGCAGAAGGGCGGCGGTGGAGTTGGACCGGCGCATCAGGGGAAATGAAAGGTTTGCTGGCTTGGGGGGCGTTGGTTCCCGGTCCCCAAAAGCGAGGGACCGGGGTCACCCATCTCCTGCGGCGTACCAGCCCGCGCCGGAACTCGATATTGTGGTTTGGACCCTGCGCGCGGCAGACCTTCGAAAGGCATCCGAGGAGGCGCAAAGGGTTTTCGACGCATGCGCGGAGCGGGGATTGCACCTGGCTTTAGTACAATTGCCGGGGCCGTGGTTTGGCATGGCTGCGGGCTCGGTGACCTGCCTGCGCTCAGTGCTGATGAAGCCGGAGCACGAGGCGTGGATGGACGCGATCTGGGAGCGGCTGAGCGCTGCGTGTGAGGGAGTGGTGAGGAGTTAACGGTCTCCTGCCGCGGTATAGCGAAAGCCCGTACTCTAGGTTGAGGCCCCAAATGCAGGTCCCGGTCGACTTAGATCGCCCCGCGCGATCCTTGCTCAGGGCAGGCTTTCGAGCCCGGTTGCCGCGGCGACCTTCGCTCAGGATGACCGGCTTTTGACCTTAAGCGTTACGGAGCCAGTTTCAAGCAACCGAAGGTGAGGTTTGGCCAAGAAAGTAAACGTTGTCAGGCGCGCGAGTTGGCGTCCGCTTTCGCGGACGTTGCCGAGTTGGCCGGTTGGCATGCGGGGAGAGAATGCCCGGAAGTTCGCTGAGGAATTGAATTCAAGCGGAAGGTGAAAGAAATGCACGATGCGAATAGATTTCGTGAGATGCACCGGGAGCGGTTTCATGCAGAGGCGGCGATTTTTGTCGGGCCGGGGCGCGTGAATCTGATTGGCGAGCACACCGATTACGCCGAAGGGTTTGTAATGCCTGCAGCGATCAACTTTGCGACCCTGGCAGGGATTTCGCCGCGCCCGGACGGCAAGATCGCCGTTTACTCAGAGAACCTGGGCGAGGAGAGAGCGTTTGAGACGGCCCCCAGCAAGAGGAGCGGGGACTGGAGCGACTATCCGCTGGGCGTGCTGGCGATTCTGAGGGGCGAGGGACACAAATTCCCCGGGTTCAACCTGAGCATCTGGAGCGATGTGCCGCTGGCGTCGGGGCTTTCCAGCTCTGCCGCGCTGGAGGTGTCGACGGCGTTGGCGGTTCTGTCGCTGCTGGGAGCCAGTTACCCGGGTCCGAAGTTGGCGCGGCTGTGCCAGAGGGCTGAGAACGAGTTTGTGGGCGCGAATTGTGGGATCATGGACCAGTTCATCAGCCTCAACGCAAAGGAGAATCACGCGCTGCTGCTGGACTGCCGCGATTTGAGCTACAAGCTGGCGCCCATTCCGGATCACGTGGCGCTGGTGATTGCCAATACCATGGTGAAGCACTCGGTGGCGGGCGGCGATTATCCGACGCGGCGGCGGGAATCGGAAGCGGCGTGCGCGGTAATTGCCAGCCACCGGCAGGGCGTGAAGTTTCTGCGCGATTGCACGCTCGAGGACCTGGAGAAGTGGGGCGGCGAGATGGAGCCTAAAAGCTATCTGCGGGCGAAGCACGTGATCAGCGAGAACCTGCGCACGGTGGCAGCGTGCGAAGCACTGCTGAAGGGCGACATGAAGGAGCTAGGACGGCTGATGGCCGAGGCGCATCAAAGCTACAGCCAGGATTTTGAAGGCAGTTGCGTGGAGGCTGATGCGATGGTGGCGCTGGCACAGGATTTGCCGGGGCTGATCGGCGCACGGCTGACGGGTGGAGGATTCGGCGGCTGCACGATCAACCTGGTGGAGCAGAAAGAGGCAACGGCATTTGCCGAGGCGCTGGGGGCGCGCTACACAGAGCAGATCGGGATTGTCCCGCAGATTCACGTTTGTCATGCATCGGGTGGAGCGCACAGGCTGGAGTAGCGGTGGCGGCGGGGTGTGCGGAGTTGGCGCTGTCCCGCCCATGGCGCAAAGACAAGAACGCCGCGAAGGCGGGGCATCCCGGGCAAGATACGGGCGACGGACGAGGCTTTTTCAACGTCTATTAAGGCTGTGGAAATTTTTTCCCGTTTGGCGGACGGGAACGTAAATTCCTGACCCAAAAGAACCATTCTCGCAACCGGCCGGGAACATTGTAGAGACCGGGTTCCTTGTTAAACTTGAGGGATGTTTGCCCGATGAAGAAATAATGTAAGACTGCCCCGGGAAGCAACCGCGGGCTTGGGCGAGCGCGTCGGAACAAGAAGAGAATATGGTGCAACCTACACATTCGAAACCCTTCCCATACGAGGTCGTTCCCAGCGCAGGCCAAGTGGCCTATTTTTCGATGGAGATTGCAATCCGGCCGTCGATGCCAACATATTCGGGCGGGCTGGGGGTGCTGGCAGGGGACACCCTGCGCTCGGCCGCGGACCTGGGCCTGCCGCTGGTGGCATTCACACTGCTGCATCGCAAGGGGTACTTCCAGCAACACCTGGATCCGGCAGGCGCGCAAAGCGAAGACGTGCAGCCGTGGAACCCGGCGGACTTTTGCACAGAGGAAACGGCGCGGGTGACGGTGGCAGTGGAAGGCCGGACAGTGACGGTACGGGCCTGGCGATACGACCTGGAAGGCCGTTTCGGGCACGTGGTACCGATTTTTCTTTTGGACACGGACCTGAATGAGAATTCAGGATGGGACCGGGGACTGACAGATCACTTGTACGGCGGCGATACGAACTACCGGCTGGAGCAGGAGATTGTGCTGGGGATGGGCGGCGCACGCATGGCCAACGCGCTGGGTCTGCACGTCAACGTGTACCACATGAACGAGGGCCACGCGGCGCTGCTGACGCAGGCGCTGCTGGAAAGCCAGATGGGGGGTGGGCCACCGGGCGCGGCGACGAATGCGGACATTGAGGCCGTGCAGCGTAAATGCGTGTTTACGACGCACACACCTGTCCCAGCGGGTCACGACCGGTTCTCGACGGAGCAGGTGATCAGGATCCTGGGAGGCGACCGGACGGCGCGGCTGGAGAAGCTGGGCTGCTTCCGCGAGGGGCTGCTGAATATGACGCTGCTGGCGCTGAAGTTTTCGCGGTTTGCAAACGCGGTGTCGTTGCAGCATGGAAAAGTGTCGCGGCTGATGTTCCCGGATTTTACGATTCATTCGATCACGAATGGAGTGCACGCGGCGACTTGGATCAGCGAGCCGGTGCAGCAGTTGCTGGACGAGCGGATTGCCGAGTGGCGGCGCGACAACCTGTGCCTGCGCAACGCCATCGAGATTCCCGAGGCGGCGATGCTGGCGGCGCACGCCCGCGCCAAGGAGGAGCTGCTGGCCGAGGTGGGATCGCGGACGGGTCTGGTGCTGAATCCAAAGGTGCTGACCCTGGGTTTTGCGCGGAGGGCGGCGACCTACAAGCGCGCCAATTTGCTGCTCACCGATCGCGAGCGGCTGAAGGAGATCGCCGCCAAGGCGGGCGGATTGCAAATTCTGTATGCCGGCAAGGCGCATCCGCAGGACGAACCCGGCAAGGGACTGATCCAAAAGGTGGTGGAAGAGGCGGCCAAGCTGTCGGACAGCGAATTGCGGATCGTTTACCTGGAGAACTACGACTGGGAACTGGGAGCGCGCCTGACGGCGGGTGTGGATGTGTGGGTGAATAACCCGAAGCGGCCCTATGAGGCTTCAGGTACGAGCGGGATGAAGGCGGCGCTGAATGGCGTGCCGAGCCTGTCGATCCTTGACGGTTGGTGGATCGAGGGGTGCATCGAAGGCGTGACGGGATGGGCGATTGAGGACGGGGAGAACGATACCCAGGAGGCGAATTCGCTTTACACCAAGCTGGAGACGGCGGTGATTCCGTTGTACCGCGATGCGCCGGAGAAATGGGCGCACCTGATGCGGACCACGCTGGCGTTCAACGGCTCGTACTTCAATACCAACCGCATGGTGAAGCAATATACGCGCAACGCATACTATCCACAGCGGCTGACCGAAGTGGCGAAGGTGGAAGAAGCAGCGTACGCGGATTAAGAGAAGGTGTCAGGGATCAGCGAGCTCTTGCCGCTGGGAGCGTTTGCGGCTGGCGCGCTTCTGGCCTGCACCTCCGTTGACTGCGGCCTTCTATCGTCATCGCTGACACCTGAAACCTGAGCCCTGACCCCTGTTCATAGAGCCTATAATCGACCTGTTGTGAGCCTGCGAATTCCAGTAAGGGCGCGTGTGGCGCGACGAGGGGCAGCGTACGCAACGCTTGCGGCGGTTGGCCTTGTGCTTGCCGGGGTTTGCGCGAGCGGGCAGGCCGGAGTGGAAGTGGCTGGCGCGAGCGGATCGGGACAGGCGGCTGCACGCGGCGCCAAAGTACTGCTGGTGCTGCCTTTTGACAACCGCACCGGGCAGCCGAGCCTGGATTGGATTCGCGAGGCGGCGGCGGAAATTCTGAGCATGCGGTTGGCCTCGGCCGGGTTCCAGCCGACGAGCCGCGCCGATCGAATGTACGCGCTGGATCACCTGGGATTGCCGCAGGGTTTTCAACCTTCGCGGGCGAGCGCGCTGAAGCTGGCGCAGACGCTGGACGCCGATTCGATTGTGGTGGGGAGCTACATCACCGATGGGCCTAATATCGTGGCCGAAGCGTCGCTGGTCGATGTGTCAGAGCTGCGCATGCTGCCGATGGTGAGCGCCCGAGGGGAGATGCGCAACCTGGTGGCCGTGTTCGGCGAACTGGCATGGAAGCTGACACGGCAGCTCGACCCCACATTCAACGTGGCCGAGGCGACTTTTGCCGCGGAGGGTAACGATGTTCCGCTGACCGCATTTGAGCAGTACATACGCGGAATTACGGAGCCGGACCAGGCGGAGCGCCTGCGGCACTTGCAGGAGGCAGTCAAGCTGAGCCCCGGATACGGGCAGGCGTGGATGGCGCTGGGCCGGGAGGACTACAAGGATCAGCAATACCAGGAGGCGGCCGATGCCTTCACCAAGGTGGCTCGCAATGGCGCCGATGGGTTGGAGGCCGGCTTTTATCGTGGGCTTGCGCTGATGTTTCTGGGCGATTATGCCCATGCCGAGCAGGCTTTTGCCGAGGTGGCACGGGTGCTTCCCCTGGCCGAGGTGACGAACAACGAAGGCGTGGCCATGAGCCGGCAGGGAAAGGATGCAACGACGCAGTTTATTCAAGCAGCGGCTGCCGATCCAAAGAATGCGGATTATCACTTCAACCTGGCCGTGACGTTGAAGCGTCATGGGAACACGGCCGGCGCCATGAACGAGCTGGCGCAGTGTTTGAAATTGAGGCCGAACGACAGCGAAGCGCTGTCGCTGGAGGAAGCGTGGAATCGGCCGGCCGGCGATGCCGCGGAGGCGAACGCCGATCCGCTGGAACGGACTGTGCGCACCTTCGATGAAGCGGCGTTCAGGCAAGCGGCGGCGATGCTGGACGAGATGAACGCGGGACGGCTGGCGACGCTGACGCCACAGGAACGGGCACGGACGCTGTGCATGCAGGCGAAAGGATATCTCGATCGCGGGCTGCTGCTGGAGGCGGAACGGCTGTATGGAGATGCCGTGGCCGCCGACAGCACGAGCGCGCGGGCGCACGCCGGCCTGGCCGAGGTGCGCGAACGGAGTGGAGATGCCGAGGCCGCGCGCAAAGAAGCGCAAACGGCGCTGGAAATGGGGCCTTCAGCGGATGCGTACCTGGTGCTGGCGCAACTGGATTTTGTGGCGGGCAGCTTGAGCGCGGCGAATGACGAGGCCACGAACGCGTTGAAGCTGGAGCCGACGAACCAGGCGGCGCAAGAGGTTTTGCGGGAGATTGCGGCGAAGAGACACTAGGAGTCAAAGGAGTTAGCGGGGATAGCAGAGTTGGCGGCAGGCCGAGAAAGAGGCAAGCCATGGGGCAGACGGTTGGGAAGATTGGCGAGAGAGTTGGGCTGATTGCGGCGGGATTCTGCCTCTTTTTCGGCTTTGGGACAGGCAGCCCGGTTCGCGCGCAGCAGCCGGTGGTGGACAAGCTGGTACTTGACGACACCATTCAGCCAGTGAGCGCCGACGAGGTGACGCGGGCGCTGGATCGCGCCAATTCCGACGGAGCACATGCGCTGCTGATTGAACTCAACACGCCGGGCGGGTTGTTGGACTCAATGCGCGACATGGTGGGCGCGATCCTGCGGTCGCGAGTTCCAGTGATCGTCTACGTGGCGCCGTCGGGGTCGCGGGCGGGTTCGGCGGGGTTTTTCCTTCTGGAGTCGGCGGACATTGCGGCCATGGCTCCGGGCACGGAAGCGGGGGCGGCGCACGTGGTCTTCGAAGGGGGCAAACCGGATGACACCGAGGCGCAGAAGGTAGAGAACGACGCCGAGGCGTTCATGCGGTCGTACGTGACCAAGCGCGGCCGCAATGCGGACGCAGCGCAGGCGGCCGAACAATCGTCGCACTCGTACACGGCGGAGGAGTCGCTGAACCAGCACCTGATCGATCTGATTGCCAACAACGATGCCGAGCTGCTGAATGCCCTGGAAGGGCGGCAGATTACACGCATGGACGGGTCGAAAGCAACTCTGCACGTGGGGGGCGCACGGATCGAGCTGATCCGGCCCACGCTGCGCGATAACCTGCTGGGGTGGCTAGTGAATCCCAACATCGCGCTGCTGCTCCTGGTAGGCGGGGCGCTACTGATTTATCTGGAGTTCAACAGCCCAGGCACGATCGTTCCCGGGGCGCTGGGAACGCTGATGGTGCTGCTGGCGATTTTTGCGCTGAACCTGCTGCCCATTCGCTACACGGCGGTTCTGCTGCTGTTGGGGGCGATGGTTCTGCTCCTGCTCGAGGCCAAGTTCGGAGGGCACGGAGCGCTGGCCATCGCGGGAATTGTATGCCTGACGTTCGGGGCGATGACGCTGGTGGCGGCGCCGGTGCCGGAGATGAACATCAGCCCGTGGGTGGCGATCAGCGTGAGCGTGGCGTTTGGCGCGATTACGTGGTTCCTGGTGCGGCTGGCAGTGCGTGCACGGAAAAGGAAGGCGCGCATCGGCGCCGACGCGATGGTGGGTAGCGCGGCCACGGCGATGGAGCCGCTCGGTCCCACCGCGGAGGGTCATGTGCTGGTGGAAGGTGAAATCTGGCGGGCGGTGGCAAGCGCACCCGTATCGAAAGGATCGCCGCTGCGCGTAGTGGGACACGACCAGATGTTGCTGCGGGTGGAGCCGCAGGAACAGCAAGTGAGCAAGTCAGCGAGTTAGCGAGTCAGCACGAGCCTGCCCAAGCGAAGCTTGAACGGGACACCCCGCAAGTCAGCTTGAGGCAGTGGAATTAGCGGGGTTAGCGTTGGAGTACAATCCTGCTGGGTGAGGAAAGGAAAGTCCCATGGATCTGACGATTCCTGTGCTGGTGGTGATTGCGATCATCGTGCTTTATCTGCTGAACTCCATCAAAATTCTGCGCGAATACGAGCGCGGCGTGATCTTCAGGCTGGGAAGGGCGCTGCCGCAGCCCAAGGGGCCGGGCATCATTCTCGTGTTCCGGCCGATCGACCAGATGGTGCGCCTGTCACTCCGGCAAGAGGTGCTGGAAGTACCTCCGCAAGACATCATCACCCGCGACAATGTCACGCTCAAGGTGAATGCGGTGGTGACACTCTACGTGGTCAATCCCAACGACGCCGCCATCAAGGTCGCCAACTACGTTTACCAGACATCCCAGTTCGCGCAAACCACGCTGCGCTCCGTGCTGGGCGAAGTGGAGTTGGACGAGGTGCTGAGCCATCGCGACAAGCTGAACCTGCGCATCCAAAGCATTATTGACCAACGGACCGAGCCTTTTGGGGTGAAGGTGGTGTCAGTAGAAGTGAAGCAGGTGGATCTGCCGGAGCAGATGCTGCGCGCCATCGCCAAGCAGGCGGAGGCGGAACGCGAGAAGCGCTCGAAGATCATCCATTCAGAGGGTGAGTATGCAGCCGCGCAGAAGCTGGTAGACGCCGCAGCGCTGATGGCTACGCAACCCATGACCCTGCAGCTGCGTTATTTGCAGACCCTGGCCGACATCGGCGTGGAGAAAAACACAACCATTGTCTTCCCGCTGCCACTGGAGATGATGGCGCTACTGAACAAAGTTGCGGCCGCAATCAAGCCGGCGGGCGAATAGCCGTAAGGAGCGGGGGCCCAGCGCACTTTATCGGAATCAGGGCAACGCATGAGCTATTTTGACGAAGACGAAGAGGAACTGGAACGGAAGCCTGAGGAAGAGGGCGGCGATACCGAGGTGAGGTTGAGCCCGCTGGCGCTGCTGGGGATCTTCTTTGGGCTGGTGCTGCTGTGTGGTTTGTGCTTCGGTCTGGGCTACGCGGTGGGGCATCACGCAGCGGGGCAGGCAGTGGCGAACGCGCAACATCCAGCGCAGGAGGCTGCTCCCGACCAGGAGCCGTTGCAGGGAAATAATTCGATTCCCAAGCCTTCAGCGGCGGCGCAGAGCCCGCAAGCACCGCAAACGCCGCCTGGGGGCGACGCCACGGCGCCTCCTTCGGATACAGAAACGAACCCTGCGCCTGCTCAGCCGAGCAGTGCGGCTCCGGCGCCGCCTGCACCTTCGCCTGCGGCTCCTGCGACTGCACAGACGGCAGCCCCGGTGCGGCCCGCTTTGCCCACTCCTCCACGTCAAGCGCAACCCGTGCCGCCGGAGACCGGGGAGTACGCGCGTCCAGCCCTGCCCGCGGCCGGGCAATACATGGTGCAGATCGCGGCAGTTTCGCACAGCGAGGACGCGGACGTACTGGTAACCGCGCTGCGCCGGCACGGCTACGTGGTGACCGCGCGGCGCGAGCCGAGAGACGGGCTGATCCACGTGCGCGTCGGGCCGTTTGCGAGCCACGAGGAAGCGGTCCGCTGGCGCAACAAGCTGCTGGGCGATGGGTACAACGCCGAGGTGCAGCCGTAATACAGTGGTCAGTGATCAGTGGTCAGTGATCAGTTCGCGGTCACTGAGTCCGCACGAGAAAGTGTAGCTGGGTCTTAGGTCAACCACGCATCCATTCGGGGAGGCCGGAGGCGATGGCGGCGCGGACGGCTTCGGAGAGATCGTCGCGGGTGGCGAAATCGCTTGGAAAGAGCGGACCGTGAAAGATGATATAGGCGGTGCCGGGGTGAATGCGCAGGCTGCCCCAGGGAATGATCTTTTCGGTTCCGCAAATCGAGATGGGAACACAAGGGGCGCCTGACCCTTCGGCTAGAAAGAACGGACCTTTCTTCAAAGGCAGCATGCGTGCGTGGGGCGAACGCCTGCCCTCCACAAAGACCGTCATATGCAGTCCGCGCGCGAGAACACTCGATCCGTCGGCAACCACAAGCCGCGCGGTTTCCACATCACCGTCGCGGTCCACGGGGATGAACCCGGCAAGCCTGAAGGCGTAGCCGAGGATGGGCAGCCTCATGAGGGAGCGCTTGAGGAAGACCGAGGTGCGGCCGGGGAGATGGGAGATGAGCGCAGGCGCGTCGAGGTTGGAGACGTGGTTGGCCATGAAAATGCACGCGCGTCCGACGGGGATGTGCTCCCGGCCCTGGATATGAATGTGAATTCCCGCCACGCGCATGGCGGTGCGTGCGATCCATCTGCCCGCCGAGTAGAGCGGCGCCACGTTGCCGCTGAGAAGAGTGAAGGGCATAAGGACCAGCGCGGCCGGAAGTGCGAGCAAAAGGATGTAGACGAAGACGAGAAGCGAGACGAGCATGCGCTATGTGCGGGCGTTCATGGAGAGTATCGCACTCGGGTCAACGAGTGAGCGAATCGGGCTGTTAAGCTGATCCTCTTATGTCCGCATCCATTCCGGCAACCCTGAGGCGATGGCGGCGCGGACAGCTTCTGACAGATCGTCGCGGGTTGGGAAATCCTTGGGCAAAATCGGCGCGTGAAAGATAATGTACGCCGTGCCGGGGCGGATGCGCAGGCTGCCCTTGGGCATGATGGCCTCGGTTCCATAAATCGAGACGGGAACGCAGGGCGCGCCGGAAGCCTTGGCGAGATAGAACGGGCCCCTCTTGAAGGGCAGCATGCGGCCGTCGAGCGAACGCGTGCCTTCAACAAAAACAGTGAGGTGGAGACCCTTGGCTAGGACGCATTGCGCTTCCTCGATATTGCGCTGCGCATCGGCGGGGTTGCCGGTGCGGTCGACGGCGATGAACTCGCCCTGGCGGAAGCCGGTGCCGAGGATCGGCAGGTTCATGAGCGAGCGCTTCATGAAAGCGGAGGTGCGGCCGGGAATGAGCGATATAAGCGCGGGCGGATCGAGATTGGAGACGTGGTTCGACATGAAGATGCAGGCGCGGTCGCGGGGAATGCGTTCCAGGCCCCCAGGGCAGAGACGCACGCCGGCGATACGGCAGCTCGAAGAGAGCATGAAGCGTGTGGCCCTGTAGAGCGGCAGCACATTTCCGGTGAGCCAGCACCAGGGAATGAAGATCAAGGCCGAGGGAATACCCAGGATCACCATGTTGGCAAGAAAGAGGAGGGACCGAATCATGCGCACCTTTCAGGAAGATGCGCCCGAAGCGCCGGGATGGAGCTGGCGCAGGCGCGCGGGAAGTTTCTCATAGATGCCGCCGAAGCCGCCGTTGGAGAGCAGAGCGACAACATCGCCCGAGGCGAGCTGCGGCGCGAGGGCGGCGACGATGGCATCGACGTCGGGGTGCAGCTCGGTGGGCGTTCCTTGGGCGTTGAGCGCGCGGACGACGTCGTCAGGGTGCAGGCGTTCGGCTTCAGGGATGCGCTCCTGCTGGTAGACGCCGGCGAGTATGACGCGATCGGCAAGGCGGAGACTGGCCATGAGATCAGCTGCCAGGACTTGGCGGCGAAGGGTGTTGGAGCGGGGTTCGAGGACGGCCCAGAGGCGCGCTTGCGGGTAAACGGAACGGAGGGCGCGCAGCGTTTCGCGAATGGCAGTGGGGTGGTGGGCAAAGTCCTCAACGATGGTAATACCCGCGATTTCGGCGCGGACTTCGAGACGGCGCTTGACGCTCTGAAAGGTTGCAAGTGCGCGGACGATGGATTCTTTGCCGATGCCCTGGCCGGCAGCGAGCGCGGCCGCCGCGGTGGCATTGAGGGCGTTGTGCTCTCCGGCGAGATTCATGGCGAGTCCAGCCCAAAGGGCGCCATCGTGATGGACTTCCCATTGCGTGCGGCCGCCGGCATAGCGAAGATCGCGGATGCGCCAGGCGGATTTTTCGTCGAAGCCGTAGCGCTCGACGCGGCAGAAGGCGTGACTGACGCAGTCGGTGACATTTTCGCTGGCGCCGTAAGCAACGATGCGGCCGCGGCGGGGAACGAGATTGACGAGAAGCTTGAAGGCGCGCTTGACGTGATCGAGATCGGCGTAGATGTCGGCGTGATCGAACTCGACGTGTGTGAGGATGAGCGCGTCGGGGAAGTAGTGGAGGAATTTGGGGCCCTTGTCGTAGAAGACGGTGTCGTACTCGTCGCCTTCGACGATGAAGGTGCGGGTGGGGCGAAGCTGGAAGCTGGTGCCGAAGTTTTCGGCCACGCCGCCGATGAGGAAGGAGGGTTCGAGCGCAGGGTTTTGGCGCGCGGCCGTTTGGTAGATCCACGCGAGCATGCTGGTGGTGGTGGTTTTGCCGTGAGTACCGGCAACGACGAGGGGCGAGCGGCCGGTGAGGAATTCGTCGTGGAGGAGAGCGGCCATGGAGGTGAAAGGGATGCGCTGGTCGAGAACGCGCTCGATTTCAGGATTGCCGCGCGAGAGGGCATTGCCGATGACGACGAGGTCGGGAACGGGGTCGAGATTGGATTCGGCGTAGGGCTCGAGGACGGGGATGCCGAGGGAGCGGAGGAGATCGCTCATGGGCGGATAGGCGGCCTTGTCGGAGCCGGTGATGCGATGCCCCTGCAACTGCAAAAGGCCGGCGAGCGAGGCCATGGCAGTGCCGCAGATGCCGATGAGATGAATGTGGCGCGAAGTGGTCGTCATGAGGCCACCACCGGTTCGAGGAGAGTGAGCTGAAGCTCGGGATCGAGACGCAGCTCAGCTTCGACGCCGAAGGTGAGCGTGACGTTCTGGCGTGAAACATGGCCGCTGCGCAAGCCGATGGCTACGGGAATGTCGATCGTGTCGAGAGCGCTGAGAATGGCCTGGTCGAGAAGATCGGGCGGCGCGCCGGGCGAGACACAATCGAGCATTTCGCCAAAAATGATGGCCGGGACATCTTCGAGCTTGCCAGCGGCGCGCAACTGCCACAGCATGCGATCGACCTGGTAGGGCCTGGTGTTGACTTCCTCAAGAAAGAGAAGCTTGCCCTCGGTGCGCGGTTCCCAAGGCGTGCCGAGGAGCGAGACGATGATGCCGAGGCAGCCGCCGTAGAAGGTTCCGCGGACCGGTTTCTGCGCTCGGGCAGGTTTCAAGACGCGGAGGCCCTCGGCGGGGCCGACAGCGTAAGGTTCTCCGGCCAAGGCAGCGCGCAGGCTGGGCAAGTGTACGCCGCCTTCAAGGTAGAAATCGGCGGCGAGCATGGGCCCGTGAAACGCGGGGAGGCCGATCTGGTCGAGCAGATGCAGTTGCACGCCGGTGAGATCGCTGTAGGCGAGGAAAGGCTTGGGGTTCTTAGCGATGAGATCGAGGTTGAGGCCTTCGAGCAGGTAATTCGACCCGTAGCCTCCGCGAAGGGCGATGATGGCGCTGGTTTGAGGGTCGGCGAAGGCTGCGTGGAGATCGGCCAGGCGCTGTGCGGGCGTTCCAGCGAAGTAGAGCGGCTCGCGCAGCAGCGTGTTGGGGCCAAGTTGAGGCATGTAGCCGAGAGAACGCAGCGCCTCAATGCCGCACTCGATGCGGTCAGGCTGCGCGTGCGAGGCAGGGGCAACGATGCCGATGGCCGAACCCGGTGCGACGGGCCTAGGCTTGAGGAGACGCATTGGGCTCACCATGCTTCACCGCTGGCAATGAGCGCGGCGGGACCCGTAAGGTGGAGCTCTTTGCCGGGACCACTCCAGGCAACGGTTTGGGCGCCGCCGGGCGCTACAACGCGCAGCGGCGAGACGCAGCGGCGGAGGGCGAGGGCAGCAGTTGCGGAGGCGGCGGTACCGGTGCCGGAGGAAGAAGTGGGCCCCACGCCGCGCTCAACAATGCGAATCTCGATCTCGTGCTCGTCGACGATGCGCACAAACTCCACGTTGGTTTGCTGGGGGAAATCGCGATGCGTGCAGATCTCGCCGCCGATGGTTGTCCAGGGTTTGCCGGCGACAGTGAACGCCGTGTTGTCAACCACGATGACGAAATGCGGATTGCCGGTGGAGACCTCGACGCCAATCACCTCAGCGCCATCGATGAGCTTGAGGGTATGGGGAATGAACTTGGGAATTCCCATGCCAATGGTAACTTCGACGGCGAATCCGCCGGCGGTGTTCATGCTGTCGATGCGGCAATGGCGGGGGCCTGCGTCGGTGGAGATCACAAGTTTGTCGCCGGGCTTCAGGCCGAGGGTTTGCGCCATCCACGCGGCCACACAGCGCGTGCCATTGCCGCTGATCTCGGCGATGGAACCGTCGGCGTTGTGGAGGCGGATACGGCCGGAACGCAGGCCGGTCGATGAGAAGAATTCGATTCCGTCGGCACCGATGCCGGTGTTGCGCCGGCAGAGACGGCGCGCCAGTTCGGCGCGATCGTAACTTGCCGCCGCTTCTTCCGTAACGATCAGGAAATCGTTGCCGCAAGCGTGAGCCTTGGTGAAGGGGATCACTCTTCCTCCGGATCGCGGAAGGTGAGAATCGCGTCGATGGCCGGTTCGGACTGCAGCCTGACGCGCAGTGTTTCGTGGTGCCTTCTGGTGGTGTTGATGGGGAAAGTGACGCGCTGCAGTTCGCCAATAGCGTCGCTCTCCATGGCACAGAGACGCTCGCCGGCCGTGTCGACCGCATCAAGAATCGATCGAAGCATAAGCGTCTGGTCGCGGCCGCGCGCTTCGTAAATCAACGGATATTTCTTAAGGCTGGCGCGGTGTTCGAGCAGTCCCACGATTTCAAGGGCGGCGATGACCATAACCGCGGAGACCACGGCAGCCGCATAGAGGCCTGCACCGCAAGCCATGCCGATGGATGCAACGACCCAGACGGCGGCTGCGCTGGTGAGCCCACTGACGCGGTCGCGATTGCGCAGGATGAGCCCGGCGCCGAGAAAGCCGATGCCCTGCACGATGTTGGAAGCCACCTGGCCGCGGTTGGTGCCGACGTCGCCAGCCAGCACGGGCGAAAGCAGCGTAAACAAGGCCGAACCCATGCAGATGAGGAGATTGGTGCGCACACCTGCGTCCTTGTGATTGAGCTCGCGCTCGAGGCCCACGCAGGCGCCGAGCACAGAGGCGAGCAACAGTCGCCCGACCGTGCTGTTCACCATCACCATTTGCTCAATGGTGGTGAAGGAAAAGGGTTGGATCATGAGTGCCACGGTGAGACTCTCGCTGCTTCCTTTGATGTTTCAGGACGCGATAGCCCGATGCTATCACCGGCCATGGCCGGGTGTTGAGCGGGAAGCAGAGAGCGCGCGGCGCCGGTTTCATACGGTTGCATCGAGAAACGGGGGCGTGCGTTCGCCGGGTGCCGTTTCGCCGAGTTCCAGGAGCGAGGACTTAGTAACGGTAGCTAAGCCCCATGCCGACAACGGTCCGGGCCTGCAGGTTCACGGGCGTCGTGACCACTGGAGGCCCGAGTGCGGGATTCGCGGGATTGAAGTAGGGGTTTGCGACATAAATCGATCCAATATTCCCCGCCACCTGCCCGACGCCGATGTCGAAGGAGAAATGCGGCTTGTCCTTCTGTGTCACGCGCACTGCATAGTCCAGCGTCGTGGGAATGTGCGCGCTCATCAGCGGGTATGACGCGGGATTGCAGGCAAGCGCAGCTTCGCACTGGTAAAGCGCTGCATTCAGCAGGGTGTTCAGGTTTACTGAAGTCTTGGGTTCCTGCGTGAATCCGGCCGAAGGAACTGCCACGATGCCATGGCCGACAGGCAGCGGAATGCCTAGGCCGCCGAAGAAGCGCCCCCCAAAGCGCGTGCTCTGGCCGCCGATGCCGAAGATGGTGCCGTTGGTGGCCTTCCAGCCGAGGTTCAGCAGGAAGGGCACAGGCGGCTTCGCCCATGTCTTGGTGACGGCAATGTACAAATCGCCGTTGGTGTAGGATTTATCGGTTCCCGTCAGTGTTTTGTTGGCTGCGCCCGAAACAAAGTGGTCATTGGTGCGGACCAGCCCGCCGATCGCGATGCCAGGCATCCACGGGCCAAACTGCCCGTCTTTGAAAGCAACAACCTTGCCATGGAAGACGTTCATGCCGTCGTAGTTCCACAGGTTGCTGAGGCCGAGAGGCGTGGTCGAAGTCGTCGGCTGGTCGCCGTATTGATGAACGCTGCGCGTGTAGCCTGCCTCTGCGCGGTTGGCAAAGCTCTCGGTGATGCTGATGGTTTCAATCTTGCCAATCACCGAAGAGGCATCGATGAAATGGAAGCCGACAGCCGGATGCGAAAAGAATTGCCCCTTCTCCGCGTAGACCACATACGCGGTAGGCGTCAGGAATCCACCGGTCTGCCCCTCGAGGGTCAAATGTTGCGCGACGATTCTCGGCGCAGGCAGCGCCGCCAGCACGGCTGCGCCAAAAGCTATCTCCATGTGTACGCGAAACCGCATGCATCTCCTTACGAAACGCGAGTCCATTCGGACCGCTCTCAAACTGGGGGTTTTTGAAAAGTACACTCTTTGTATCACAGCCGAAACACGATTGCCAGTCGGCCTCTCGCGCAGGTTTACGCTCCCGTTCTTGTAAAGTGACCGAAGTCTGACTGAGTTCGTAGTTCCCTGTTCCCTAGTGAGGTGGCGGCCGCGGGTTGCGATCGAGCCAGACGGTGGCGACATAGACAGTTGCATCAGGCTGACCACTGGCGGTGAAAGTGCCGGCGATCTCAAGCCCGGCGGGATGCGCCTTGACGGCGCGGTCGACGGCATCGCCATCGAAGGCCACGACAACGGCTGCGTGCGTTGAGGGTGAAGTGAGCGCGGCGCGAAAGATCTCAAGATCGCTTTCGTTGATGGTTTGACTGAGGGGAATGCCGGTGAGCGAAACGATCTCGGGATAGACCGAGGTATTCATCAACACGGGGGCCTGTGGCGAACCCTGGAGCAACTGTTGCAGGAGAGGCGGAATGTTGACATCGTAGGGCAGGCGGGCTTGAAGGTTCTTTGTGCCTTCGACATAAACGATGGGGTCCTGGCGCAAAAGGAGAGCGGCGTTGAGCCCGGCGAGCGTGAACAGAAGCGCGAAGGCAAGGGTAGGAAGGAACTGCTGGATTCCCATGAGTGTGGGCAGGCGCGGGGCGATGCGCGACACATCGAAACGGCGCAGGAAGTTGGCGGCCATTTGCGCGGCGAGAGCGATGCCGATGGCCAGCGCGGGCAGCAGCTCGAGTCCGTAACGCGTGTTGTAAAAAGTGTAGGGCCACCAGGCAGGAAAGAAGATAGGAACCGATCCGTAGGCGACCGACCAGGCGTAAAACGGCACGGGCAGCCAGAGAAGGAACGCGAACGCCATGGCGCGGCGGCTGGCCGCAGACCTTTGCACGAGCCAGGCGACGACGGTTGCCAAGGCAGCGAGCGCGAACAGGGCGTTTCCCCAGGCAGCGGAAGAGTCGAGTTCCGAGACCTTGACGTAATAGAGCAATGCGATCCAGGGATTGTGCCAGCCGGGATGCGGCGGGAAACCGGGCACGGCGGTACGCATTTCGATGGCTTTAGCGGAGTACGGCCCGCGCGCGAAGTAAAGCCAGTCGCCAAAGCAGACGGAGTTGTAGAGAAACCATAGAAGCGGCGCGGCGACGACGGCGAGGCTGGCCAGCGAGAAGGAGGGCGCGGAGAGACGGCCGCGATCGCCCGACGCGGATCGCCTGAGGAGGGTGATGCCGACGGCGGTCCAGGCAAGCAGGGCAATGATCCAGCCATCGTAGCGGGTAAAGATGGCGGCGACGAGCGCGGCGGCGATTCCGCCCTGCAGAATGCTGGATCGCATGACGGAGAGCTTGGCGAGCGGAGCACCGGGGGCGTTTGGGTTGCGAAGCCAGGCGCCGCGTTGGCGGCCTTGCGCCTCGAAAATGCGCAAAGGCTGGCGAGCGAGCAAAGGGATGGGACGGCGCCGGCCGCTGCGTGCGGGCGGGATGGGACGCAGACTGAAACTGGCCGTCTCGGTTTCCTCGTCGAGAGCCAAGCGCCACTCCACCAGCCAGACCACAATCCAGATGAGCTCGCAAAGGAAAAGCGGTTCGGTCATGGCAGTGGTTTGCAGGTAAAGCAGGTTGGGATTGAGCGCAAAGAAGCCGAGGGCGAGCGCGGCTGCGGCAGGCTGGGCCCATTGACGGGCGAGGCGGTAGATGCCGGCGCACGACGCCAGGTAGGCAAGCGCAGAAGGAATGACGCCGCCAAGCCCAGTGGCCCACCACGAGTAATCCTGGACAAAAGGAATGAGAACAACGTGCGGGAGCGGGAGCCACACGGATCCCAGGAGCGAGAAACGAGAGGTGCGGGAATCGAAAACGCGGCGGGCGATGTGGAGATGGGCGACGGCGTCGCCGTAGTTGAGCATCGCCGCATGGCGCCAGCTCCAGATGATGGCGGCGAACGAGGCTGCCATACAGAAAGCCAGTACAGCCCAGCTTTCGGCATTGGAAATGCTTCGATCAGTCGAGGTGCGTGAGATCACGGAAGACTTGGAAGCGCGCATCGATTTCAGGGCGCGAGAGTTGCTGCAGGCGCTCAGTGCCGAAGCGTTCGCAGGCGAAGGAGCCCATAACGCTACCGTAAAACATGGCCCGGCGCCAGGCGGAGGGCGTGAGCTCAAGCTGTGAGGCAAGATAACCGAAGAAGCCGCCGGCGAAGCTGTCGCCCGCGCCAGTGGGGTCGATGACCTCTTCAAGGGGGAGGGCCGGCGCCCGGTGCTCGGCACCTCTACCCCCTGGAGCAGATTTGAGGAACAAGGTAGCGCCATATTCGCCGTGCTTCACAACGAGGAAGCGCGGACCAAGCGCCATGACAGCGCGGGCAGCCTGGACCAGATTGTTGTTGCCGGCGAGCATGCGGACTTCAGTGTCGTTGATGAGGAGGACGTCGAGGCCCTTGAGGACTTCGAGCAGGGCGGGGCGATAGTCCTTGATCCAGTAATTCATAGTGTCGCCGGCGACGAGCTTGACGTTGGGCATGGACTCGCGGACGCGGCGTTGCAAAACGGGATCGATGTTGGCAAGGAACAGGAATTCGGAGTCGCGGTAGGCGCCGGGGATTTTGGGCTCAAACGCAGCGAAGACGTTGAGCTCGGTGTTGCGGGTTTTGGCTTCGTTGAGGTTTTCGAGATAGGAGCCCTCCCAGAAGAAGCTCTTGCCGGGGGCGCGCTCGATGCCTCGTGTATCGATGTTGCGCGCGGCGAAGACGGCCTCCTGCTCGGGGCCGAAGTCCTCGCCGACGACGGCGATGACGCGGACTTCGGTGAAGAAGCTGGCGGCGAGGGCGAAGTAGGTGGCAGCGCCGCCGAGGCAGCGCTCGCGGCGGCCGGCGGGACTTTCAATGGAATCGTAGGCGACGCTGCCGACGACGGTGATGGACATAGGTCTCCTGACAAATTGCGGTTCTATCGCAGAACTCAAGGTGTGTAGATGCGCTCATCGATTTTCACGACAGAACACCAGAAGCAGAAGCGCACATGTTTTTGGGGCGCGAAATCGGTTGTGTTGAGCGAGCGCCAGCGGTGCAGGCCTGCTCTACAAAGCAAACCGCAGAGAGAGGGAGCCTCGTGCTCCCGATGCGGCCAGAGCTTTGCCAGTTCGGTGGCAAGCTTCTGATCGGCCAGCGGTGTGGAATGTATTTGCGCCTTCACTCTAGTTTTTTCTCCCGCTTTGGAGTCTACCAGCCCAAATACTTGCCGAAGAGCAGCTTGAGGCGGTCTTTAGCGGCTTGCGGGATCGCGTCGGGCTGGGTGAGGATGGCGAACCTGGCGGCCGAGGCGCAGGGGCACGTGCGCTCGCGTGGCAGGGCGGCGACGGCGGCTTTGACCACCTTGCAGGCGTTGTCGGCATTCTTGTGGAGCACGGCGACGATCTCTTCGACGGTGACAGAGTCGTGGCCTTCGCGCCAGCAGTCGTAATCGGTGACCATGGCGATGGTGGCGTAGCAGATTTCGGCTTCGCGGGCGAGCTTGGCCTCCTGCAGGTTGGTCATGCCGATGACGTCGGCGCCCCAACTGCGGTAGAGGTTCGACTCGGCCCTGGTGGAAAATTGCGGGCCCTCCATGCAAACGTAGGTGCCGCCAGGCTTGCCCACCACGCCCACGGCTTTACAGGCATCGGCCGCAGTTTTGGTGACGGTGGCGCAGACGGGATCGCCAAAGGCCACGTGGCCGACGATACCGTCGCCGAAGAACGTGGCGACGCGACGGAAGGTGCGGTCGATGAACTGGTCGGGGATGACGAAGTCAGTGGGCTTGTGGTCTTCCTTGAGCGAGCCGACGGCCGACATGGAGAGTATGCGCTCGACGCCGAGTTTCTTCATGGCGTAGATATTGGCGCGGAAGTTGAGCTCGGAGGGAAGAATGCGATGGCCGCGGCCATGACGCGCGAGAAAGGCGACCTTGCGGCCCACGAGCTCGCCGAGGACGAAAGCGTCAGAAGGCTGACCGAAGGGCGTGTCGACACGTTCCTCGTGGATGTTGGTGAAACCCGGCATGGAATACAGCCCACTGCCGCCGATGATGCCGATTTCTGCTTGCGCCAAGGTGTGCTCCTTGCAAAGTGCGCAGGGGCTAAAAGCCCCGGATTCATTTGGAGGCTCTAAACGGCACGACTAAAGTCGTGCCCTTTCAGAGACCTGCATCGCCCTCTGGGGCTTTGCGAATTGATTTGCTTCCCTTCCCCACGCTAAAGAGCGGGGCTAACTTCCATCGCGCCTACGGCGCGCTGGCACGAATCAAGTCGTGCTCTGATACGGACTCATCTGGATTCGTAACTCAACAGTATAAAAGTGGGCCGGAGCGCTGGCTGGATCATTTGGACCAGGGCGGCACGACACCGGTCATGCGCGCGTAGGCGACGAGCTGGCCCATGTGTTCGTTGTCGTGAATGATGATGCGGAGATACATGTTGTCGACGGTGGAATTGCGGCCGTCGATTTTGACCTTGCGGGCCAGGTCGGCCGGAGTCTCGGCGAGATGCGCCTGCTTCACTGCTTCAAGCGAGCGTTTCAGCCAGCTGATGACTTCGGCTTTTGATGTGATGGTCTTTTCGACGTCGCCTTGCATCTCAGGAGGCATTTTCGGCCCAGTTGCGCTCAGCAGCCCGAAGTTGGCTTGCACGATATGCATGTAGACTTCGCTGGTGGAGCGCACTCCCGGCGCTGGGCGCCAGGCGAAATTCTTTTCCGGCGTTGCCTCTGCCAAAGCGATCAACTGGTTCGACACGTGACGCCACTCGCCGTCATAGCCCTGCCAGAGCCCCTCGAGAGGGTCCTGGGCGAACAGTTTTGGTGCGACGAGAACGAGGAAGAACAGTGCGTTTACGATTCGTGTTTTCACGGGACGGCTCCTTTCTGTGCGGCCTCTTTCGAGCGCCCTCCCTCCGGGAGGGGCTTCAGTCCCTACGTCCCCAGTCCCTAAGTCCCTGTCTTCATCTTTGATCGATGAGGCGGATAGTCTCCATGAAGACGTCGCCGTCGATGGCCAGGCTATGCGCGCTGATTTTGTCCATCGTGTCCTGCGCGGTGTGGTGGTAGCTGTTGTTGGGTCCGTAGTCGAGATCAATCACATCAATCGACGGCACGCCACGCTCTACGAACGCCAGGTGATCGTCTTCGACGTCCATCTGCTGCTGGAAGAAGTAGCGCTGGTCGCCGAATTTCTTGGCTGCCTGGGCGACCAGATCAACGAGCCATGGAGTGGAGTGGGTTTCGCGCTGGATGTCGAGATCCTTGTCGCCGATCATGTCGGCAAGCATGAAGGCCTTGATCTGGTTGAGGGTGCCGTCGCGACCCCACTTGGCGGCCAGATGGCGGCTGCCGTAAGTGGAGTCGGAGCGGGACCATTGCTGGATCGCCTCTTCGCCGTCGAAGAAGACCAGCCAGACCGAGTAGCCGTCGAGTTTTTTGCCGGGCGAGTGAGCGGCTTGCGCACGAAGCTGGTCGGCGATGGCCATCAAGAGGCCGGTGGTGGAAGCGCCGTCGTTGGCGCCGACGAAGTTGATGTTGCGGAGCGGGTAATTAGTTTCGTAGTGCGTTCCGAGAACGATCTCGCCGGGTTTGGTGCCGGGAAAGCGCACGATGAAGTTGCACATGGGGACGGGGCCGATGGGCGTGTCGGCGGTGAAGGTGTCCTCTTCGAGCGCGTCGTGGGCGTGGAGAAAGTGAGAGCGCAGGAATTCTTCTGCCTTGATGTGGCCGGGGCCGGTGGGCCAGCGTGGGCCGATGGCGGCGAACTGGCGGGCGTACTCGTAGGCGCGGGCGCCGTCGAAATGCTGGGCGGAAGCGCTGAGGGGGACGATGCATGCGACGAGGAGGGCGGAGAATCGCACTATCCCTGGTCCCAGAATCGGGGCCCGGGGCACCCGAGTCCGTGCTGCGGTTTTCGTCCGGGACCAGGAAAAGATCATCCGGCGGTCTCCTTGGCTTTTTTGCGGCGGGAGGGATGGACCCACCAGGCCACGCCGATGCCGACGATGTAGAGCGCCAGCATGGGAAGAGCATAAATGCACATGGTCCAGGGATCGGGACTCGGGCAGATGATAGCGGCGACGAGAAAAACGGCGAGGATCGCGTACTTGATGTTCTTCCAGAGGAACTTGGGGCTGACGATGCCGAAGAGCGCGAGGAAGAAGATGAGGATGGGCAGCTCGAAGCTGACGCCGAGACCGAGGATGATGGAGAGAAAGAAGCCGGTGTACTCCTCGATGGTGACTACGGGATTAAAGTTCTTGCCGAAGTCGAGAATGAGAATCCTGAGTGCGCCGGGCAGGACGTAGAAATAGCCGAAGGAGGCGCCGGTGAGAAAGAGCGCGACAGTCGCGGACATGAAGGGAACGACGAAGCGCTTTTCTTTCTGATAGAGACCGGGCGCAATAAAGAGCCACACCTGGTAGAGGATGAAGGGCGAGGCGAGAATGGCGCCCCCAAGCAGCGCCACCTGCAGATTGAAGTTCAGCGGATCCATGGGGTGGGTGTAGCTGAGCTTGATGCCGAGCTTGTTGAGGGGAGCTTGAAAAAAGTTGACAATGCGCAGACGCCAGAACCAGCAGACAAAGAAGCCGAGCGCGAGATAAATGGCGGAGTGGACGATGCGCTTGCGGAGCTCCTCGAGGTGCTCCATGAGGCTCATGCCGGGCAGCTCGGCGCGATCAGTGACCGCCTTGCGGGCTTTTTCGATGGCTTCCTGAGTGTCAACCATGGCGTGCAGCCGGCTCCGATCGTTCGGCTTCATTGGCGCCGCTCAAGTTATCGTTGACGGCAAGTGGATCGGCTGGTGGGGGCGGCTTCGGGCCGGGGCGCTCGGCGGCGACGATTTCGCCTGTGGACGGCGGCTGGATGCGCAGGGCGCCATCTTCGGGAGCGGACGGCGGGTTGGCTTCGGGCAGCGCCGATGGGGAAGCTCCAGCGGCGTCGGAACGTTCTTCGGTCTCAGGCGTATTTGCACTCGGGAATGAACCGGAGTCGGAAATTTCGGGCGCGGACGGAGGGGCCGGAGGCAGTTCGGGCGATTGGGCAGGCAGATTCGCGGATTCACCGGTGGTTTGCTCGAGCTGCGAGGCGGGCGGCACGGTGGCGAGCGCTTTCTGCCGCTCCTCCTCTTCTTTTTTGCGGCGGTCGGCTTCTTCGGCCTGGCGCAACTCCTCTTCCATCTGGAACTTGAAGTCGTTAGAGGCCTTGCGGAACTCATACATCAGCTTGCCAATCTGGCGGCCGATCTGGGGCAGCTTGCGAGGCCCGAAGACGACGAGCGCAAGCACCATGAGGAGCAACGTGTCCCACATGCCAAGGTTGGCAACTTCGATTGGCGGCTGGACTCCCATGAAGCATCCATGATACCCGTCGCTGCGATGCGCTCACAAACGGACTGGGAGCTGGTGCCTGATTGCAGGGGAGTTAAAATAGAGACAGAGATGGAGGCGTCGTGAGCCGGACCGCAGAAGCGGAATCTGGCGCATTTCTGGCGCATCCATTTTGTGAACGGGCTGCAACAACCCCGTTGGTGGTTTTTCTGGTTTTGGATGAGATCCACGGCCGGGAAATGACGCACCAACTGCAGCTAGCTAGAGAGCTTTCAACATCCCCGTTCGCCGAATCATGGATCCGGGCGGACTGAAGGCGGCAGATTGTGACCCTTGTTGTTGACGAAGCGATAACGCCTGCGGGCGAGACTTGTTCTCTTGAAAACTACCTGGCGATGCCCGATCGCTCAATGGATGGGGGCATTGCTGCAGCGCGCGCCGAGCTGGGCGCGGCGGTAGTGATTCTGGGCCACCATTACCAGCGCGATGAGATAGTGCGCTTTGCTGACTTTACGGGCGACAGCTACAAGCTGGCCAAAGAGGCGGCTGCGAGCAAGGCCAAGTACATTGTTTTCTGCGGCGTGCACTTTATGGCGGAGAGTGCTGACGTGCTGGCACGCGAGGGGCAGCAGGTGATCCTGCCGGACCTGAATGCGGGCTGCTCGATGGCCGATATGGCCGAGATTTCGCAAGTAGAGGATTGCTGGGATGCGCTGGAGCAGGCGGGACTGGCGGCCGAGACAATTCCGGTGACGTACATCAACTCGACGGCGGCGATCAAGGCATTTTGCGGTGAGCGGGGTGGCCTGGTGTGCACGTCGTCGAGCGCGCGGGCGGCATTGGAGTGGGGATTTGCGCGCGGCAAGCGGATCTTGTTTTTGCCCGACCAGCACCTGGGGCGGAATACCGGGCATTCCATGGGGATTCCGCTCGATGAGATGGCGGTTTGGGATCCGTGGGCGGTGCAGCTTGGGTCGGTTCGGGGCGGGCAGACGAAAGAGCGGCTGGCGGCGAGCCGGATGCTGCTGTGGAAGGGCCACTGCGCGGTGCACCAGCGCTTCCTCCCCTCACATGTCGACCAGGTGCGGGCGAAGTATCCGGGGATTCAGGTGATTGTGCATCCTGAATGCCGCTACGAAGTGTGCCAGAAGGCCGATGCGCTGGGCTCGACCGAGCAGCTGATTGCGCTGGTGGAGCGGGCCTCGGCGGGATCGATGTTCGCGATTGGCACGGAGATTCACCTGGTGAATCGGCTGGCGCGCCGGTTTGCGGCGGAGGGCAAGAAAATCATCACGCTCGACGATACCGGCTGCCTGTGCACTACGATGTACCGCATCAGCCCGCAGCACCTGGCGTGGGCGCTCGAGAACCTGGTGGAGGGCCGCGTGGTGAACCGCGTGCAGGTGCGGGCCGAGGTGAAGCACTGGGCGAGGGTGGCGCTGGATCGAATGGTTGAGTCGGTGGACGGCGGGTGGAAGGAAGTTCACAGTTCGTAGTTCGCAGATCACAGTTCGTGGGCCGTGCATCGTCGGTCGTGGAATGCGCACCGTCCCGACGGGATTCCGGCGCTCTATTGGGCTGTCTCTGTCGCAGCGCTCAAGTGCTGGGCTAACAGATGCCTATGGCGCGGTGGATGTCTTCAATCGCCCGCTTCGCAGGCTTTGCGGTTGAAGCATCCACTACCACCAAGCTGGGTTCCTACCCCCTATTGGCTACTCCCTGATCTCTTCGTCCCTGGTTCCCTTGGTCCCTTGTTCCCTGTTCTTTGTAGAATGGCCGTGTTCGAAGAGGAGTTGCAGGATGACGAGATACCGGATTGCGCTGGTACCGGGAGACGGGATCGGGAAAGAGGTGATTCCGGCGGGGCGGCAGGTGCTGGAGGCGCTGGCTACGGCGGAGCGTGGGCTCGAGTTTGCGTTTGAGAGCTATCCGTGGGGCGGGGATTACTACCGCGCGCATGGAGAGATGATGCCGGCCGATGGGTTGGAAGCGCTCAGAGACAAGGACGCCATCCTCTTCGGGTCGGCGGGCGATCCGAAGATTCCCGATCACATTACGTTGTGGGGCCTGCGGCTGAAGATCTGCCAGGGCCTGGATCAGTACGCCAACGTGCGGCCGACGCGGATTCTGCCGGGGATTGATGCGCCGCTGAAGCGCTGCCGGCCGGAGGATCTGGACTGGGTGATCGTGCGCGAAAACACGGAGGGCGAGTATTCGGGGGCGGGCGGTCGCGTGCACCAGGGATTTCCGCTGGAAGTGGCGGCGGAGGTCTCGGTGATGACGCGCGCGGGGGTGGAGCGGATCCAGCGCTACGCGTTCCGGCTCGCCTCATCGCGGCCGCGCAAGCTGCTGACGGTGGTGACCAAGAGCAATGCGCAACGGCACGCAATGGTCATGTGGGATGAGATTGCGGCCGAGGTGGCGCGGGATTTCCCCGACGTGCACTGTGACAAGGAGATGGTGGACGCGATGACGGCGCGGATGGTGAACCGGCCAGGGTCCTTAGACACAATTGTCGCGACGAATCTGCACGCCGATATCCTGACCGACCTGGCGGCGGCGCTGGCCGGCAGCCTGGGCATTGCGCCGACGGCGAACATCAACCCGGAGCGCGTGCATGCGTCGATGTTCGAACCGATTCACGGTTCGGCGTTCGACATTATGGGCAAAGGCATCGCCAATCCGGTGGCGACGTTCTGGACGGCGGCGATGATGCTGGAGCACCTGGATGAGATCGGGGCGGCGCGGCGCCTGATGGCGGCGGTGGAAAGCGTGACCGCGAATCCGAAGCTGCACACGCGCGACCTGGGCGGCACGGCGACGACAGCCGATGTGACCGAGGCGGTGTGCGGGGCGATTGCGCACGCCCCAGTCCCCAAAAGCGAGGGACCAGGAGCACCCATTAGAACTGGGGCACTCGCCAAAGAGCCTTTGGCGACGGCGTGAGCGCGCAACGTAGCAATGCATCACAGGGAAAGGGACTCGTCCGCGAGGGACTTGGGCGGGATGTAGAGGCCCGCGTGACGCGGAAGCTGCAGGGGCGGATTCTGCCGTTTGTGATGCTGCTTTACCTGGTGAGCTTTCTGGACCGCGCCAATGTTGGCTTTGCGGCGTTCAGCATGAACCAGGCCCTCGGGTTGACGCCGGCGATGTTCGGCCTGGGCGGAGGCCTGTTCTTTGCCGGCTACATTGCCGGGCAAGTGCCATCGAACCTGACCCTGCTGCGCGTGGGCGCGCGGGTCTGGATTGCACGCGTGGTGGTGGCGTGGGGAGTGGTGTCAATGGCCTCGGCGTTTGTGGTGGGGCCGCGGAGCTTTTGCGCCATGCGCGTTCTGCTGGGTCTTGCCGAGTCAGGGTTTTTTCCGGGAACCCTCCTCTATTTGAGTTTGTGGTTTCCGGCGCGGCAGCGCGCGATGGCGATTGCGGGATTCATGGCCGCAGCGCCGCTTTCGACGGTTCTGGGTTCACCGATTTCGGGTGCGTTGATGGAACTGCCGCGATGGGCCGGCCTGGCCAATTGGCAGTGGCTGTACATCATTGAGGGACTGCCGGCGATTGTACTGGGGTTTTTGACGCTGAAAGTGCTGACGGATCGGCCGGAGCAGGCGGCGTGGCTGGATGCGGATGAACGCGACTGGCTGGTGGAGAGATTGAACTCGGAGCGGGCGGCGGGCCCGGCGCACGCAAGCAACATGGCGGCAGTGTGGGCGGTGTTGCGCGATGTGCGTGTCCTGGTGCTGGCGGTGGTGTATTCCGGAACTTCGGCGGGGCTCTATGCGATCGGCTTCTGGGCGCCGCTGCTGATCAAGCAGCTTGGATACTCGGCGCTGAAAGTGGGCTGGCTGAACGCGCTGCCCAGCGTGGTGGCGGTGGCGGGCATGGTGGCATGGGCGCGGAATTCGGACCGGAGCCAGGAGCGAATCGTTCATTCTGCCATTCCATGCCTGGTGGGATGCATGGGGCTAGTGTGGGCGGGATACGCGCATGCAGCCGCGGCAGTGATCGTGGCGCTGGCGTTGGCGAGTTTCGGAGTGAACGGCGCCAAGGGGCCGCTGTGGGCAATACCCAGCCTTTTCTTGTCGGGCGCAAGCGCAGCGGCGGGGATTGCGCTGATCAATTCGCTGGGGAATCTGGGCGGATTCGTAGGGCCCGAGGTGATCGGGTGGATCAAGGGCCGGTGGGGGAGTTATGCCGGCGGGCTTGACGTGGTGGGCGCGATGATGGCGATTTCGGCGGTATCGATTCTAGCCATGAGACGGCGCATGGGCCGGCCGGATGACGCGACATAGGAGCCGCGCTTCAAAGCGAGTGCGGGTCGCATACAATAGAGGCGGAATCCTGGCCTCCCATCCCACAACTTCCGAAGCGATGATCCGCACAGCCCCGATGACGATACGCAATTTCAGCTTGCGAACTCTCGCTCTGCTTGTGCTGCTGGTGGCGGCGTTTGAGCCGGGGCCTGCCACTGCGTATTCGCTGCTGACGCACGAGCAGATCATCGACCTGACCTGGCAGGACTCGATCGTCCCGTTGCTGAAGAGCCAATATCCGAACCTGACGGAGGCCGATCTGGAACGCGCTCGCGCCTATGCGTATGGCGGATGTGTGATTCAGGACATGGGTTACTATCCTGGCGGCGATCGATTCTTCTCGAATCTGACGCACTACGTGCGCACGGGAGACTTTGTAATCGCGCTCTTCCGCAACGCGCGCAACGCCAACGAGCTGGCGTTCGCAGCGGGCGCGCTCTCGCATTACATCGGCGACTCGTTCGGGCACTCGCAGGCGACCAACGTCGCCGTGGGGATCGAGTTTCCCAAGCTGGCGGCGCGTTATGGGCCAAGCGTGAACTACGCCGAGGGCCGCCACCAGCACGTGCAGGTGGAGTTTGCGTTCGACATCGACGAGATCACGAAGCACCATCTGGCTCCGCTGGGATATCTGCGGCGCGTCGGCATCAAGGTTCCGGTGCACCAACTGGCGCTGGCGTTTTATCAGACGTACGGAATTACCGATGATTTCAGCGTGGGCAAGCGCCACAAATTCAACGTGCGCGAATATCGATTTGCGACGCGCACCTTGATTCCGCGCGTAGCCTATGCGGTAACGCTGATGCATCGCAAGGATGAGCCGGTTGAGCCCGATACACCGGACGCGGTGGAGATCGAGAAGGAGTCGGCCGCGGCCGCGACGCTGTACAACTGGGGCGCTTACCGCAAGAAAGCTGGTTTTGAGACGCACCTGATTGCGGGGGTGCTATGGGTGCTGCCCAAGGTGGGCCCGCTGGCAATGGTGGCCGTGAAAGGCCCTACGCCGGCTGCCGACGCAGATTACATGCACAGCCTGGTTTCGGCCACGTCGGGGATGCGCGCGCGGATGGAACGCTTTACGCCGGTCGCGGCGCGTGTGGCCAGAGGGGGTGACGCGTATCCGTTGGCACACCTTGAGACCCTCGACCCGGAGCATCCGCTGCCGAACCGCGACCTGGACACCGGCCAGGTGGTGAAACCGGGCGGTTATTCGCTGACGGACGAAACGTACGCCAATCTGCTGCGCAGGCTGACGAGCACGCCGAATGAGCCGATTCCGCCCGGGATCAAGAGCGACATACAGGCGTATTACTCTGATCCAAATGCTCCCATCACGACCAAGAAGCATCCCGACCAATGGGAGAAGGTGCAGGCGGATTTGAAAATCCTGGCGGCGATGCCGACGAGCGCCGCGCAGAGGCCGTATCCCACTTACGGCGAATTGAATCAACCGCCGCAGTAGCGGAATGCATTCAAAACGTAGCGCGGGGGGACGGAGGGCCGCCTAGGTTTGCCTTAATTGAAGGGAAACCGCGCGCTTAAAGTAATCGAGCGGAGCGTTGTCCAGTCCAATTCGCTTCAGGAAGAATGGATTGTAATCGCCCCCTCGCTCGGTTCCGACGCGCGTGCTCAATGCCCACTCAACGCCACAAGCCTTGAGCGATGGAACAAGCTCCTCGCGAGAATCGCCGTTTGGATAGCAAAGGACCCGCGTCTCCAAACCCAACCGGTGGCGAAAGAACTCGGTGCATCTTGAAAGATCGTCGACTGCTTCTTCCGCGGAATATTTTTCAAAGGGGTGATGGAAGTGGCTATGCAGATGTAATTCAACGAACGGCAACTTTTTGAGAGCGATAAGGTCGTCAACAGAGCAGAACGCATCGACCGGGTCAGCGTGCGCGACAGGATTTGCCTCGAGCAAATCCGCTAACCGCGCCCGTGCCACGGGAAATTTGAGCCGTTTGAAATGCGCGGCAAGGAACTTCTCGATTGTCAGGATGCGGTGCCTGACATCTCCGAAATAGAGCTCGCGATCGGCAAATGGGACCTTGAGGCGATCTGACTTCACGCCTTCGATCAGGTTGTACAGTTGCTGATACCAGATGGTGCCCTGTTCGATCGCACCGGAGCAGACGAACAAGGTCGCGGGCACATTTTCTGCTTCGAGAATCGGGGCCAGCCCAGTGGCAAAATCCTTGTAGCCGTCATCCACCGTCAGTACAGCAAAGCGGCCAGCCAGCCTCTTGCCCTCGGAAAGTAACTTCAGCGCATCGGACAAGGAGATCAGTTCAAAATTCTGTTTCAAATATTTGAGACGCTGCTGAATCTCTCGCGCATCGGGGTGCCCGAGGATGCGCCGCCAGTCAGAGGAGGGGGTCGCGGGCTCCAGAATCCGGTGGAGATAGAAGATTGCCAACCCGTCTCCCTTCGGCGATGCCGAACGGAATTTTCTTACAACTGCTTTCGCTCCCGTGAACTTGTCCTCTACATGGCGTGACGCCAGATACTTGCGGAAATGACGGCCGGGGCTTCGCCAGGCAAAATCCACCCGGCTTTCCGGCCACTTCCATTGCGGCTCTTTGCCGGTCTGAAAATCACGCAGAATGTTGGCCATTCGCGGCGCCGCAGCCGCAAAGCACTTCCGGAGCAACGATTTTGGGGTGTCCTTTTTTTCGACTTCAATATGTTCCCGGGCGAGATACGGCCCTGCGTCAACTTTCGCGATCACTTGGTGAATTGTGAACCCAACGGGTTCCGTGTCCTTGAAAAACAGGGGCCAGAATAACGACCCGCCGCCGCGATAATGCGGGAGGACGCTGGTGTGGATGTTGAGCGTGCAGATCTTCGCGGCCTGGAGCAGACATTCGGGAAGGATAGCCGTGCCGCAGATCACAACGATGTCGGGTTCAAGCTTGACGAGGAGCTGCAGGCATTCGGGGGCCCTTGCCTCGGAGACACGGTGGATTTGGACATTCGCTCTTTGAATATCCTGAATGGTTGGGGCTGAGCGCTTATCGAATGCCCGAGTCCACGCCTCACCAAACCCGCGACTGAACCCGCAAAACGCCTGTGCGGCCGGTATCCTGCCATACTTTCGCGCCACGCCAAGCGTCCCGGCGAGGCTAAACCGGGCATCCTCCAACGGATCGCGCTCGAAGATCACGTCGGTGAGACCCACCTGCGCGAGCGAAAGCTCATGGAACAGGTATCGCCCTGCCCATTCCGCGGAACTGAGGCCGACAACTCGCAATCTGCCCTCCTCACGCCGCCCCGCGACGATGGACCCTCTGTTCGACAGAGCCGCCAGCTCTTAACTGCCTGCGCCGAGTGAATAGGCTAGAGTATACAGTGAACTTATTGTCAACCTAAATTTCCCTGTAGGCGCTCGCGATTAGTTGATTCAAATACCAAGGAGATTCCAAATGAAGGCGCTTCGTCTTAATGTTGCCTCGATGCTCATTTTTCCGGCGGTGCTTGGCCTGGGTGTTGCCGCTTGCGCGCAAAGTTCGACGACGCAGAAGCTGCCGGAAATCAAATATGTGAAGTACACGCTGCCCAACGGGCTGACGGTGATTACGCACGAAGATCACCGGCTGCCGCTGGTAGCGGTGGATCTGTGGTACCACGTGGGACCGCTGAATGAGCGGCCGGGGCGGACCGGCTTCGCGCACCTGTTCGAGCACATGATGTTTGAAGGCTCGGAGCACGTGGGCGAGAAGGCGCATATCCGCATCGTGCAATCGGCCGGGGCGACGGACGTAAACGGGACCACTGATTTCGACCGCACCAACTACTTCGAAACCATGCCCAGCAATCAACTGGAGCTGGCGCTGTGGCTGGAAAGCGACCGCATGGGCTTTCTGATGGAGGGCCTGAACCGCGAGCTGCTGATCAACCAGAAGGACGTGGTGCGGAACGAACGGCGCCAGGGCGAAGGGCGGCCTTACTACGTTGCCGACGAGGCGGAGTTCCATCTGCTGTTTCCCAAGGGGCATCCCTATTACGGCGAGGTGATCGGGAGCCACGCGGATATTGAGTCGGCGCGGATTGCCGATGTGCGCGACTTCCACCAGCAGTTCTACACGCCGAACAACGCGTCGATTGCGATTGCCGGAGATTTCGATCCAGTGAAGCTGAAGGCGTTGCTGGTGAAGTATTTTGGGCCAATTCCCAAGGGTCCGCCGGTGCCCTCGGTGAACGTGGTTACGCCACCGATCACATCGCAACGCCGCGCCACGATCACGGACACGGTGCGGCTGCCGCAGTTGAGGATTGCCTGGTTGACGCCAGCCAGGTTCAAGCCGGATTCCTATAGCGTAGCGGCGGCAATGTTCGCGCTGGGTGGCGGGAAAGCGAGCCGGCTGGACGAGGCCATGGTGTACAAAGCACAGACGGCGCAGAGCGTGAGGTGCGGGTCGCAGGGGCTTAAGCTGACGGGAATCACCGAGTGCACCATCACCGCCAAGCCGGGCGTGAAGCTTGAGGACCTGGAGGCCACGTTCTGGAGCGAGCTGGACAAGCTGCAGAAGGACGGGCCGACTGCGGAAGAAGTGGCGGCGGCGAAAGCCCTGAACCTGACGCAGAGGATCAGCGGGCTGCAGCGGCTGGGCGGCTTCGGCGGCGTGGCCGACACGCTGGATGAGTACAACCAGTACACCGGGGATCCGGATTTTCTGCCCAAAGATGTGGCCATGACAGATGCCGTAACGCGGGCCAGCGCCAAGGCCGCGGCGGTGAAGTATCTGAGCAAGGATGCGGCGGTGGTGGTGTATTGCGTGCCGGGCAAGAAGGCGCTGGACGATGTGCCGCGCAGCCCCGCAGATACAGATGCAAACGTGAAGCTGGTGAACCCGTACACGCCGGAGTTCGAGGCTGCGCAGGAGTGGCGCAAGGACAAACCGGCGCCCGGGCCCGCGCCGGTACTGCATCTGCCGGCACCGCAGGAATTCACACTGGAGAACGGGCTGAAGGTTTTGGTGGTGGAGAACCATGCGTTGCCGGTGTTGAGCGCGGAGATTGTGTCGCGGGCCGGGAGCGTGAACGATCCCGACGGCAAGAGCGGGCTGGCGACGCTGACCTCAGAGGTGATGAGCGATGGGACGACTTCGCGCGATCTGACGAAGCTGGCCGACGATGAGGAGCGGATCGGGGCGCGCTTGATGACGAATGCCGCAATGGATTCAGGCAGCGTCGGGATCGACATGCTGACCAGCCACACCGACGAGGGCATGGAGCTGCTGGCGGATGTGGCGGAGCACCCGGGTTTTCGCGGCGAAGACATCGATCGGCGCAGCAAGCAGCGGCTGGTTCGCATCGCGCAGGAAACGGATAACGTGCAGAGCATGGCAGGGCGCGTGGGGCCGGAACTGGTGTTTGGCCATGAGCCCTACGGGCGGAGCGGAACCGGCACCGCGGAGAGCGTGGCGTCGCTGACCGCGACGGATTTTTCCGCCTTTTACGCCGCCCACTACGGGCCGCGGGACTCGGCACTGGTTCTGGCGGGAGATTTGACTCGCACGCAGGCTGACGTGCTGGCGCGCAAGTATTTTGGCAAATGGACAGGAAAGACGGAGGCGCCTGCGACTGTTCCACAGGCTCCTGCGCCGCCACCCACGCACGTGGTGATTGTGGACAAGCCGGGTGCTCCGCAAACCGCTCTGGAAGTCTTCGGCCTGGGCGTGCCGGAGTCCTCGCCCGACGAGGAGATTTTGACGGTGATGAACTACACGCTGGGCGGAAGCTTTGGCAGCCGCATCAACATGAACCTGCGCGAAGCGCATGGCTACACGTACGGCGCCAACTCGGTTTACAGGGATTATCTTGAGGGCGGGCTCTTTGTGGCGGGCGGACTGGTGCGCACCGATGTGACGGCGCCGGCGGCGAAGGAACTGATGACGGAGCTGCGCAACTTTACGACCAAGCCCTCGACGGCAGATGAGCTGGCCGCGGCCAAAGAAGCCACCGAGCGCTCGCTGCCAGGGCGGTTTGAAACGGATGCGTCAATGGTGCGAGCGATCGACGGCATCTTTCTGGACGATCGGCCGCTGGACTATTACACCAAGCTGCCGGCGAAGTACGAGGGCGTGACGGAGGCCGACATTGCGCGCGTGGCGAAGCAATACATTCACCCCGACCAGTTGGTGATTGTGGCGGCGGGCGACCGCGCCAAGATTGAGCCGGCGTTGAAGGATGCGGGGCTGGGGCCGGTGGAAGTGCGCGACATCAACGGGAAGCTGGTGACGGAGCAGAAGTAGGGGCCGCGGGACTTCCCACCCTAGCCGCAAGAGCAAAAGCGCGGCGAGGGTGGGGCACCCAAACTTCGCGAGCCTAGTCTAGAGCTGCGAAATGCAGGTCCTTCGACCCAAACCCAGGATGACCATCCGGGCTGCTTCGTTGCGATTTATTGAGATCGGACGCTACGACCCGCTGCCGTGTTTGCCGCCGGAGGCGCCGGCTTTGAGAGCCGGGACGAGCGCGGGACGGCCGGGGGCGGCCGTTGCGGGCGGACGCAGCGGCAACGGCTGGGCTGCCGGCGCCTGATGCATGGTGACGATGATGGCCTGTGACGGCCTGTTGCCGACACATCGGTAGGAATGGGGCGTGTTGGCGTCGAAGTAAACGGCGTCGCCTGCCTCGAGCAAAGCTTCCTGGTCGCCATGGCGCAACGCCAGCTCGCCGGCAAGCAGATAGAGAAACTCGAAGCCTGAGTGCATATGCGACTTGGGTTCGACCTGCGCGCCGAGGGGGACGAACTCAGCGAAGTAGGGATCCATGTGCCGATCGGGCACCATGTAGCCAAGACTCTCAAAGGTGTAGGTAGGCGGCTCTGCCCCGGTTTGCGGCATGCGCACGCGTTCCTTCTTGCGGTGCACGCGGAACATCGCCGCCGGCTCGTTCTCGAAAAAATACGACAGGTCTTTTGAGAAGACCATGGCGATGCGCGCCAGGTTGCGCAGGGTGGGTACCACGCGGCCGGTTTCCAACTGGGAGAGAAAGCTGGCGGAAAGCCCGGTGTGCTTACCGAGTTCAACCAGCCCCATGGACTTTTTGAGGCGCAGGCGGCGGATGCGGTCGCCGATCCGCTTGTCGGTAATAAAGCGCTCGGCGGTCTCGGTGTCCGCCAGCGTCTTGTGCATCTCTTCGCCGTTTGCTTCGAGCCGATCGCTCATTGCCGCTCCCTGGGCCATCCTCAGGGTATAGGATGCGCTCTGCGAGCATTTGTTGTCCAGATCAAAACATTTTCTCGTGTTACCAAATCGAGACACGGGCGGGCAGCGGACCGTCCTCCGGCCAAGCGCGCTGTATTCTGGAAAGTCCGGCCGACCGGCCATAAAGGAAGCACGATGCCCGAAGAAACTGCCTCTGCGCCCTCCGAACCCGTCAAATCCGCCCCGCCCGTGGCCACTATTGCCGAGATTGGCCGGCACGAGGGGCAATCCGTGACCTTGCGCGGGTGGCTCTACAACCTACGCGAGAGCGGCAAGCTCCTGTTCCCGATCTTTCGCGACGGCACAGGTTCAATCCAAGGCGTGGCACATGTGAAGAGCGTGCCACCCGAGGTGTTTGATGCGTTGAAAGGCCTGACGCAAGAGTCGTCGGTGATTGTGATGGGGAAGGTGCGGGCCGACAAGCGCGCGCCGGGAGGGTACGAGCTGGACGTTGAGGACCTCGAGGTGGTGCAGAGGGTGCCCGAGTCGCAGCCTTATCCCATCACCCTCAAAGAGCACGGCGTGGATTTCCTGCAGGAACTGCGCCACCTGTGGGTGCGCAGCCCGCGGCAGTCGGCGATCCTGCGCATTCGCGCGGAGATCATGCGCACGGCGGCGGAGTATTTCGACATGAACGGGTACATCCGTACCGATCCGCCGATTCTGACGCCGGCGGCGTGCGAGGGAACGTCGACTTTGTTTCCGGTGGATTACTTCGGCGATCCCGCGTACCTGACGCAGAGCGGGCAGCTTTACGTGGAGGCAACGGCGCTAGCGCTAGGCAAGGTGTACAGCTTTGGGCCGACCTTTCGGGCAGAAAAGTCAAAGACGCGGCGACATCTGACTGAGTTCTGGATGGTTGAGCCTGAGGTTGCCTACATGGACCTGGAAGGGTTGATGGAGCTGGCGGAGAACTACATCTCGCACATCGTGCAAAGCGTGCTGAAGAATCGCGCGGCGGAGTTGAAGGTGATCGGGCGCGACACGGCCAAACTGGAGACGGTGAAGGCGCCGTTTCCGCGGCTGCGCTATGACGAGGCGGTGGAGCTGCTGAACCAGGCGCATAAGAACGGGCAACTGGAGCAGAGGTTCGAGTACGGCAATGATTTCGGCTCGCCCGACGAGACCTGGCTCAGCTCCCAGTACGACCGGCCGGTGATGGTGCACCGGTATCCGGCGGATGTGAAGGCGTTTTACATGGAGCCGGACCCCAAGGATCCCCGCTATGCGCTGTGCGTGGACGTGCTGGCGCCGGAGGGATACGGGGAGATCATCGGAGGGTCGCAACGCGTATCGAGCTACGAACTGCTGAGCGCGCGCATCGACGAGCACAAGCTGCCGCGGCAGGCCTTTGAGTGGTACCTGGACCTGCGACGCTACGGCAGCGTACCGCATGCGGGTTTCGGCATGGGCATCGAGCGCGTGGTTTCGTGGATCTGCGCGCTGGACCACGTGCGCGAGACGATTCCCTTCCCTCGCATGCTGCACAGGATGTATCCGTGATCCGTGCTTAACCTGATCGGTGACCTTGTCAAATCGGAGATTTCCAAAAGATCCTCTGACCCACTGACTGCCACCACTCGAGGTAGAACAGTGCAATCGGAAAAAGAATGCACGGCCCCATGGTGATACCGCAAATTATCCATAAGCACGCGTACAGACACCAGATCTTGTTGTCGCCCGGATAGTCCTTTATCGACTTGTGTTTTCTTTCCTCTATCGGGCTGGTTTCCGCCACCTATCATGGCGATACTGTTTCCTTTTTCTTCTTGCCCCGGTCGACGATGGTTAAATCATCGGTCACGGAGAAGACGTTTGGCACCTGGTTGGCGCGCATACGGATCAGCGTGTCGTCCATCTGGTTGTCCACGACGCCCTTCAGCGTCACGTGCCCGTTGTCGACGATGATGTGAATTGACGGCAAGGCCTGATACCCGTAGCGCATGCCGATATCGGCGTCCCCGTAGATCGCGTTCGCGACGGCCCGGCGGATCTGCCAATCCATGGGAGACAGCGGGAGCTCCTTGATGTTGTTGACCACCTGTGTCACGCCTTTGACTCGCTTCGCCGCGGCTTCGGCGTCCGACTTGATGTCCCACGGCGGCTCGGGCGGACAGGCGCCCTCCAAGGTGACGACCGTACCGTTCAAGCTGAAGGCCAAGTCATCGAAGATTGAATAGTAGGGCAACATCAAGAGATTGTGGCGGACTTCTTTTGCCAACTGATTTTCTTCTGACGATGCCGGCGTGAAGACCTGGCCCGGCTGGAGTTGCTGCGCTTGACCGGGCTGCGGTTGTTGCGCCGAGGCGGCCAAAGTCGAGGCTAAAAGCGTAATGCTCAGGAACCTGATCGATGTGCGCACTCCTTTGCACCTCCGAATCGATTCGATGCAGGAAACACTCGCCGCGCACCTTCCCATGAGCGATCTTCGTGCGACACTCCACTGGGCCCATAAACTTGTGAGGCCGAGGACGGAGGGCCGAGGAGGCCGGGAATGCGATCTCAGGGGATCGCGCGGCTGTTCCTTACCCAGCCGGATGACGTAGACTTTTTGTGACCAATGCAAGCGTTGATTGAAAGCCTCGTAAAACTGCAAAACATCGAATTGGACCGCGCGCGCCTGAACCGGGAGCTGCGCGCGTTACCCGCAGAGACGGCCAAGGCCGAGGCTGCGTTGACGGCAGCGGAACGCAAATCCGGCGAGACCTCGAATGCACTGAGCCGCGAGGAATCGCTGCGCACGCGACTGGAGCGGGAGATTGACGGCCACAAGCAGAAGGCAGCGCGGTTTCGCGCGCAGCTCGACTCGGTGAATACTCCCGAGCAGGCGGTAGCGATCGAGCACGAAATCAATTTTGCTGCGAAAGAGACCGAGCGGCTGGAGAACGAGGAGTACGCGAGCCTGGAGCGCACGGAAACGCAAGAGGCGGCGCTCAAGCAGGCGCGTGCCGAGGTGGAGCGGATGGCGGCCGAGGTTGAGGCGGCGCGCAGCAGCGTGAGCGCCCGCCAGCGGGAGCTGGCAGTCGAGCTTGCCTCTCTCGACGCTGCCCGTGCTGAGGTGCGAGCGAGCTTCGACGCAACCTTGCTGGAGCGGTTCGACCGTATCGCCGCGGTGCGCGGGACGGCAGTTGCGCGAGCGGAGAATCAGCAATGCACCGGATGCCGCATGGGCGTGCGCCCGCAAACCTGGAATCAACTTCGCGAGGGCGAGTTACTGACGTGCGATAGCTGCAGCCGCCTGCTCTATTGGGATCCTGCGTTCGCCCCTGCGCCCAAAGCGCCGCAACCCGAAGTGCCCGCCGGCGCAGGGCGCGCTCCGCGCAAGCCGAAGCAGGCGGAGGCGTGAGCCGAGCCCTTCGCGGATGAATTCCATGCTGAGCCGACGAGAGTTTCTTGC
>Ga0335078_10000773_pt1 | contig 48685 bp, 38 predicted proteins | sample Lox_Sample_32_FD_206711 | JGI IMG/M metagenome (GOLD analysis project Ga0335078, IMG submission 206711) | Soil microbial communities from Loxahatchee National Wildlife Refuge, Florida, United States - Lox_Sample_3.2 | ecosystem: Environmental > Terrestrial > Soil > Wetlands | place: USA... | reverse complement strand
GACTTGCGGGTGCGAAGCGCGGAGCCGGTCTGGGACCCCGCGCCCACGGTGCTATCGGAAGTCCGGCTCGATAGTGAGGAAGGCCCGCGGCCGGAAGGCGAATTACCCGATTTCAAACTCTCTTCTGAGATCCAACGGTTGATGAGTCAGCTCGATCAGCTCAAAGACGGAAGGATCGAGCGGATCGAGATTCGGGGAGGCGTTCCGAGGCGCCTCATCCTGACTTCCCGGCTGGCGTAAGCCGCTGGCGGAGCGTCACCGCACAAAGAACCCAAGCAGAACTCAACCATGCACCCGACTCAGACCCCAGAAGACTCGGTCACCGGAGGTGTGCCTGATAATAGGCCATCTGAGAGTTTCTCCTCCGAGGAAGCTACGATCGCGCCGATCCTCGCGCTGCATCGACATCAGGACGGCTATATTGCCTTTGCCGTGGCGCGCGACGCTGGTGGGGACTTCCGACCGTTTGTTTTGATCCGCGCGGACGAACTGGCGCGCTATTTCCCGTCATTTCGTGCCACTAGAAAGTCGATGCCGATTGACGAACACATCGTCGATCTCGTGAGGTCAGACGGTGACGGTCTGCAGCGCGGCGGCAGAAGCCGTGAAGAAAAGGCCGACAAGTCAGGCTATCTCTATCAAGATGATAGGACCTGTTATTCGTATGGACTCTGAGGTGTTACACTCGCCCGAAGGAGGGTAGGTATGGCGGTTTCACACGTCGGGAGTGTCTGGGAACAAGCAGTCTTTAAGCAGGAAGCGCGCCGCGACCTTGGCCGCCGGGCTGGTAAGAAAGGTCTGAACGAAGGTGTCTTTCTCGACGATCTGAGAGACATCGGACTGATACTGCTCCAGGGCCTGCCGAAAAAAGAGGAAAAGAAAACCAAGGGCTCCCGGCAGAACTTCGCTACCGTCGTGGTGGGACTCTGGCTTGGCGACAAGGACTACAATGTTGCGCCGCACCTATTCATTGTGACGAAGTTGGCCGATGTCTCCCTGCCCAAGAAGACCGAAGCGTTTCAGCTCGCCCAACAAAAACTGATAGGTGTCCGCAAAGAGGACAAGCTGATCGACGACGAGCGCCAGATGATTATCATCGATGAAATCTCCACAAACCTTCATGCCGAGATGGCCATCATCCGTTGGCTCAACAAGAACAACGTAGGAAAGCACTGCCTGAAGGACAACCTGGAAATCTACTGCGCCGGCAAGGGTGTGTGTCTGGATTGTTCCGGCTGGCTCACGAAGCATGGGATACGTCATGCCCCGCTCAGTGGTGCCCCAAGCCCCACCGCATGGAAGAACCCGATCACCGATTCGCTCTTCAGGGCCAGCGGCGAAAAGCTGGAGTACACCAAAGGCTTCACCGATCAGACGCTCAGCGGGTTCAACAAGAACTTTGGCGGACCCTACAAGGACAAGAGCGAGACGAATCAATAAGAAACGGTTGGATCGTCGATGCTTCGCTGCCCTGATCCAGGTCGCGTATGCGCCTTCGCGCACAGATTCATAAGTCGGAAAAAGCACAAACGGATTAGAATAGAAGGTAGAGGCTGCTCGCCAGGCCGGCGCCCCAGGCGCAACTTGCGGAAGATTCCTCCAACCCAACCAGGGAAGGCGAGGCAATGCTTTCACAAGCGACGGCGCCACAGACACTGCAAATTCAATTCTGGTCGATCGACAAATTCGTCCTCTACGCTCGCAATCCGCGCAAGAACGACGCCGCAGTCGATCGCATGTGCTCCTCCATCCGCGAGTTCGGTTTCAAAGTGCCGGTGCTCGCACGCGGCGATGGCACCGTTATTGACGGCCACCTCAGGTTGAAAGCCGCTCGCAAGTTGGGATCGTGGCCCGGCGGCGACACGAGCTGCATCCCGGTAATCCTCTGCGACGAATGGAGCGAGGCACAGGTGAAAGCTTTCCGGCTCATGGTGAACCGCTCCGTAACCTGGGCCGCATGGGATGAGGAGCTGCTCGCGCTCGAACTCCAGGAACTGAGTGAGGCCGATTTCGATCTTACGGAACTTATCGGTTCATAGTTCGCGACATTTCGCATCTGCCGCCATCTCTCGTATTTGCGATGTTTACTTGGGATTATGCCGGTGGGGTGCAGGGCAACCGCGAGATGGACATAGAGATTACCCGTTGGGGCGAACCGGCGAACAAGAACGTCGCAATATGTGGTGCAACCTTTTTACCTGGCGGCCAACTCGGCGCGCTTCACCGCGCCGGAGGGGACGCTCACGACATCATTAGGGCCTTAGGTGATCTTACTCTGCGCCGTGACATCAGCCGCTGACGGATCGATTACGGTTTGGTTATGTTCGAGAGCGATGGGCCTCGGAGCGCTGGCGGATGCCCAACATCATTCGGCGCTCCATGATGAAGTGAATCGGTTCCAGCAGGTATCTGTAGAGCAACAAATCGTAAACGGTATTCGGGGTGTGCGATCTCCAGCGTACCAGAAGTCGCGTACCGTTCCCTGGCGCGGGTTCCAGGATAAATGCCCAAGTCACGGGCGGAATGTGCCGCTCGGGAAGCCCGGTTCCGCCTAGGACCAAAGCCCGATTCTTTTCTACGATGGCCACCGGAATAGCCGGAAAATCAGAGTGAAGCCGCACGCTGTCTCCCGGCTTCAAGTCTTGCCATTCGAGGTGAATGGTCTCTGCGTTGACGATCTTGCAGCCAAACAGATTCTCGAGCCAGGCGTAGCTGTAGAACCCTGCGCGGCCCTGGCCGATCTGTGCGATCCAGGGCCAGACTTGTTCCGGCGGCGCATGGATCGCGATTGCACGCGTAGCTGAAGAATTGGCTCCGGTTATAAGATCATCGCCGGGAAGGGTCTTTGCGGCCTCCTCCGGCGTCGCGCCCCATCGCAGGAGCCACGGCCGCAAGACCAACGCATACAGCGCGACACCCAGCAAGCCGGCTCCAACAACGGACAGCATGATCCGTTTCTTGATCATCGGCTGCATACTAGTCAAAACCCTTAATCGCTGAGACTACGCGCGGGTGACGTTTCAATGACAATGTCGCTACTCTGCCGAATCGACCCGCAACTTCATCGAATCCCCTCCAATCTGGTCCGATCGGCCCTCGCCGTCGCGCCGCGCACGAAGAGGCCGAGCGGGATAAATGCGACTAAACCCACGCTGGCAACCACGACCACATCGATGAGAGCGAACGGAGCACCGGCCATACGCGGCTGGAGGCTCATGAACAGAATTAGACCAATGAACAGCATGCTGACCTGGAACAGCAAACCCAAGCCGACGGCGTAGCCCAGAGCCTTGCGCCGCCAAAGCAGCACTCCGCCGATGGCCATCGCAGGAGCAATCAGCAGATCAGTGATGCTGAGTGCGAGATCCGTTCTGCTGAACGGGACCGGCTTGTGGAAGGAAGTCACCAACACGCCGGCGGCCCGCAGGAAGGTCAGCAGGCCGAGGCCGAACAAAACGGCCCCTCCAACTCCCTCGTGCACGGCACCCGCGAGCTGTTCTTGAACCGCTGCCCCGTCAATGCTGGTAACCAGGCGGACAATCGCGTACAGGCTCAGCGCAACCGCCGAGAAGTCCAGGAAGAATGCAGTGTTGAGAGGCAGCGAGAGCAGAGGAACCAGATAGTTATACAACACATAGAGGAGCGTTCCCGGCCAGGAAAGCAACGCGAGCAGATCGCCGCGCCTCGCAAGCCGCATCGAAACCAGCAGCGCCGGCAGGCCGATGGCTAGGTTGACGACGTCGTTAGATAGGAAGGACCGCATCAGGGCTTTTGTCGGATAGGCAATCGTCGGAGCCATCAGGGTGTAAACCGAACCTACGGTCACCACCATACTGACCGCCAGCGAGACGACATAAGCCGACGCCAGACTGCCTCTGATGGGTAGGGCTGTGTAGCGCGATTCGTGAGGCATTCAGATCCGCCCAACGCCTAAGATCAAGGTCAGGTCGTCAGCCTGCTCACCGGCTCCAAAATCCTGAACGGTGCGAATCACCAAGTCCAGCATTTTGGGTAGTGGCTGCCGACTGTTGTTCCTGAGCGTGTCAATCAACCGTTCCTCTCCAAAATCCATTCCGTCCGGGTTGACAGCCTCGGTGATTCCGTCGGTGAAGACTGCGATCAGATCTCCGGGTTCGAGAATCGTCTGCTCCACCACGCACTGCCACTCGCGAAAAGCCCCAACCACGCGTGCCGTAGGTTCAAGCCGGCGGACCTCGCCCTCGCGTTTCAGCAGAATCGGTGGGTTGTGCCCACAGTTAACATACTGAAGTCGACGAGTGGCATCGTCGTACTCTCCCAGAAAAAGAGTTACATAATGCTCCGGGGCGGTGGACTCATACAGCAGCCGATTCAACTGGCTGGTCACTCCACTCAAGTTCCACGTACCGGATGCCGAGTGGGTTCGTAGCGTGGCTTGGACACTCGCCATCAGCAGTGCCGCAGGCAATCCCTTTCCGGACACGTCAGCCAGGGCGAGAGCGATCTGATGCTCACCCAGATCGAGAAAATCGTAGTAATCTCCACCGACCGCGCGAGCCTGGACGCAACGTCCCGCGTATTCGAGCGTCCTCATCGGCCGTGTGTGCTGGAATAGCAACCTCGTCTGGACCAGCCTGGCGGTTTCCATCTCATAGGAAGCCCGGCGCTCCTTCTCGATCCGCTCGGCCATGGCTTCGGCCAGGCGAATGCTCTCGATCGCCAGGCCGGACTGGCTTGCCACCGAAGCCAGCAGCCGCTTGTCCTCGCTGGAGTAGGGTTCCTCGGAGAGTCGCTCTCCCAGGACGATGGCGCCCACCAACCTGCTGTCACGGGCCGATAGGGGAACCAAGCACTCGGGGCGCAATGGACGCAGGAGCGAAAACGCCGCGAAGGCGTCCGAATCGGACGTGGGCACGTCGCAGGGGCGGCTGCGCGCGGCAGCCTCCTGGAGCGCTGGCAAGTCGCGGGGCAGCGTCCGTAACTCCGCAGGAACGCCCTCTGCATCCGTTCCCAGGGAGCCATCGGCCGCCGCGATGTAGACAGTCAACGAGCTTGGGTGCAGCGCCTCGCCAATCTGCTGTTCGAGGAGCGCCGCCACCACTGCGCAGCTACCCGCGCCGCGGATTCGCTGGGCCAGGTCTTCGAGGATCTGCCTGGCATCGTAGGCGCTGCGGAAGAATGCGCGATCCAGGCGGTCCCGGACGCCGCGTTGCACCCGCGCGCCGGCCAGCGCCAATACGCTCCCGAATCCAGCGGCCGTCATGCCGGCCGTAAGGATCACCCGTGGCCCCGCGCCGAACCATCCGGTGAAGAAGCCGGAGAAGAACTCGACCGCCGCCCAGGCGGCCAGCGCGCTGACGGCCACGATGAATAGCGCGAAACCGCGCCTCACCAGCAGGTACCTGGCGCTGCGTTTGAGTAGCACCGGGATCTCCATCACTCGGTGCTTGAAAACTGCGTAGGCGAACGAGGACGGCACCAGCATGAGGGCGAGAACGACACCGGCCCACAGCCAGAAGGGAAGGTCCATGGGATTCGCCTCCGTGTTGGACCGCAACACGACGGCCGAAAAGACCACCAGCGGGATGATTCCAATCAGGGTGCCCCCCACCAGAACGCGGACTTTGCGGGCAGCCTCGGCGCTCGGTGCGCGCAGGCCATTCCAGGTAAGGGACACCAGGCCCAGCACGAACGCTCCGATCCCGTAGCCTCTTCCGACCAAGGCGCTGAAACCGCGCCCTGCGGGGTCGATGATCTGCAGCACGGAGGCATACGAAGCGGTCGCGGCGACCTTGAGGACTAACCGGCCGGATAGCAGCATCGCCGTTCCCACCAGGAGGAACTTCAGCCACGGAGCTTTCCGGTCGAGCGGCGACCGGACCGGAAACACCGCAAAGAACCAATAGAAAAGCGTCGGCAGCAGGTCGCGTGCCGTAAAGAGGTAAACCAAGGCAAAGCGCCGCATTTCGATTGGGACCAGGGATTCGGATTCCGGCGTCATGAATCCGGCGAGACCGATGAACCCGGCGAACATGATTGCAAGCAGCCACGCGTTCCGGTCCTCCAGCCGCAGAAAGAGCACCGCCATCCCCACCGCGAGAAAGAACAGAGGGTAGGCCAGGAGCAATTGCATCACAGCCGCCTGGACCATCGTCGGGCGGGCCATCTCCGACGGTGGAATGGGGAGCCTGACCGCGTGATCGCCGCGGTTGCCGGACCGGTCCGCTATCGTCAACACCACGGTGGATCCGGGCGCGCCTCGCGGCACCAGTTTCACCCAAAGATCCAGACTTGTCACCGGTTGCCCGTTGATGGCGAGGATGTGGTCGCCGACCGACAATCCGGCGCGGTCGGCGGCCAGGTTGCGCGCCACCCAAACCACGTCAAGCTGCTGCCGTTCGGGAGAGAAGGGCCCAAATGCCACGCCGATCACGCTCTGCGGAAGAACCTGGATGTAGTGAATCCAGATACAGGCGTAGGTTGCGGCCGTAAGGGCCAGCAGAATGGCTGCGGCCATTAGTAAGGGTCGCCGCAGTGATGCGAAGCGACGCAGCGGTTGGCCTCCTGGAATCGTGGTAACGCTGGCAGGCGCGAGTCAACGCCGCGCCGGACACAGCCTGGCAGCCGACAACCGGCTCCCGCGCTGACAACGTGGATTCTAGCACCGCGCTGGTCTCGAATAGCCACCTTCGTCCCAATAGCAGACACCCGCATCCCGCGCGCTGCGCTTGAGCAGAGCCGGCGTTCCCCTCACCCGGTGTTTGAGTACCGCGTACGCCAAAAGACAGCGGACGAGCGTCAACACTCGTACTCCGCCCATCCAAGGGGACTGCTATAAGTGGCTCGCTGGGTGATAGCGTTTGCCGACGATACCTCCAGCCGGACGCTGCTACTGTAGCACTCCGGTGCTATCTTCGCCGCTAAGAATCTGGCTTTGTTACGCATCTGTAACAATGCAGAAAAATAGACACGGATATCCGATATGTCCGGGATGAGACGGCACGAACACCGGGATCGGGCAGTAAGTCCCAAAAACGGACGCGGAATGTGGTAGTAACAGGCCTGATTTACTGATAGCATTAGGCCGCGGACACTGGACTTGCGGTCTGGGAATTGCTTTGGCTTGCTGCGATGTCAACGTTCAGCGGGGAGTGTCCCCATGTGGCTAACCATCAAACATGCCTTCAGGGTTCTGGCCAAGGACCCGGTCTTCACCGCCGTAGCGATCTGTTCGCTGGCCCTCGGCATCGGCGCTACCTCGGCCATGTTCAGTTTCGCCGATGAGATGCTGCTGCGTCCATTGCCGGTCGTCAACCCGGATCGCGTAGTCACCGTCAACACGGCTGTCTCGGCGCCCTTCGGCCAGAACCCGCCCATCTCGTATCCGGATTATGCCGACCTGCGCGACCGCAACCGCACTTTCGATGGTCTGGTCGCCGCTTCGTACGCATTTCTTGGGTTCACCCCGGACGCCGCTACGCAACCGCGCACGAAATGGGGCTTGTACGTCTCCGGCAATTTCTTCCGCGTGTTAGGCGTGGAGCCTGCATTGGGCCGCGGTTTCCGCCCGGACGAAGACCAGGTTGAGGGGCGCGATCCGGTGGTCGTGCTGGGGCACGATTTCTGGGCCGGACAGTTCGCCGCAAACCCCTCGGTAGTTGGCTCCCGCATCCGTCTCAATGGCATCGAGTTTCGGGTGATCGGGGTGGTGCCAGAGCATTTCACCGGCATCGACAACGTTTTCCGTCCGCAGCTATTTGTTCCCCTAGCCATGTTCCCGCGCATGAGCCAGAAGAACTACTTACATGACCGCGAGTTCGGGTGGCTTTTCATTAAGGGCCGGCTGAAGCCGGGTGTCGGGCTGGAGCAGGCGCAGGCGGATATCGGGGCGCTTGCCGCGGCGCTCGAGAAATTGCACTCCTCGGCCAGCCGGAAGCAGCGCCTCCAGGTGGAGACGGAGTTCCAATTTCGCATGGCGCAGGGGCCCAGCCAGATGGCAATGCTCGCCATGCTCGTGTTGCTGGGGGTCGCGGTACTGGTGGTAGCCTGCGCCAATGTCGCGGGTCTGCTGCTGAGTCGGGCGCGCGCGCGCGCCCGAGAGGTCGCCGTGCGGTTGGCTGTCGGCGCCAGCCGCGCCGCTCTCGTCCGGCAGTTGCTGGTGGAGAATCTCCTGGTGGCGGTGGCCGGTGGACTGGCAGCCTTGGCGGTCGCAGATGCGATCAACGAATTCTGGCGCAGCGTCCCGGTTCCGGTCGATCTGCCGGTGGTGTTTGACGTCAAAGTGGACCAACGAGTGCTGTTGTTTACGATGATCGTCTCCGTGCTGAGCACGCTCCTGTTCGGTCTGGCGCCCGCGCTGAGCGCCACTCGCCCCAATCTGGTGCCGGCGCTGAAAGCTGCCGATGCCGATAGCGGCGGCAAGCATCGTTTCTGGGGCCGTAACGCCATCGTGGCCGGCCAGGTGGCGCTCTCACTCGTGCTCCTGGCGATCACCGCTACTCTGGTCAAGGGCTTTCGAAACGTCATGACCGCGGGGCCGGGCTTCCGCACCGATCGCCTTTTCCTCACCACATTCGACACCCAATTGGCGGACTACTCACAGGACCAGTCGCAGCGTTTCTACCAGAACCTCCTGGACCGCACGCGCGCGGCGTCCGGTGTGAAATCGGCCGCCCTCATCGCCAGTCTGCCGATGACGGGGAGCGAGAGCGCCGAAATCGTTCCGGAAGGCTGGCAGTTGCCGGCCGGAGAACACTCCATCAGCACGCTCTGCACTTCCATCAGCGACGGCTACTTCCAAACCATGGGCATCCCCATTCTCGAAGGGCGCGCTGTGCTCGAAACGGATCGGGAGAACACGCCTTTGGTGGCCGTGGTGAACGAGCACATGGCCAACCATTACTGGAAAGGGAACGCGCTCGGCAAGCGTTTCCAAGTGGAGAACGCCGGCCAAACGATGGTCGAGGTGGTGGGCATCGCGAAAACGGCAAAGTACCTGTGGACCGGCGAGGCGCCGCAGGATTTCATCTATTTGCCTTATCGCCAGCACTCGGGTTCCAAACTCACGCTGGTTGCCGAATCCCAAGCTCCCAACGCCGCCACCGTCGCGCCGGCGCTGCGCGAGGTCGTGCGTGGGCTGGATCCCGACATGCCGGTGTTCGATGTGCGCACCATGCACGACCTTTACACGAAATTCATCGTCAAGACAACGGATGTTTTTACCGAGGTTGTAGGGGCCATGGGCGTGATGGGGACGATGCTCGCCATGGTGGGACTGTACGGCCTGGTGGCCTACTCGGTGAGCCGCCGCAGGCGCGAGATCGGCATTCGGATGGCTCTCGGCGCGGACCGTCGATCGGTAGTCTGGATGGTGTTGCGGCAAGGGCTGGGCCTCGGCCTGGCCGGTGTGGCGGCCGGCCTGGTGGCCGCTTTTTGGACGTGCCGCGCGATCACATCTGATCCGTTCTTCTTTGCGTTCAAGCGCGTCGATCCCACGGTCTTCATCGCCATTCCGCTGCTGCTGCTGCTGGTTACCATGCTAGCGACATGGGCGCCTGCGCGCCACGCCGCGCGCGTCGATCCACTTATCTCCCTGCGCGACGAGTGATGCCGGCCACGCCGCTCAGCAACGTCATGCCGCAAGCAAAGGCACCGGACGCACAGCACAATCTCGGTCCGCCTGCAAGTCGTGGCCGCCCTCTTATTGCTTGCTGTCATCGAGTTACCGGACTACTATATAGGGGACCAAGCGGCTAACAACATCCGCGGGCGTCGCGGAGAGCAACAGCATAGCCTCTGGTCGAGCGCGAGTTGTCTGGACCGGGGGCACAGACCGTGGTGAGGAGGGTCGATGGGCAACTACGAGCAGGCCGACTTCGATGGCTCTGCCGACGCGGGTTGGGCCGCGCTCTGCCGGATAGGTGGAGCCGCCACATTCATTCTTATGGCCTACAGCCTTGCGACCATGGTGCAACTCGTGGTCCTCGGCGGACAGCCGACGACCGCCGCCGAAGCCTTCGGCTTGTTGCAGAGTAGCCGCGTGCTGGGACTGCTGCGTCTCGATCTCCCGACAGTGCTCGCACTGCCTCTGTATTACATCGTCTTTTCCGGGCTATTCGCTGCCCTGAGGCGATCAGATGCCGCGTATGCGACGCTTTCGACGTCATTCGCATTCATTGGCGTCACGCTCTTACTCGCAACGCCCACCGCGCTCTCGATGCTCTCCCTCAGTGAGAAGTACGCGGCCGCCACGACAGGGCCGGCGAGAGTCAATTTCCTGGCAGCAGGAGAGGCTGTGTTGGCCACGGATATCTGGCACGAGACGGGCGCCATCATCGGGGGCATCCTGCTGCAGGGCGGCGCCGTGCTGATATCGGTTACCATGCTTCGGAGCAGCGTCTTCACCAAAACAGTCGCCTACGTGGGGATCGTCACGCATGGGCTCGACCTCGCCCACGGCCTTATTGGACCTCTCGTGCCGCGTGCCGGCCTCGTACTTATGGCGATCGCCGGCCCACTCTACCTGATATGGTTCCCGCTGGTCGGTCGGAGGCTTCTTCAGTTAGGAGACCGCCGGACATTTCCCGCCGTCTCGGACAGATAGCGCTAGCCTTGATCGGAGACGCCTGGGGCGCGTGAGCCGAGGTCACTGCTGAGGGACCAGTTGCGTTGGTGCGTGATCGCTCGGCGAGACCTGCGGCAAACGCAACAACGCAATCTCGCTGCTTCGTATGCCGCCAGCGGCCCTTTACAGTTGATCTCCTGCTCCCCTTTCCCGGCTTATAGCATTCGTGCCTGAGATGAAATCTCCAATAGCGTAGTAACCCATCGATTTCATCGTCAACGTGCAAAAACAAAGAGGGTTGATCTTTCTGATGTCTGGGATACCGCTTGTAAAGCACTGATCTGTTATATAGGATTCAACGATCTTCCCGATAACAAGTGAGTGGTCCCCCAGGGCGACTATCTGCAAAACCTCGCATTCAATATTGATCGGGCATTGTTCGATAAGAGGAGCCTTGTCCAATTCACCGTCGAATAGCTTGAAACCGCATTCTCTAGCTTTGTCTGAATTGAAGCCGGACACGGCGCCACAGTGGTCTGTCTCTCTCACCATGTCCACGGAGGGGACATTAACAGAGAATTGTCTGTTTTCTCGAATGCCCTTCAAAGAGTATCGTGTGTTCCTGACGGCTATCGACATCGTCGGAGGATCAGCGCTCGTGATTCCAGCCCAGGATATTGTGAGGAAGTTTGGCTTACTATCAACATAGGTTCCCACAAGAATCGCTGGTCTGGGATTCAGAAGATGTTGAAGTCCCATTTTTGTTTTGCTCATAGTCCTTGCCTCAAATAGCGTGATCGGCTTTCAGGGCAACCGCCGCCGAACTAACCAGCGCCGCGGTGCCTGGGATCAATTACCAGCCAGCGATCAACGCCTCAGTTGCGTCCATCGGCAGATCAAAGCCACTGCGGTCAGCTTCGGCTTCGGCATGAGATTCACAGTAGGCCACAATGGGTCCACTTCCATTTCGGAATAGGTGGGTTGCGGGTTGTTCACAACCGGTCATTTGACAGAATATTGTGACGCCCCGGAGGATCTTGACATGCGGTTGCACTCGGTTGCTCCCCTCACGCCTATTGTCTCACGGCTTCAATCGGGAGTGGCTAAAGGCTGTTCAACCCATGAATACTGGCTCGTCGCCGCTTGTTCCTGCAAATCGTAGAGGACACTTGCAAGCCTTATGGCGTGCCGAGAATAAATGCACGGAAATGCTTCGGCGTCGAGTAGAGGGCACTCATGAAATCCCTCCGCATCGAGCCTTAATACCCCGGAATGCGTTTGCCGCCACGCCTTCGTCCTTTGTCCGAAGGGGATCCCGGCTATCCGAGCAGACCAACAGGTGCTCTTCAGAGTTCTACCCAGCGTTTGACAATGCAAAGACAGGAACTCGACCGCAGGAAGGAATCCTGGGTTTTTTGTGCTCGGGAGGAACCAGCCCGACGAATCTCGGCTTCGGTTTGAGCTGGCCCGTTTCCCGTGAGCGCTCGCGGCAGAAAACGCCAAAGTGTGCATAGATGTGCGTCTCCAGATTTGGCCGAAATACCTTTCACCGCGCCACAACGACGGAGGGTGCGGAAAGTGGTCCCATTCGGAGGACCAAGCGCCGTCTACCAGCCCCGGCCGCTCCGCCCGCGCACAGCCAGCTACAATCAAGGCTCTGCAATGACGAAACAGCCGCGGTTGGGCGGATGCGCCGAGATTTACGGTGGATCGCGGCTCTGTTCAATCTGAACGAGGACTAGTCGTGGAAGAAACCAGTATCCCGGCGTTACTCACGGCGTCAGAGGGGCTCGCGCAATTCGCACTGAGGGCTCGCTAAGCGGTGCTTATGCGATCACGCCGCCGGAAACGGAACCCCCAAGCCGTTTCACCAGCAATATGGTGACATCGTCTTCGTTTCGTGTCGGGTCCACCAAGGACTTGAGAATAGGCACCATGCGTCCCGGACTATCAGCCAAAGCATCGCGCAAACGGCTTTCGGGATCCATTGCCTGAATCGAGTCGGTGAATCCGTCGGTGAATACGAGAAGCCCGCCACCACGAGCAATCACGGTCACACGGGCTTCATACTCCGCATCGCTAAACAATCCAAGCGGCATGCCAGTGGCTTCCAGCAATGTGGTCGATCCCGAACAAAACACAATCGGGGCATTGTGGCCGGCATTCACATAGGTCAGTTCTCCCGAATCGCGGCTCAGCACCATGAACACTGCCGTCGCAAAGCGATCGCTCGGGGTGTAGCGGCTCAGGTGCTTGTTGATCTGCCTAGCCAGCACCAGGGGGTCCGCCTCTACATTTGCGATGCTCCTAACCAGAGCCTGTATGTTCGCCGCCAGCAGCGCCGCCGGCATCCCTTTTCCGGACACGTCCGCTACGGCGAATAGCGTTCGGTTGCCGGCAAGCTCGATTACGTCAAAGTAGTCGCCCCCTACGTCACGGAAGGGCTCATAGAGCGTCTCCACCTCGTAGCCCGGCAACTCGTCCAGTTTTTGGGGCTGGAGCGTCTGCTGGATCTGTCGCGCGGCAATCTGGTCGGCTTCCAGTTGGGTCTTGCGGACAAACTCCGAAGTCAGCATCCCGTTCATCAGCCCCCAACCAAGCACGTAAAGCAGCCAAACACTCGCATACAGGAGTGTCCCTTTCGGCCACATCAGAGGCCACACCAAAGACCGCGTCCAAAGGGCATAGAACGCATAACCCTGCATCAGAATCCCGCCCCAAGCGATGACGCGTTTGGACTTCGACATCTCGCGAGTCCAGTCGTAGAAGGCATACTCGAGTGTGCGGCGAAAAGGGCCGGCGGATTTGTCGAGCCTCACGATCTGGATTGGAGTCATTGCTGGCAGTCTAGCAGGAGGCAGCCGTGCTGGTGAAGGGTGTTAAGGTGCAGATTCTCAGGCGCGCCCTCTCTGGAGAAATTACGGCGCTCGTCCACAGGCACGGCTGCGCTTAGGCGGGTAGCGAAGGGCCACCGACATCGGGACTCAACGCTGCGATTGCGGTACAAGGCTGATCCCGGCGCCCCTGAATGACCCCTGATGGGACGGTTATGAGCGGTCAGCCACGGCGCGCGGGAGGCGTCCGGTTCAGGAAACGCGGCAGGTCCCAGGGATGCCGTATCAGATACCGCGCAATCGGCGGTGGCGCCGGCGGACTGAGCGCGAGCTTTTCCGTGGATGTCCACTCGAACGGTAGATGCACCACCGCGGACGGCGTCGCCATCGCGTCCATCGCTCGCAGCGCCGCGCGCAACACCGCCAGTTGCCCCGCCGCGTCGCCAGGCCGCCCGACTGTCATGCCGAACGGATGCTCGATCGCGGCTATTCTCGGTGCCCCAGCGCTCGCCGTCAGCTCCGGGATCATGGACAGTGAGATAGTGCTGAACCCCGCCGCCTCGATTTCACGTTGTACCAGTCCCACGGACCAGCAGCACACCGGTCAAACCGGGACCAGCGCCACAACATCGACAACTTCCTCGCGGAAACGTCGCACCATCCCGGGCAGGGCCTCGCGAAGGAGCGGCGCCGGCCGGAGCGTATAGCCCATGTACGAGTAGTGAGACGGCGCCGCTGCGCCGATCTCACCGAGTTCTGCGAGTTCGTTTAGGCGCTCGACCGGGAATACAGAGTTCAAATCCTGCTCAGCGAAGCACGGGTTGATGTGAAGGTGGGACACCTGAATGTCGCCCGCCTGTGTCGTCCGCGGCACCACGCGATACGACGGATCGGAAAACCAGGGATCCCGGCGCTCGATTTCCAAGTCAAACGGGGGATCGGTTTTCAAGGCGATAGCCGCTGAACATACGAGTGAGACGGTGCATTGCGAAAGCGGCTTGGCGAGAGGAGTCCATGGAATATGTGTTTCCCCGGGCAGGCCCGCCCAGCGTTTTATCGCCCGTTTCGCAACACCATCCAGGAAGCGGTAGGAATCAACGGTCTTGGCCACCATGATCATTGTGCCCGATCTCGGCCATTCAAAGAAGTCTACGGGGGATATCCCGATCGGCATCAGGTCCGGGCGCTCCGCCCACTTCCCGCCATCGGCCATTTCGCCGATGAAGATCTTGGCCACCTGGATCTTGCTCAAGGCGGACACGGGGTTGTTCTTGTTCACGATGACGGCCAGCCCATCCAGCCCCACCACGTGTTCGCATGCCGGCGAAGTCATGTCGCCCAGGTTCGCGAGTGTCGCAGCGTCCTCGGGCTTGATCGACCGCGAGGCCATTCAAATGTCGGCCTTCCCCGCTGCCGCGTCGGTAAACGCGGTGGCCGATCCGTGGGCCTGGATCTCAATCGCCTTTGGACGGTTATCTCCGGGCGGCGTGGCTACCACGCTGTATTCGTCGGCATGCGCGTCGGGCACAGTGGTCACCGCTTGGGCGCCCCCCCGCTTCAAGAATGCCTCCGCGAGCGAGCCGGCCAGTTGTGCGCCAGTCGTGTTCGAGCCGTGCATGCTCAGAATGACTTCGGGTGGCGCGGGCGTGTCCGCTTTGGCTGCTCTCTGCAAGAAGCTGGGCAAATAGTCGGAGGCATAGCGCCACAGCGCCGCGCTGGTGACCAACGGACAGTTCCTGCAGAACAAGTTTTCCGAAAAGCTGGCATTCCGCCCTGACGCGTTCCGGTTTCTGCAGAAAGAGGATCACGCCCTCACTCGTCCCGCAGCGCCTTCAGCGGGTCGATCCGCGACGGCGCCTGGGTTGCTAGTGTTGTGATCGCGAGAAGAATCATCGCGATGGCCGTGGTTGCCGCATTCAGCGCCACCAATTCGGCCAACAGCGTCAGCCCAGAGCGGGCATGCGCACGCGAAACAGAGACGTGACACAGGACGGAGCGTGAACACGTCGCGGAATTGTGGACGATTCGAAGACGCGAAACAGCCGATTGCATGGCAGGTCACAAAAGTGTGACTCGCCCGGACAACCATCCACTGTCATTTGCAGGAGCACTGCCGTAACGTGCCAATCTTCATGTCTCAGTCACCCGAGTGAAAACATAATTGTCGCTAAATGTTCTCATGAGGACCATTCGCAGGTGTCTGAAGTCGGCCCATTCCGTGGATTGCCTGTGGCGCACTCGGACGGCAACGCGAGGTTACCAAACGGCTGTGTCACTGCATAGCCACACGGTGCACTCCCGTGAGTCGCTGGATTTCATTCCGCGCGTGCTCCGCAAGGTGCCGCCCTTCCACTCTTTGGTGACCAGGCTGAGCGAGAGACGAAGGGTGTACAGCGGCCATGCGGTGGCTTTTGAACGCGCCTTCTGGCGGCCGCCGTTGAACGCGCTGGCGGCTCATACCCTGGAAGCCGCCCAGATCGGCGATTCCCTCGGCCTGCGCCCGCTGATCTCGATTACCGATCACGACGACCTGGAAGCGTGCGCCGACTTGCGCACACTCGGCGTCCCGGCGCCGTTCTCACTCGAGTGGACCGTGCCCTACGGCGCCACCATCTTCCACATCGGTGTCCACAATCTGCCTCCCGAGCGGGCGCGCGCTTTCCAGGCCGAGATGGCCGGGTACACGGCTGCGCCCAAGGCGGACCTGCTGGCCTCGCTGCTCGAGGAACTGGACCAGATTCCGAATGTACTGATCGTGCTCAACCACCCGTTCTGTTGCGAGTTCCGCATCCCGGCCCCGGCTCACATCGTGGAACTGCGCCGGTTCCTCGCTGTGTATGGCGCCCGCATCCACGCGCTCGAGTTGAACGGGCTGCAACCGGCCAGCGACAATCGCGCGACGATTCATCTCGCCCGCGAACTTGGCTTCCCGCTGATCTCCGGCGGCGACCGCCATTGCCTGGAGCCCAGTGCCAGTCTCAACCTGACAAACGTCGCGAGCCTGGATGAGTTCATCGACGAAATCCGCTGCGGCCGCGTGAGCCGCGTCCTGTTCCTTCCGCAGTATCGGGAACCGCTGGCCGCCCGCTACATCGAGTTCATCTGGCACGCCGTCAAGCCGTATCCCGGATCGCCCGGGCGCGAGCGTTGGCTGGACCGCGTCTTCTACGACCACGAGACCGACGGGCTGAAGGCGATGTCGGCCCTCTGGCCGAACGGCGGCCCCTGGGCACTGCGGCAGTTCATCGCAGCGGTGGGTTGGCTTGCCACGCCCCACGTGCGCGCCACTCTGCGCCTGGCGCTCGGCGGGCAGGAGCCCACCGGAGCCTGACATGAACACCATGCCCCGAGTCGCTTTGTTCGCCGACACCTTTCACGAGGTGAACGGCGCCGCCCGCACCTGCCGCGAATGGCACGCCTTCGCGCACCGCCGCCAGATCCCGTTCCTTTGCGTGCGCTGGGGCCCGGCGCGTGGCGTCACCGACGACGGCCCGGTGCGTACGCTCGAACTGGCGCGCAGCCGGTGGGCGTTTCCGGTGGATTCGGACCTGCGTTTCGACCCCTGGCTGATGCGCCAGATCGGGCCGATCGAAGCGGAGATCCGGAGGTTTCGCCCCGATTACATCCACGTCACCAGCCCCGGTGATCTGGGAATCATCGGGGCCATTCTGGCGGCGCGGCTGAATACGCCGTTGGCGGCTTCCTGGCACACCAGCCTGCACGAGTTCGCTGGGCAGCGGCTGGCTCGCGTGCTCGATTGGGCTCCGCGAAGCCTTCGAACACGGGCGGCGCGCACGATCGAGAACTTCGTGATGGACCGGGTGTGCTGGTTCTTCGCCCGCAGTTCGGTGGTTTTCGCCCCCAACCCGGAACTGGCCGGCCTGCTGCGCAGGCGCACGGGCAAACGTGTCGCCCCCATGCGTCGCGGCATTGATACCGTGCTCTTTCATCCCTCGCGGCGTACCCGCTACGACGGCACCTTGGTTGTCGGCTACGTGGGCCGCCTGATGCCGGAAAAGAATTTGCGTCTGCTGACGCGGGTACAGGCGGCATTGCACGCAGCCGGCTTCGCGGATGCGCGGTTTCAGATTACCGGCGCGGGCAGCGAACGCCATTGGCTGGAGCGTAACCTGTCGAGCGCCGCCTTCACCGGCGTGTTGGGCGGCGAGGGCCTCGCCCGCGCCTACGCCGACATGGACATCTTCGCCTTCCCCTCCCGGACCGACACGTTTGGCAACGTAGTCCAGGAAGCGCTGGCTTCCGGAGTGCCCGCCGTGGTGACCGACGCCGGAGGCCCGCGTTTCATTGTGCGCGACGGGGAAACCGGCTTCGTGGCGTCGAGCGACGACGAGTTCTGCGATTGCGTGGTGGCTCTCGCCCGCGATCAGTTGTTGCGCCGGCGCATGGCTTTCGCGGCGCGGCGTCAGGTGGAGAAGCAATCCTGGGATTGGGTCTTCGACGAGGTGTATGAGGGCTATGCAAGCAGTCTTATGCCGGCCTGACGGCATCACAGTGCGGCAAGCGGCGGCCGCCGTGCTCGCCCATCCGTGGAAGACTTTCGTGGTCGATTGGAATTGGAAGGCAGCTTTGCTTAGCGCCCTGTTTCGCGGCATTCTTTTCCTCGCCGTGGCGATACCGCGCGGCCCCGGCGCCCTGCGCCTGGTGTGGATCGAACTGGCGTTTCGAACCCTGGTGGGTGGGTTCTGGGGATCGTTGCTGCAAGTGTTTCGCGGCGCGCGCCCGGCATGGCTGGCGGGCCTGCTGGCCGCCGTGCTGCTGCCCGCGACGGCCCACCTATTAGAGTACCTGGCGCTGCAGGCCGGGCATGCCGCGCACATCGGCGCCGGCATGGTCGTTTCGGTTGCGGTCAGTGTGGGTTCGCTGCTGCTGAACTGGTTCCTTATGCACCGGGGGATGCTGATCACCGGCGACGGCTCCGACTCGCTCGGCGCCGATCTGCGGCGCTTGCCGCGCCTGCTAAGGGCGTTCTTCCTGGCGCTGGGCGCCGCGCTCCGTCGGGCCGTCCTCGGGAGAGTCTGATGAGTATCAAAACAATTCACTTGACCAACAACTGGCACTCCGAAAGTGGAGGCGTGGCCACCTTCTACCGGCAGATGCTGGAGGCTGCCGAGCTCCGTGCCCGCTTCATGCGGCTGGTGGTGCCGGCTGCGGCCAGCCACGTGGAAGAACATGGCCGCTTTGGCCGCATCTATCACGTGGCCGGCACGCCCGCCCCGCTCAGCCCCGGCTATTGGATGATCATGCCGGGGCAGTACCTGTGGCCCCGCTCGCCGCTGCGGCGCATCCTGGCCCAGGAACGGGCCGACCTGGTGGAGTGCTGCGACAAGTACACGCTCAACTATCTGGCGGCGCTGCTGCGCCGCGGCTGGCTGCTCGGCCGCCACTACCGGCCGGCGGTGGTCGGATTGAGCTGCGAACGCATGGATCGCAACATGGCCCTGTACGTTTCCGGATCGAGGGCCGCGCTGAGCTTCTGCCGCTACTACATGAAGTGGCTGCATTTTCCGATGTTCGATCACCACATCGCCGTCTCGCCGCTGGCCGCCGGGGAATTACGCGCGGCAGCTCGCGGTCATGCCGTGCGGCGCGGAGTGTGGGTGCGGCCGATGGGCGCCGATTGCGGCCTCCTTTCTCCGGCGCGGCGCACCGCCGCAACGCGAGCTCGGCTGGAGAGGCTAGCCGGCGCACCGGACGGCAGCCTGCTGCTGCTGTATGCCGGCAGGCTGGCGCCGGAAAAGAACCTACAGCTGCTGCTGGACACCATGGTGCAATTGGAAGCGGATGCACCCGGCGCGTTCCACCTGGTAGTGGCGGGCGACGGCCCCGGACGCGCGGAGTTCGAGCGTCAATGCGATCGCCTGCTGCCAGGCGCGGTGCAGATGCTCGGCTACGTCCGGGACCGCGAAATGCTGGCTGACATTTACGCCAGCAGCGATGTGTTTGTGCATCCCAACCCTTGCGAACCGTTCGGTATCGCTCCGCTGGAGGCGATGGCCTCGGGACTTGCCGTGGTGGCGCCCGACGAGGGCGGCGTCACCTGTTACGCCAACAGCGCGAACGCTTGGCTGGCAAAACCGAATGCCGGCTCGTTCGCCGCCGCCGTTCACGCCATCGCCGCGGACCCGCAAGCCGCCTCTCGGAGACGTGCCGCGGCTCGCGCCACTGCCGAAGAGTTCGACTGGGAGCGCGTCACCGACGGGTTCTTCGATCTCTACGATCAACTGCACGCTGTGGTTCTCGGCGGCGCTTCGCAGCCAGCGCTCGCTCCGGCGTTCTATTCGACGCCCGGCGACCGATGGGGGCACGAGACGTGAGATCGAATTATCTGATGCCGATGGTTGATTGTTCGCGCCGGATAACGCGGCGTGAATGGGCAAGGCTGGTTATCGGCACGGCCGTGCTAGCGGTAGCCAGATCGAGGGCGCGCGCCGACGCCTTGTCATGGGATATGCCAGCCCACAGCGGTCTGGGCACCGAGCGAAGGTACCGGGTGGATGCGCAGGTGGTGTTATTCTCCGTGCCGTTGGTGCGGCGCTCCGGGGTAGGCGCAGGTACAGCCGCGTGGCGGGAATCGAGCGAGGAAGACGGCACGACACGGGTTCTTGAGTTTGCTGCGTACTCGCTTCCCGACCGCGCGGCCGGGTTGAACCGCCTCGGGTTCATCCAGGAGAGGATAAGGTTGGCCAAGACCGGCATGGCCGAAGCCACCTACTTCGGCCTGATGACGGCGTCAGCTGAAGAGAGCGCCGAAGAAGCTCGTAAGGCGCTCCACTCCAAGGCCAGCCAGGTGGCTTACACCGCGGTAGACGCCCACATCCAAAGTCATTCAATGGATACTGCGACCGCTCATTTCACAGCATCATCGACGCTTTCCCCAGGGCACCGCACACAGTTGGAACAGATGGCGCGCCAGGCTTTGGCCGCGACTCCGCACAAATCGGTAGGCCTGTCTCTCGACGATGCCACGCCGCCTCCCTTTCTCCAAGCCTTGGCCCAATTGCTACGCCAGCCGAACGTCGGCGAGGGCCATTATATCTATAATGAGTGTCTCTATCGCCTTTGGCTCCGTCGCACGGCCGACGTAAAGGCCAGCGAGCATTTCCGAGCCAGCGGCCTGGCATCGGGCCCGGTCATTGCGATAACTGGCGCACTGCAGCACGCCGGCGGTCGGCAGATCGATTTCCGACTGTGGGTGGAAGAGTCCGCCGCGCATCCGGTGCCGCTGCGCATCGAGTATCAGCCCAAGTCATACCTGCGGCTGGCGTTCGAAGCGGAGGCGTGAAGCGCATTGGAGCGGATCGATTCCCACTGCCGACTTGGTCGAACGCAATGGCGTCTTCGACGTGAATACGGAAGCCCACCGTAGATACAGGATCGTGCCTGCGGTGGCTGAGAAGACGGGTGCCTTCTATCTAATCTCCACAAGCTCCACCTCCCCTAGCACTTGAGCCATGCCGCCGAGGCGATGACGTGACACGCCAGGCCGCCGAACCCCAACACCTCTCAGATGGCCATCAGAAGCGCTGCGGCGATTCCCTTGCCAGAAATGTCGCCTACAACCAGTCCCAACCGGTCGCCGCCCAGATTCAAGAAGTCGTAGTAGTCCCCTCCGACCGCCCGTGCTTGGATGCAAATGCCCGCATAGTCGAGCGTTTGGAGGGACGGAGCGGCTTGGGGAAACAGTCTAGCCTGCACCTCTTTTGCGATTGCCAGTTCTTGCGCAGCGCGGCGCTCGGATTCCAACTTCTGCGCCGCCTCCCGCCTTTGTCGCTCGATTTCGGGGGTGAAGTTGTCCCATCCGGTCAGGATGAAAGTGTTGTGGTCGATGTCCTCAAAGCCGACAAACATCCCACCCCATGCGCCGGTTTGAGGCGGACGTTGGAATCGAACGCCTCGGTCCCGCCAGGCCTTATAGCGTGCAGTCACATCTTCGGTGATGAATACAGCTTTAGGCTTTAGGCCCTCCGCATAGCCCTTGCCAGGGGGTGGGAGACTCTCAGCCGGCAATAGGAGGATTATCGCCGCACCGGCGGTGACACTATAATCCGATTTAGATCACTGGTGATTTGCGTGAGAACTCGCTCCAGAGGCAGTTTGACCGAGCTTCTCTAAGGACTCCCCCCATTTCGGTTGCAACACAACGGCTAGGCTTTCGAACAATCGCAAGGGGTTACGGGCAAACTGCGAACTAAACCTACGGTCTACCCTCCCCCAAACCAATTACCAGACGGTGGGCATACGAAAGCCGGTGTCGTAACGCGGTCCGCATAGACGCCCCAGCGGTACGAGCGGGGCCACAAAAACAAGCCCGCCAGGTAGCTTCTGTGACACGCGCCGCCCGGTGCCCGTTGCAAGTTCCGCTGATCGTGACTGGGAAGGTCGCTGCCGTGAGACTCGCACACGTCGCCTGAGCCCAGAGCGGCCTTGGCAAAGCCGTGGCAATTGGCTACGATCAGATTCGAGGCAGGAGGAGTAGATCGGTGAGATATTTGCCGCTCCCCGGTTTCGTACACACGTTGAGGCGTGTCATTTTCGTGGCGGCCCTGTTGGGCATGGCGTCCTTTGCGGCCTCTCATGGGCGTCAGTGGCAAATCGGCAAGATTCTGGATGCGCAAGGTAGCCATAGTCCTCGCACCGGACCGCCACTCAACTCCGTCACGATCAAATCAACGCAATTGCGCATTGTGGGCGAAGATTATGAGTACTTGGTTGATGACACCACGAGCGCGCAAAGCGGCCTCCTCACCCGGAGCATCGCCAATCGCAAGCGTGGCTGCCGGTTTGTGGTCGGGGATGAGGTGAAGTACGCCCAGGAAAAAGACAAGATGTACGTCCTCGATGCGGACGGCAAGGAGTGTAAGCTAGACATCCTTCGTCAAGAGCGTGTGCCAGACAGTCGCCCAAAGGACTAACGAGCCCGACACGCTGAAACCGATCCTAGCCGGAGCGCGGCCCGCACTAATTCGAGTCGGAGTAGCCAAGAGCCGTTCTAAGCTTCGCGACCGCGTTCGCGACTTCTGCGGTTGCGGCCTTGACGTTCGGAACAACATCACGCCAGTTCTCGGTGTCGAACCCCGCTACGTCGTTTTGGAGGTCACCCACGACCGCCAATAAGAACTTCATAGCTTCATGTACTTCACCGCCGTTGAACAGGGTCGCGGTTGCGGATGGCTTTGGTTCGGTGTTGCAGGAGGTCAAAGAGATCAGGGGTACGCCGGTCAATGCTATCAGCAGTGCACGGCGGTCAGTTATCAACATTGGTACTTCTCCTCGACGATCCAATCTACCACTCGAATGACCAGAAGAAGTGGCGTGCGCGAGGCTCAAGAATCGCTGGAATCATCTGGGTGGCGAGCCTTCATGTATCCGCGCTCGATCCCAAACTCGAACCCGTAGATGAACCCCTCCCGGATTCCTTCCTTGCGCACGAGGTCAAGAAGAAGGACGAAAGCGAAGGGGAGTATCCACCACTGGCGGAAGATCAGATATGCCAAAAGAGAGGCTACGAGCGCGATACCAATGTCTCGCCTGGACAACAGGAAATTGCCGCCAGTGTCGAACTTCCGAAACTCCGCTCTAGCGCCGGCGTACTCTTTTTCTGTTATTTCAACATGCATTTATGCGCCTTCCGTTCGTCCGCCTATGATAGCTAAGATTGCGCCCGGCTTGGCGCGCAACACTCGTCATATTTTCGCTACAGCGCTACAACCCGCGCCAGCGTTGAATGTGCCAAGGGTTTCCGGAACGCTACCGGCATGCCTTGTAGCGGGTCGAGGCGGCCCACGTGGCCCTGTATTCACGGCCCTTGTAGCGGTGTAGCGGATACCGAGGGGAGATAGCGGTCAAAGGCGTCGTGGAAGCTGTCGAGTGTGTAACCCTTTACGACTGCGGGAACGCGGATGTTCTGAGGCGAAATCCCGAACGGACGCAGCAACTTCCCGAGGGCGCGTGAGTCTAGCGGCTTGCCGAGACAGTAGTCTTGCCACGGGGCGCCGCCAATCTTGTTCAGTTCGTTGAGAAGGACTGCTGTCGGTATGCGCTCGCGCGATCCTTGGGCAAAAATCACGCTCACATCGCTCAAGAGTCGAACTCCGATGTCCGCAGGCTCATCCGAGGCCTTATCGCCCGCTAGGCGACGGGCAATTCCTTTGAGGTCTGTGACGCGGTGCGGGGCACTGAGCTTGCAGACGACAAACAGGGGGAGCCACAACTCAGCTTCTCGATCTTCGAGGAATTCAAGGTCCTGAGATTCGTATGCCGCCGCAACGAGCTTACGGTGTTTGGTTGCCCATTTCTTGCATTCTAACCGTACTTGTGCGGTGTCGCGTCTGGCACGCACGGTGATGAAGCGGTCAACCGATTCCCCGTGACTTCGCCTCCGCATGCGGATCGGGATTGCGCGGTCTGCTAGTGTGTCGGGCAAGCTGCCGATCAGCACCAGCACTTTCGGACAGTACGTTTCGAACTCTTGGATGGCGTAATTCTCGCCACTGCATCGCCGCACCTTTTGTCCCTTGCGATAGCCCGCATTTAGAATCTCGCGTAGCGCGCTGGAACGCCTGGCACCAACTGAGCGTCGGGAAAATCCCGCCGCGCCTGGCTCGCGTAGGTCTCGTACTGGCTCCCGCCTCCGGCGTGCATCGTGAGGTAGACAGAGTTGCGCCCGGAGCCGAACCGGCAGGCGTCCGTGGGACTGCGCTTGAGCGGGGTTCCCACGGCGGCGGATACTTCAGCTTCGGTGAGTGCGGCGCAGATATCGGAGGCACGCGGCCGGCGCGCCCAAAAGGGGAAAGGCGCGGAGCACTGCCATGCACCAAGACCCATGATGCTTCATGTGCGCGAATATACATCGTCATTGTTTCAGCTTCGTCAGCTCGCAACCCGCAGCACTGGTGACCGGCGACACCCGCAACCTCCCGCAGCCGCGCGAATAGGGACGCGCCTTCCAGCCTGAATTCATATGAATGTAATGATCCGCAGTGTATGCTGTCTGACCGGGGGAAACATGAGCGCCGCAGCAGCAACTATACTTGACTCCAAATTATCCCGCAAGCCGGGCAAACTCGGCATGCTGATTTTCGGCCTGGCTTTGACTATCGGGTTCGTATACGCCGCGTCCCAACTCATCGGCGATCTGGCCAATATCCATGTGCGTTCTGTTTATCCCTTTGTACTGCTCGGCGTGGCCTTGTCAGTCGCTTTGGGATTCGAGTTCGTCAACGGTTTTCACGACACCGCCAACGCTGTCGCCACAGTGATCTACACCCATTCGCTGGAGCCGCACGTGGCGGTTGTCTGGTCGGGCATCTGGAACTTCGTCGGCGTGCTGACTTCGTCGGGCGCGGTGGCATTCGGCATCATCAGCCTGCTGCCGGTAGAATTGATTCTGCAAGTGGGCAGCGGTGCGGGCTTCGGCATGGTTTTCGCGCTGCTGGCGGCGGCCATCATCTGGAACCTGGGCACCTGGTATTTCGGGCTGCCGTCTTCGAGTTCCCACACGCTGGTCGGCTCCATCATCGGCGTGGGCATCGCCAATCAGTTGATGTCGGCCCGCACTGGTACCAGTGGAGTCGATTGGAGCCAGGCCGCCAACGTGGGTAAGACGCTGCTCATCTCGCCCATCGTGGGGTTCGTTTGCGCGGCGCTACTGCTGCTGCTCTCCAAGGCGATCTTCAAGAACAAGAAGCTCTATGAGGCGCCCGAAGGAACCGAGCCGCCACCGTGGTGGATCCGCGGTCTGCTCGTGCTGACCTGCACTGGAGTTAGTTTCGCGCATGGCTCCAATGACGGCCAGAAGGGTATGGGGCTGATCATGTTGATCCTGATCGGGACCGTGCCGATGGCGTACGCCTTGAACCACGCTGTCACGCCCGCCCAGACCATGGATTTCGTGGCCGTTTCGCAGCAGGCCGGCAATACCGTGCACGAGTACGTTTCGCCGAACGCGGTGATCGGTGACCCGCGCGCCGCCGTTACGGATTTCATTCGAACCCGCGAATTCACACCGGGCACCATGTTGGCTTTACAGCAGCTGGTGAGCGACCTTGGCAACGAGGCCGCCATCTACAAGGAGCTCAAGCGTGTGCCGGAATCGATGACCCCGAACTTCCGCAACGACATGTACCTGGTGAGCGAATCGCTGCGGCTGATGAAGAAGAGCGGCAACCCAAAGCTGACGCCGGCAGACTGGGCGGTGCTCGACAATTACAAGAAGCACGTGGATGCCGCCACCAAGTTCATACCCATCTGGGTGAAGGTTGCGGTGGCGATGGCTCTGGGGCTGGGCACCATGGTGGGCTGGAAACGCATCGTGGTGACGGTGGGAGAGAAGATCGGCAAGCAGCACCTGACCTACGCGCAGGGCGCGGCCGCGGAAATCACCGCCATGGCCACCATCGGCGCAGCCGATTACATGGGCTTGCCGGTCAGCACCACACACGTGCTGTCCTCCGGCGTCGGCGGTACCATGGCTGCGAATCATTCCGGCCTGCAATGGAGCACCGTCCGCTCGTTGGCGATGGCGTGGATACTGACGCTGCCCACGTCCATCGTCCTGGCAGCGGGATTGTTCGTGCTGTTCCGCCGGATCATGTAGCGAACCGGGCAATCGCAGCGTAGCATGAGTTGGCGGAAGGACGCCGCTACTCGTCTCGCAGCGCCCGCATCGGATCGATCAGGGATGCCCGGCGCGCTGGCGCCCACGTCGCCAGTGCCATGACGGCGAGCAGCAAGAACGGGAGCGCGGCAAAGATCAGGGGATCGAGCCGGTTGAACTTGACGATGGAAAAGACCGAGACCGCCGCGTGGCAGGCGAAGAAGCTGAGCACCGCCCCTACGGCAACCCCCGCCCCGCCGAGTTCGAGGCCCTGCCGGAGCACCATCCACACCACCTTCCGGCGGTCCGCGCCGACCGCCATGCGGATGCCGATCTCGCGCGTGCGGCGGCTCACCGAATAGGCCATCAGGCCGTAAAGACCCACCACGGCCAGCAGCAGACCCATCAGGCCCATGCTCGCCACCACCTGGGTAAGAATTGTCGACGAACCTTCCACGCGTAGTGTGAAGAACTCATGCATGCTGCGAACGTCGAACACGGGCATGTCCGGATCGAGGCCGCGCACCACGCCCCGGATCACCGGCGCCAATGTCCCGGCATCCCGGGCGTTCGACTCGGTCACCAGAGACAAGGTGGGGCGCGGGTACTGGCGCAGCGGCAGGTAGATGAAATCCATCGGAGGCTCGGAGACCCAGGTGTATTTCGAATTTCTGGCGATGCCTACGATCTCGATCAGCGGGCCGGCGGCACCCAGGTGAAATCGCTTGCCGACAGCGTTTTCCTTCGGCCAGAAGTGCTGAGCCGTGTGTTCGTTCACCACCGCCACCGGCGGCGTATCCTTCTGGTCTGACTCAAGGAAGCCGCGGCCGGCCAGGATGCCGATGTCCATAGTCTCGAAATAGCCGTCGCTGATGTAAGCGCCCAGTTCAGGGGGCGCTTTCTTGCCGCGCGGCGCCTCGAAGCCGTCCACGGAGATTTCCATGGCCTGGTCTCCGATCAGCGGCACATCGGAGACGAGCGCGGCCGATCGCACTCCCGGCGCGGAGCGCGTTTGCCGCAGCAGGTCGTCGTAAAACCGTCGCGACTGATCCTCGGAATAGCGGACCAACTGAGTGTCGAAGCTGGTGAGGAACAGGCGATCGACACGAAAGCCGGGCCCCTGCAATAATTCGCCGCGGAAGCCTTGGACCAGAGCAGCCGAAACCGCCAGCAGAACCAGCGAGAGCGCCACCTGGCTGGCCACGATCAGGTTGCGGCCCCAAAGCCGGCGCTTGCCCCCGCTGTCGGCGTCCGCCGCCTTCAGGGCCCGGACCAGGTCCGGGCGCGTCACCCGAAAGGCGGGCGCCAAACCGAACAGCAGCGTGCTCAGAACCGAAACGGCCAGCGAGAACCACAACACCCGTTGGTCCGTGCCGACGTTGAACACGATCGGCAAGTCGTAGGGAAGCGGCGTGCGGCGCCAGAATGCAGCGATCGCATCCGTCACCGCCAGTCCACCCACTCCGCCGGCCAGAGCTACGATAAAATTCTCCAGCAGAAGTTGGCGGATCAAAGCACCGCGGCCGGCGCCGATGGCCATCCGCACTGCAATCTCGCGCGAGCGGGCTCGCGCCCGGCTCAGCAGCAGGCCTGCCACATTGGCGCAGGCCACCAGCAGAACCGAGAGACCCAGCACGCTCAGCATGATCACCATGGCGCCAATCGGAGCGCCCTGGTCGAAGCGAAGTTGCAACTCAGTCTCAGCCTTGAGGCGCCAATCCTTGTCCGACTGCGCATGCAGCTTTTGCAGCCCCTCCGAGATTGGCCCGACGTCCGCCTGAGCCTGATCGATATTGACACCCGGCTTCAGGCGCCCTTTCACGAAAAGCCAGCCGAAATCGCGGTCATGAAGCTCGTTCTTCGGCTCCATGCGCGGGGACATGGCCAGCGGAACGAATAGCGTCGGCCGGTAGAACAAGTCAATGCCCGTGAAATGCTCGGGCGCCACGCCGATCACGGTGAATTCGATCCCGTTCAGCCGGATCCGGGTGCCGAGAACAGACGGGTTGGCGCCATACTGGTTCACCCAGAAATCGTGACCGAGCACCACCACCGCATCGCGCCCTTCGGCCTGATCCTCGTCGGGGCGGAAGTCGCGGCCCAACGCAGGCCGCACGCCCAGCACGCGGAAGAGGTTCCCCGAAACGAACACGCCGAATTTCATGCGCGGCAAAGTCCGGGCGTCCGGGCTGAAGCCAAACCTCGCATAGGAAGCGGCCGCCAGGCCGTCGAAGCTGCGATTGTGATCGCGCAAATCGACATAATCCGGATAGGAAACGGTCGTATTGCTGCCAAACGGCGCCGACTTCGCGGTGTTGATCGCGACCACACGATCGGGCTCGGTGATCGGCAACGGCCGCAGCAGTAACGCATCGGCGAAATTGAACATGGCCGACGTCGCGCCAATGCCGATAGCCATGGAACCGATGGCCACGGCGGTGAAGCCAGGGTCCTTGCGCAATACCCGGAGGGCGTGCTTGACGGATGTCAACAGAACGGGCCGTTTCTGGACTAAGGAGTGAGCAATTACCTTGCCAGTCCCGGCGGACCTCAGTTAGTAGAGTTTCAGAGGTGTAATTCCCTTTTGTAATTTGTTTGTAACAGCCTCGCGCGCATTGCAAGGCACGATCCTGAGATCGACTGTTCGTAGGCGGACAGTATCTGGGCTGCCGGCTACGGTCGCACCAGCGCTCATTCATCCTAGCGAGCGTCTGCGCTCCCTGTGCCATTGCATAAATGCTGCGGCTTCCGCCTTGCCGAAGTAGCGATCCAAAACCTCCGTCGGGGCGGAGCGCAGATCCACCATGATCAGTGCATCCAGAACGTGGGAAAAACCGCGGTCCACGTTGAAGGCCAGCAGCTTGCCGCCAGTCTTCAGGTATTGCCTGAGGAGGATGGGCACGCCCTTGCCGTCGCGTTCCAGGTCCGCGACCAAGCCGGAAAGCTGTTCGATGCTGGCTGGAACATGGCTGACTATGCCGATGCGGCGAAACTGCCGCTGCCAGCTCTTGTAGGGACTGCGCGGCGTCACCAGACCGGCAAGATCGCACGCGCGATGAGCTTCCAGAAAGCGGACCATCAGGTGTCGTGAGACCGCGTGATATTGGTTGCTGATGCTGACGCCACCAAAGAGCACGGCGCATTCCGGCCGGGACGCCACATAACGAGCGATGCCTTTCCACAGCAACAGCAGCGGCGCAATCTGTCTCTGGTATTCCGGACGGACGAAGGAACGGCCGAGTTCAATAGCGGGACCGATGCGCTCAAACAGGTCTTTGCGGAAGCGGAACAGCGTACTGGTATAAAGGCCGCGCGTGCCATGGACAGGCAAAATGTCGGGGGTGGGGCCGAGGCGGTAGGCGCCCGCCACCTGGCCGTGGCCGTGATGCCAGAGCACCAGGTGCTGGTAGTGCCGGTCGAAGCGGTCGAGATCGACGGCACGCCCGGTGCCTTCGCCAACCTGGCGGAATGCCAGCTCGCGCAAGCGGCCGATCTCGCCGACCACGCCGGGAAATGCAGTTTCGCTCGCCAGGTACACCGCGAATTCACCGTTGTCGCAGAGCTTGCTCCCTGGGGGCAGAGAGGCGATTTCCACGGCCAGACGGTCTGGGCCGCTAGCTGCTGCGACCGGTTCCTGCCGCTTCGCCGGAAGCATTGACAGGGGCAGCCCGCGTGTGAGTCCAGCCGCCCCTGCGGCCGCGTCATCCAACAGATAAGTCCGGCATCGCAAGTACTCGATGGCTTCCTTTGCGCCATTGAAAGACTGGAGGGTGACCGGCCTCACGGGACGGCCGATGCGCACTCGGATGTGGCGGCCGCGCTTGTTCAAGAGCTCGCGGGGCAGGCTGGCGGTGCGCAGCCCGGGATGCAGAACGCCAGCAAGCTGGAACCCGACGCTGTTGGCGCCTTCAAAAAAGATCGGCACCGCAGCAGCGCTTGTTCTTTGCGCGATGCGCGCTACGGCGGGATTCCAATCGGGATCAGCCAGCGTGCCGCGCCTCCAATCGAAGTGCGCCACCTCGCCCGCTGGAAATACCACCAGCGCGCCCCCCGAGCGCAGCCATGCGGCCGCTTCGAGCAACGCGCGCGCGTTCTCTCCCACTGCGCTTCTGGAGCCGAACGGATTCACGAAGATGCACCACTGATGCAGCTCGGCGACGCCGGCTAGCAGGGAGTTGGCGAGAATGCGAACGTCCAGGCGCACGGCCGGCAGTGCATTGGCCAGGATCGCTGCATCGAGCAAGCCGAACGGGTGGTTCGCCACCACCAGCAGCGGACCAGAGCGCGGAATCCGTTCGAGCTCCTCGGGCCCTGCTTCCCAGGTGATACCCAGTGCCTTCAGCAGCCGGCCAGCCGCGTTCGCGTCGTGGGGCAGAGCGCGCATGGTCTCCAGCGTTTCACGCAGCCGATCCATGGCCAAGAGCCGCTCGATGGCTGGCTCCACCGGGTCGAGGAAGCGCCGGAAGGGCTCCCCGAAGAGGCCGGAAAAGGACGGCAAGTCGTTGCTGGTCTGGGTACGCATGGTGTGCCGTGATTCTTCAGGTTGCGTTTCCAGCCTGACGCAGCATGGTTTCAGGCGGATTAACATCCGGTGAAAAGTAGTTTCGGAGCCGGTCATCCGCGTGGTTCGACAGGCTTCAACTGCCTGCGTCCGCTCGCGGCGCAGCTCGCATTGAAGCGTGAAGACGCAACCGTTTTGAAAATGTAACCGAACCGAATCGAATCGGCTTGCATGTTAGTTGAAGCAATCAGCAATTCCGCGAGGTATACAGGCTCCGCCCTTTTCTCTATGTCGGTGGCGCCTTAGCCTTGCCTGCCCCGTTTATGCCAGCCTCGACTCTTTCTCTCCGGCTGTTCGGAGCCTCGGCTGTTGCGACCGTCGTGGAGATCGTGCAGGAACCGGATAGCGATGGCTCAGGCTATGTCTCTCGACCGAAATTCCGGTTCCGCTCCGCGAACGGGACGGAAGTACTCTGGGAATCGCACTCTTGTTCGAGCCCTGCCGCCTGGGCCCAAGGCGAAAGAGCTCAAGTGTTCTACTACCGATCACATCCGTCCTACTGCGTCGTCAACACCTTCGCGCAACAGTGGCTGAGAGCGATCACGCTGGGCGGCGCCGCCATCATCCCACTGCCGGTCGGCGCGCTGCCGATGGCGACCCGCCGAAGGCGCACGAAACTGAGACAACGGATGAAGGCGTATGGCCAGGGCATCGATACCGAGTTCGTTGGCCCTAGCTACAATACACACACATCCGTGGGCGACCAACATCCGTATCGGATCATGTCGAGATGGACGGATCCGCAAAGCGGAAGGCAGTACCAATTCCGCAGCATCGACCTGTGGATCGAACCGTCAGTCTGGCTGCCACGCGATGGAATCCCAGTGCGGATCGATCCGAAGAATCCCAAGCGGTATGAGATGGATCTCAACTTCATCCCTGCGGAGTTCCGGGAGGCATAGATGTCGGCTAGCTCTGCAGCGGATGCCGCGGAGCGCATCCCGACCCGGGAATCCCCGTGAATCGCGCCGGGCCATGCTGTCCGTTTGCGGGCACTCGAATGCCGGAATCGCAAGTGTCGAGCACCGTGCATTGCCAGCCGGCGAGATCCCCACTTCCTAAACTCAGCAGCATGAGCACGCTGCCGAATGGCAGAGGAATTGCCCGATCCCATCAAGAACCGACCACCATGTTGACATCCCTTCGCTATGCGCTTAGAGTGCTGCGCAAGGATCCGGGTTTCACCGCCGTCGCAATTGGCTCGCTGGCTCTCGGCATTGGCGCAACTTCGGCCATGTTCACTTTCGCCGATGCCGTACTGCTGCGGCCGCTGCCGGTGAAGGATCGAGGCCGCGTGGTGGCCATCAATGCCAAGACCGTCACATCGGCGCCGATCGGCCTCAGCACGACAATCTCTTACCCGGACTACATCGACTTTCGCGATCGGAATCGCACCTTCGACGGGCTGGTGGCAGCCTCCCCTGCAACCTTTGGCTTCAGCCCCGTTCCGGGCGCCTTGCCGCGCATCAAACAAGGCGAGTATGTTTCCGGCAACTTTTTCCGGGCGCTGGGAGTGGCGCCGGCGCTCGGCAGGGATTTTCGTCCCGATGAGGACCAAGCCGAAGGCCGCGATGCGGTCGCGATACTCAGCCACAGTTTCTGGGTTGGAGAGTTCGGCGCCAGTCGTTCTGTTCTGGGCTCGCGAATCCGGCTGAACGGAATCGATTTCTCCGTCATCGGCGTAGCGCCCGAGTCCTTTACGGGCATTGAGGTGAGACCGGCGGTGTACATTCCACTAGCTATGGCGCCGCGCCTGGGGCAAGGAGATCTTGATCGCCGCGACGTCGGCTGGTTGTCCGTCAGGGGCCGGCTGAGACCGGGCGTCAGCGTGGAGCAGGCAGGGGCCGACGTCGGCGGGATAGCGGTAGGACTCGAAAAGGCGTATCCGCAGCGCGATCACGTCCGGCGAACCGAGGTGCTGACCGAATTCCAGCTTCGCGTCAAGGAATCGCCGGCCACCCTGGCCATGGTGGTCATGCTGGGACTGCTGGCGGTTTCGGTCCTGCTGGTGGCTTGCGCTAACGTGGCCGGCCTGTTGCTAAGCAGGGCCCGCGCGCGGTCGCGAGAGGTTGCGGTCCGGCTGGCCATCGGCGCCACGCGCGGCGGTCTTATCCGGCAACTGCTGCTGGAGAGCCTCCTGATTGCCGTCGCCGGCGGCCTGGGCGGTATGGTCGTTGCCGATCAGGGAGCCGGACTTTTCAGCCGCATACCATTCCCCGGCGATCTGGCGTTTTCAATCGCCGCCACGGTCGACCGTCGGGCCTTGCTGTTCACACTGTTGATTTCGATCGCGAGCACGGTGTTGTTCGGGCTTGGGCCGGCCCTTCGCATAACGCGCCCGGACCTGGTTTCGGCGCTCAAAGCGGCTGACGCCGACAGCGGTCCGCGCCGCTTATGGGGTCGCAACACGCTCGTGACGGGCCAGGTGGCGCTGTCGCTGGTGCTGCTGGTGATCTCCGCGGTTTTGGTCGAGGGCTTTCGCTATGAGCTGGCTCAGGGGGCCGGCTTCCGCCCCGACCGCCTCTTCCTCACCAGCTTTGACACGCAGTTAGCCCGTTACTCGGACCACCAAACGCGGCAGTTCTACGAACGCCTCTTGGAACGGACGCGCTCTGCCGCGGGCGTGCGGTCGGCCGCTTTGACTTCCAGTTTGCCGCTTTGGAGTTGGGAGAACATCGGCGTCATTCCAGAGGGCTATCGGCTGCCGCCTGGCGAGCAAGCGCCTCCTGCTTTCGATTACTACGTCAGCGACGGCTATTTCCGCACGCTGGGCGTCCGCATTCTCGAAGGACGCGGTTTCCTCGAATCGGATCGGGAGAACTCGCCGATGGTGGCGGTAGTGAACGATCACTTGGCAAATCGCTTCTGGCCCAACGGGAACGCGTTGGGAAAGCGGTTCCATCTGAGCGGCGAGACCGGGCCTTTGGTGGAAGTAGTCGGCGTCGCGAAAGCGGCGAAGGTGTTCTTCATCTCGGAGCCGCCAGCGGATGTCGTCTACTTGCCCTTCCGGCAGCATCCGCGTTCCGGACTGACACTGGTGGCGGAATCGAATGCCCCGGACGCGACGACCATTGCTCCCGTGCTGCGCGAGGTCGTACAGCGGCTCGATCCGGACATGCCGGCGTTTGACATTCGCACCATGCACGACTTCTTCACACAGCGTTCTGTGAAACTGCCGAACATGATGGTCGAGACGGTAGCGGGCTTGGGCTTGACAGGGCTGCTGTTGGCGATGACCGGCCTGTACGGCCTGGTGGCCTACTCGGTAAGCCGCCGGACTCGTGAGATCGGCATCCGTGTTGCGATTGGCGCGGATCAGCGAGAGGTTCTTCGGATGGTCTTGGGGCAGGGGCTGAAACTGGGAGTGATCGGCGTCGCGGTCGGCCTGGTGGTGAGTGTCGCCGCCTGCCGCGCCATGACCTCGGCCACTTGGTTTCTTACCTTCGATCGCGTCAATCCCCTGATTTTCGCCGCCATCGCGGCGCTGCTTCTGGCGATCACCACGCTGGCAGCCTGGGCGCCGGCGCGCCACGCATCGCGGATCGATCCGCTGAAGGCGCTGCGTGACGAGTGAGGACCGCTTCATCCACCGGCTCGATCACCGGGCGCACCTCTCGACGATCTTGCTACGAATTGCCAACGACCAATACGACGAACGTATCGGGCTTTACGGTGCGTTGAGGCCTTTTCGCGGGATCGGGATTCGGGATCTCCAGTCATCTCGGCGGCGGGGAGGAATATCCTCCCTGTTTTAGGATCCAGAGCCATGGTCTTCGCGGTTGGCTGGGTCTTTACCGCTCCCAGATCTTCGTATTCGTCGGCCGATTTCTCATGGAAAACAGTAACCTTCTTTGATCAGAAACGGCGCGTTGGTGTAGTTCCGACGCGCACTGGTGGCTGCCCAATCGGAACCTGGACGCCGAGTGGATCTTCTGGGGCGTGTCGGCGTATGGGCTCACGCTTCCGAGTGCGATGCTCGCCTGGGTAGACCAACCGCCACCGGACGAAGAATGAGCGCCGGCTCGAATGATACGGGACCTTCGGTTCCGCAGCGCGTTAGGACTAAGAAGAACCTTGAGTTTAAACTGGAGGGTCTGATGGACCATGTCCAAACCGAAGCGGCCCGCAAGCCCTGGCTGTTGGGTGCTGGATTGGTGGTGGCACTCGTCGCGGCCGCCAAACTCGCGCTGCACATATATGCAGGACGGCGCTACGGCTACTTCGTCGACGAGCTGTACTATCTTGCGTGCGCCCGGCACCTCGCCTGGGGCTATGTGGATCAGCCCCCGTTGATCGCTGCGACCGCATGGATTGCGCGGGCGGTGTTGGGCGATTCGCTATCGGCCATCCGATTTCCGGCAGCCCTGGCCGGCGCAGGCACCGCAGTGCTTACTGGTATGATCGCCCGCGAGTTGGGCGGCAATCGGTTTGCGCAGGGCCTGGCGGCTTTGTGTTTGGTGCTGGCACCTGGAGTTCTCGCGCTTGATCACTTTCTTTCGATGAACGCTTTCGAGCCTCTGTTCTGGATGGGCGGCGTGTACCTGGTGATGCGGATCATCCGGACCGGGGACGCCAGGCTTTGGCTGAGGTTCGGCGTAATAGCAGGCATAGGGCTGGAGAACAAGCACTCAATGCTGATCTTCGGCTTCGGCCTTGTGGCAGGACTAATCCTGACGCGCGACCGGCGGTGGCTGCGCTCGCCGTGGTTCTGGGCAGGGGGGGCGATCGCGTTTCTCATCTTCCTGCCCAACCTGCTTTGGAACATCCAGAACCACTTTCCTTTCCTGGAGCTGCAGGCCAATATTCGCCGTAGCGGGCGGGATGTGAGACTCTCACTGTTAATGTTCTTCGGCCAGGAGATCCTGGCAATGCTGCCGTTGAGCCTGCCGATCTGGCTGGCAGGCTTGTGGTATCTGTTCTTCGATAAGGCAGGAAAGCGGTTTCGCGTGCTCGGCTGGGCCTGGGCTGTGACGGCCGGAGTCATTCTGGCACTCAGCCCTCGCATATACTACCTATTCCCCGCATACCCGATCCTGTTCGCGGCCGGCAGTGTAGCGTGGGAACGGTGGCTGGCAGCAGTCCGAGCGCAGTGGATCAAGCCGGCGTATGTGACGCTGATGGTGCTGATGGGCGCCCTCCTGGCGCCGACACTGATTCCGCTGCTGCCGCCCGAGGCCTACATTCGCTACGCGGCCGCCACGCACCTGCAGCAGCCGCGCGTCGAAAATCACCGGCTCGGACCTCTGCCGCAATTGTTCGCCGACCAGTTCGGCTGGGAAGAGATGGCGGCGACGGTCGCCGGGGTATACAACAGCCTGCCACCGGAGGTGCGCGCCAAGACCGGCATCTTCGGGCAGAATTACGGGCAAGCCGGGGCGATCGACCTATTCGGTCCGAAATATGGCTTGCCGCCCGCCATCAGCGGGCATCAAAGCTACTTCATCTGGGGGCCACGTGGCTACACCGGTGAGAGTGTCGTCGTGATGGCTGGGCGGCAGCAGGACCTCGAGTCGCGTTTCGCCACCGTTCAGAAGGTCGCGAGCGTCTATCACCCCTATTCCATGCCGTACGAGCATTTCGACATCTTCTATTGCCGAGCCCTCAAGCGCCCCCTGAGCGAGATCTGGCCGCAAGTGAAGAATTGGGACTGACACGTGCGACGTGAGGAGAACCGGAACCCCGGTCAACCACGCGGTCAGTTGCAAGGAAATCGAAACCCTGCGCTTCAAGGCGCCTCTCCTTCTGTTCAACTGCAGAGGGCGCCCGGCTGTGGCTGCCGCTTGTCGGCCGACGGCTCCTTCATCTGAGACGGCGCGGACTCGAGCACTAAGCAATAGACGACACAAAGGTGATTTGAAATGAAAGCACTTGTATGCACAGAATACGGACTGCCTGATATTCTCGAGTTAAAAGAGATTGAAACACCTATTCCTGAGGACAATGAAGTCCTGGTGGAAGTTCACGCGTCATCCGTGACTACTCATAACCTGGTCCTTGTGAGTGGCAAGCCGTTCTTTGTCCGCCTGATGGGCTCCGGGATTCTGAAACCAGTCATCAAGATACCTGGAAACGACATCGCAGGGCGGGTTGCAGCGGTGGGCCGAAACGTAACGCAATTCAGGCAGGGTGATGAAGTCTTTGGGGATTCGTCCGAGTGTGGCTTTGGTGCTTTTGCTGAGTGCGTATGTGTTCCTGAAACTGCTCTAGCCTTCAAACCGGTAAATGTGACATTCGAAGAAGCAGCCGCCGTACCTCAGGCGGGACTCGTCGCCCTGCAAGGCCTCCGTGATAAAGGACAGATTAAGAAGGGGCATACGGTTCTGATCTATGGTGCGTCCGGCGGTCTGGGCACTTTCGCGGTGCAGATTGCCAAGTACTTCGGGGCTGAAGTAACGGGCGTATGCAGCACGCGGAATCTGGATATGGTGCGTGCGATCGGCGCAGACTATGTCATTGACTATACGAATGAGGATTTCGCGCGAGGTGGGCAGCGGTATGACCTCATATTCGCCATACATTATCGTTCGATTCTCGATTTCAAGCGCGCACTGAGCCCCCAAGGAACCTATGTCAGCGTTGGAAGTCCTTCCTTGAAGAGAATCTTCCAGGATATGATCCTGGGACCCTGTCTTTCCACGAAAGGGAGTAAGAAACTGGTGGGTGGGTGGGCGTTGATACCAAACAAAGATCTGGCTCTGATGAAGGCGCTTATTGAAGACGGCAAAGTAAAGCCCGTCATCGACAGGCGTTACCCGTTAGCTGAGGCCGCTGAAGCTTTCCGGTATTACCGAGAGGGCCACTCCCGGGGAAAAGTGGTGATCACTATTCGCCAGGCCGTAGTATGAGGGCCACGGTCCCGGTCAACTGCCCACTGACTCCGCGCGCTGACGGATTCCGAGCATCATCTTCCGCTCCAAGCCGGTTCGGGCACGAATGCCAAGGTAACCGGCAGTATGTCACCCGCCGCAAGAGCGCTACCGAGCACGAAAGCGCTATTCTTCTCGGCAGCAATCACGGGGATGGCAGGCATCTTCGGGCCTGCCAAGGCGGCGCGGCTCATCGACATTCAAAAGATTTCAAGCGGCGGCAGATCGGCGGACGGCAGCGATGCGCCAAGGTACTTGGCCAGCGTGGGAGCGATCGAGCGCATATCGATTTCGCCCACGTCCGTACCCGCGCGAATGCCGGAGCCGGCGATGAGGAATGCCGCCATCATCTCGGGGTGCGTCGGCGCATAGCCGTGCGTCCCGCCGGGCTTGATCTCCTTCACCAGTGGCCCATCGATGGCGGGTGCGATCGAAAAGCCGGGCTTCATATCGATGGCGAAATCCGGCACCGCTGATCCTCCCAGCCGTGCGATCGCGTCGCGGTCGAGCACGCCCGCAATGCCGTTGGCAGGGTCTGCGGCGAGTTCGCGCAGTAACTTGGCCACAGTCTCGCTAGTGGCTTGATCATGCGGGTCTTTGAGCACGATCATCGCCGAACCTCCACTTCCCCAAGACGCGGCTTTCCACCCCGTCACGGCCGGCGCCTGCAGCGAATCCCGTTTCGGGTTGGGCGTCATCAAGCCGGCTTTTACCAGCGCAACCCGGGGACTGAACTCGTGATCGATGCGCGCAAAGCCGTGATCGGACACGATGCAAACCGCAGCCCCGGGATTCTCGTGGCGCATGGCATCGCTGAGCCTGCCCACCATGCCGTCAATCTCCTCGAGCGTTCGATTGGCTTCGCTGCTAAACGGGCCCGTTCGGTGTTCCAGTTCATCGAGGGCGGCCAGGTGCACGGTCATCAGGCGCGGGTGTTTGTGGAGGATGATGGCCTCGGCATAGCGGGCGCGCGACCAATCGCTGGGAATTGCGTCTTCCAGGTCGGTCACGTAGGGGCCGATCTGGCCCTCGAACTCCCGCAGTAGACCGGGAGTCGACAGCGCGCGTAACAGCTTCAAATCGTCAGGCGTCGTGGCGCGCCAGTATTCGGGGATCAAGTCGCTCACACCCGGCGCGCCCACACTGACCGGCCAACTCACGCTCCCTACCCGGTAACCGGCATTCGCCGCAGCTTCCCACAGCGTAGGAGCGTGAATGTCTTCGCTATACCAATACCAGCCTTCGAAGTTGGTTCCCGTCGGATCGAAGGTAAGGTTGTTGAAAATGCCGTGCCGCGCTGGCCAGACGCCGGTGAGGATCGTGGTATGGCTCGGGTATGTCACCGTAGGCAGCACGCCCCTGACACCACTGGCATGGGCGCCGCCGGCAAAAATCCGGCGTAGATTAGGGATCTTGAGGCCGTGTTCATCAGCCGCGGTGACGTAGTCCGGCCGCATGCCGTCGATCGAAATCAGCAGCAGGGCACGCTGACCGGCCGGCTGGCCTGCCATCTGCCCGATTGCCAGGCCGGTTAACAGAGCGTTAGTGAACAAGCGGCGCGATAGTGTCATGGGCTTGGATTCTCTCGTCCAAATGTATCAGTTTGCAAAAGTGCAACGGCGGCCGGCGCGGGTTCGAAGTCCGAGTGGCGGCCGCCGCGAGATTACTGTAGGAGACGCCTTGCCTAGAACTGGAACCGTAACATCATCTGTATCGAGCGGGGGCCGGCTTGCTGCACGAGCTGGCTCTGGCTGATGAGCCCGAAGGAGCTGCTGGCGACGTTCATGTTCGGGGCGGCCTTGTTCAGGATATTGAACAGATTTGCGAACTGAGCCTCATACCGCAGGCCAATCCTCTCCGAAATGGAGAATGTCTTGCCGACGGAAGCAGAGAACACTCCTGTTCCGGGCCCTTCGAGAATTCCCACGCCACAGTTACCGAAGCGGCCGATGTTGCTCTTGGGAATCGAGTATGCATTCACGTTGAAGTAATCGGCCGTCGTTGGATTCGACAGATACCCCGACTGGCCCGACACGCAATCCGGCCGCTGCTGGCTTACCGAACGGGACGAGGGGAAGGTGCCGGACGGGTCGGCAAGACTGCTGGGGAAGTATGGCGTCAGCCACGGCCCCGTCTGAGCGAGGGCGACTGCGGTTGTGCGCCATCCTCCGACCACGAGGTCGGCCGCGCGGCTTACGCTGCCGAAGTACTTCTTACCGCGGCCAACCGGCAGGTCGTAAACCACGGTGCTGACGAAACGCTGGCGCGGATTGTAATATGCGTTCCCGGAATCCGCGGCGATGTTGAAAAGGTTGTTTACGTTGTCGCCGTTATCGCCCTGGCCGCCTGCTGGAATTGCCGATGAAGGCGCAACGCCGAGTGCATTCGTGATGTCTTTCGCCCAGGTGAAGCTGTTGGAAAACGTCAGATCGTGCGCAAATCGGTGGTTCGCTTCTAGTGTCAACGCGTCGTATTTTGCGCTCGGGCCATTGTCCCGGGTTAGTACCTCGCGGAAATTCGGGTACCTCAGGTTTTGGGCGCGGAGCGCCGGCGTCGCCACCAATGCGGCGTAGCCAACCGTGTTTGGCAGAACCTGGTTGAGGTCGGGACTGTAAATCAAGTTATAAGTGTGCGATCCGGTGTAACCGGCGCGCAGCAACGTATTCCATCCAATATCGTGATCAATCGAGAGGTTCCACTGAATCACCCTCGGGTCTTTCAAGTTGTATTGATTAGCGCGCCGGTAGCCGGGAAATGCAGCGGCGCTGCCCGCGCCACTCGGAAACGCGTTAGGAAAGAACGTCGTGCCGTAGTCGGCGTAGTAGCTGGTGTCCACACCCAGCAGTGAGTATAGGACCGCGCCCAAGACCGGAACCGAATAGATACCCATGGAGGCGCGGATCGAGGTCTTCGAATCCGGACTCCAGGCCAGACCGAGTCGAGGTTGAATATTTCCATGGTACGTATAACGAAGCGTGTCCGGCAAGCCTACCTGGCTGGCGGTCACGAACGGGGTGTTCCCAACGGCCCCTTTCCACAGGGGGTTAATCAGCCCCGTCTCTTCGTTCTGTATCACTAGGCGCCCACCTGGATAGTTTCGGTCGAAGTTGCCTAATTGGTGGGAAGCCTCATTGAAGGGAGTATTGACTTCATACCTCAAGCCAACCGTCAACGTGACGTTTGGGCGGATGCGCCACTCGTCTTGAGCGAAGCCACCGTAGTGATAACCAAATGGCTTGCCATCAGGCCCGTTTTGCGCCTGCACCGCATCATCGATTCGTCCTTGGAGGAACGTGGCGAAACCCTGAGCGTCACTGCCGGTGTAGAAGTAATCGCCATACTCATCGCCGAGATTGAAGGTGATATTGTCCTGATAGCTGAGGCGGCGGAGTTCCGCGCCAACCTTCATCGTGTGCTGGCCGAGTATCCACGACACGTTATCACCGACCTCCGTGGTGGCGTTCTTATTGACGCGCGGATGACCGTACGGGTTGGTGGCGCCTCCGAGGAGATCGCCGATATAGAAAACGGGGACGCCGCCCAGACCATTCTTCGGCGCTCCTGGCAGACCTAGGATACCTGCGTTCTTGACGATCGAATCGCCCTGCGCTGCCTCCGGGTACAGGAAAGTGAAGTTCGCGCGGGTATATCCGAAACGGAGATCATTGATCAGATTAGGCTTAATGATCCAGTTGTAGGAAGCAGCTATGTTCGTAAGATCGGAATCGGTTGAGAATGACCCCATCAGTGGGTTGTAGGTAGTGTCGCCTGCTCCGCCCGCACCCAGGGCCGCATCGGTTCCGATGCCGGCGATCGTCTTCTGGGTGACGCGCGCCCATACGTGGTGATTCGCACCGAAGTTGTGGTCCAGGCGCCCGTCAAACCCGTCATTTGCATATGTCCCCGGAAATGACGTTACGAGGTTAGGAGTGGTCAACGCAGTCCCGCTGTTTGTCGGTGTGGGAAACACAGAGGGAATAAGCTTGGTGGCAACCTCATTGAGCTGGGATGACGGGACCTTGTTGCCGGGAAGGGGACTGCCGTTCAGGCCGATGATTGTGCTGCCCGAGCCGCTGAAGTCTCCCGTAATCCACGCCGTAGGCGGTGTGTTAGCCGAGATCAGCGTGTTCGAGTCAAGGCGCACGCCTTCATAGTCGAAGTAGAAGAAGGTCTTGTTCTTGCCGTCGTAAACATGAGGCAGCAGTACGGGACCGCCGATTGACGTGCCAAAGGTATTGGCGTCGCCCTCCGGAACGATACCACTGATGGCGTCCTCCGAATTCAGACTCCTGCGCTGGAAGTACCAGAAAGCGCCCCCATGAAAATCATTGCTGCCGCTCTTGCTGATTACCATGATGTCACTCGCCTGAGAGAACTCCGCGCTGTTGGCTGCGGTGTCGACTCGAAACTCGGCGATACCCTCAACCGACGGAAACAGATCGCGCGTGGGGCCGCCGAAGCGAGGAAGCTGAGTGGATACCCCGTCCAGGGAGAACGATGTCGCTGTAGGCAACTGGCCCGAGATCGTGATGTTTCCACCGGTGTCGGACTGAACGCCTGGCGCAAGATCCGCAACTCCAATCGGGCTGGGGCTGCCCGTGGCTCGGAAGTTCAGCGCCAGATCGTTGATGGCGTCGCCCGATTTCGAATCCGACCGCGTCAACTGTTCGGCGATGACAGGCGTCCCGACTACTTGGACCGTGGTGGCAGCCGCGCTCGCGATTGCCAACTGCAAGTCGACCGGGAGTTCCTCGCGCGCCAACAGGTTCACGTCCTTCCGTTCGGTTACGCTGAACCCGGGAGCGCTAGCTGCCAGCGTGTAAACGCCGGGATCAAGGTTTACGAAGCGGTAGCTCCCTTCCGTATTCGTCACCAGGCTGTGCTTAACCTTCGTCTGTTGGTTAGTAGCGTCGACCGTCGCCCCGTGGACTGCCGCAGATGACGGATCGGTGACCCTGCCGTTGATGCTTCCGTAAGTCGACTGAGCCAGCGTCACAGCGGACGTCAGGAGACAAACGGCTGCGAATCCGAGTGCGCGTCTGAAGATGGAATGTGTGCTGAGTTCCAAAAGGAACCTCCTCAAAGTGTTATTAAGGACGGCGTGCGGAACCGGTGCACAGCAGAGTGTCCAGGTCCCGAGTGCCGACGAGTACCCTTCCTCGGCAGCATACTAAGTGAGCGATGTCATCGATGTGACACTTCGCTCACGCGATGGTTACAAGCGAGCAGTTATAGCGAGCGCTGAGACGCAGGCGGACTTGACACTGGATTGTCATCAAGAACGCAAGCAGCGACAGTTATTCTGACGATGATGAAAGTGGATCCAAGGTGCACGTGTTTGTGCGAAAGAGACCATCGCTTGGTCTCCGTGTCTGGGCCGATGGACGGCGCGGGGGCGTCGAGCGGAGCATGAGACTCCATTGCGTTATCTTCGACTGGGCTGGTACCATTGTGGACCACGGCAGCCGGGCGCCCGTAGCTGCTTTACAGGATGTGTTTGCCGGGGCGGGTGTGGCGGTCACAGTCGCCGAGGCGCGCCTGTCGATGGGGATCGCCAAGAAAGATCACATCCGCTGCATTCTCGAATTGCCGCGCGTGAAGGAAGAGTGGACCCGGCAACACGGAACTGCGCCCTGCGAACCGGACGTCGAAGCGCTCTACGCCGAGTTCATTCCGAAGCAACTCGACTGTCTCGGACGATTCTCGGGCGCAATCGCCGCCGTGCCGGATACGTTCGAGGGACTGCGCTCTCGCGGCATTAGAATCGGGTCGACCACCGGCTACACACGACCCATGCTGGAGTTCCTGGTTGGCCGCGCACGCGAACAGGGTTTCGAGCCGGACTGCGCAATTTGCCCGGGGGATGTGCCGGGAGGGGGCCGTCCCGCTCCGTGGATGTGCTACCTGAATGCGATACGGCTCGAGGTGAGTCCCCTCTGGTCTACCGTCAAGATCGGCGACACGCCTAGCGACATCGAGGAAGGTCTGAATGCCGGCATGTGGGCGATCGGTGTCACTCGCACGGGCAACGAAGCTGGTTTGACCGAGGAGGAATGGATTTCGGCTACCGCCGCCGAGCAGCACGAAGTGATAGTGCGGGCGCAGAAACGCCTGCGGGATGCGGGCGCGCATTACCTGGTGGAGAGCGCGGGCGATTGTCTGGATGTGATCGATGAGATTGCGGGCCGGATGTCGTCGGGCGAACGGCCATAAGCCAGTGGCGCCCCCGAGTTCGGTGCAAGATTTGTCGGCGCAACTCGAAACCACTATTCCCAGCCGGTTCGAAAGATGGCGCGTGCTCACCGTCGCGTTGATCGTGACCGGTTACGCGGGTTATTATCTCTGCCGCTCGGACCTCGCAGTAGCTATGCCGTTGCTGATCGCTGAGATGGGAAAGCGAGGGATCGTACCGGATGACGCCAGGATCCGCCTCGGCACGATCGCGTCGCTGGGTGTGCTGGCCTACGCCATCGGCAAGTTTCCCAGCGGGTGGCTGGCCGATTTCCTTGGCGGCCGGCGCAACTTCCTGTTTGGAATGGCGGGATCTATCCTGTTCACGATTCTGTTCGGCCTTGCCGGCGGCATTCCCCTCTTCACGTTTGCCTGGATGGGTAATCGTCTCACCCAGTCGATGGGCTGGGTCGGAATGGTCAAGATCACGTCCCGCTGGTTCTCTTACTCTTCGTACGGAACCGTGATGGGCATCGTCAGCCTGAGTTTTCTCTTTGGCGATGCCGCCTCGCGTGAGTTCATGTCGTGGCTGATGGGCGCCGGGCTCGGGTGGCGCGGCATATTCTATACGGCGGCCGCCACGCTCGGCCTCCTGTTGCTGGTCAACCTCGTTCTGCTGAAGGAAACGCCGGAACGAATCGGCTGCTCCGAGCCTCCGGCCAATCCCACTAACTTGTTCCAGTCTGAAGGCGGGAAACATACGCCCGAGAGCCTGCGCTCGTTGTTGGGAACATTTGCGCGCAGCCGCGTCTTCTGGCTGGTGTGTCTGCTTTCCTGCGGCATTACCGTATTGCGCGAGACCTTCAACCTGTGGACGCCGACTTACTTCACGCAGGTGACGGGACTGACGGTGGCCGACGCCGCGCATAAGAGTGCCCTCTTTCCATTGTTTGGCGGCATCTCTGTGCTTGTGGCAGGCTTCCTGAGTGATCGCCTGGGCAAGGACGGACGCGCCGCCATCATTTCTTGCGGCATGCTACTGGCGGCGCTGGTGTTGTTCGTGCTGGCTTTCGCTGGTTTCGGAGGATCGAAGGTTGTGCCCGTCGTTCTGGTCACGTTGGTTGGTTTCGTGATGACCGGACCATACTCCTATCTGGCAGGCGCCATCTCACTCGACTTCGGCGGAAAGCAGGGCAGTGCGACGGCATCCGGGTTCATCGACGGTGTCGGCTACCTGGGAGGAGTTTTCGCCGGAGATGGTTTCGCCAGGGTCTCCGTGACATGGGGCTGGAAGGGTGGTTTTGCCTCGTTGGCGATCGTAGCTCTGCTCTCGAGCGTCGCCGGCGTTGTCTATCTCGACCACCAGAGGCGGCTAGTTTGAATAACGCGGGGCGACCGCGACAAAAACGAGGACCCACTTCGTGACGACTGCTAAACTGCTATTCACTCCAGGACCCCTCACCACCAGCGGGACGGTGAAGGCTGCGATGTTATGCGACGCGGGTTCGCGCGACCGCGACTTCCTGCAGACGGTGCGCGAGATTCGGGAGCGGCTGCTGGCGCTCGGCGAGGCGGCCGCGCCAAACGTCGCGGGGGAATACGAATGCGTCCTGATGCAGGGGAGCGGCACTTTCGCCATCGAATCGGTGATCTCCTCGGCGATTCCGCGCGACGGCAAGCTGCTGGTCCTGGTAAATGGAGCCTACGGACGCCGCATCGCGCAAATGGCGCGAGTCCACGCGATTGACACCGAGACTGTGGACGCGCCTGAGAATCGCAAGATTTCGCCTGGAGCCGTGGTGCAGCGTCTCGCGTCATCGCGCGGCATCACCCATGTGGCGGTAGTTCATTGCGAGACGACCACCGGCATTCTCAACCCGATCGAAGCGATTGGTGCCGCGGTGGAGCGGACTGGTGCAGCGTACGTCGTCGATGCCATGAGTAGCTTCGGCGCGATCCCGCTGGATCTCGCCGCGGCGCGGATCGATTTCCTGATTTCGTCGGCGAACAAGTGCATCGAGGGCGTGCCCGGCTTCGGGTTCGTGTTGGCGCGGCGCCGCCGGTTGCTCGAAGCGAAAGGCCGCGCCCGCACGCTGAGCCTCGATCTCTACGCGCAATGGGCCGCCTTCGAATCCGATGGCCAATTCCGTTTTACTCCGCCGACGCACGCTTTGCTGGCGTTCCGTCAGGCCTTGCTGGAACTGGAAGCCGAAGGCGGCGTAGCCGGTCGCGCGGCGCGCTATCACACGAATCACGTAGTGCTGATGCGGGGCATGGCGGAGTTGGGTTTCGAAGCATACCTTGCCACGGAAGACCAAAGCCACATCATCACCGCGTTTCGCTATCCGCAGCACCCGCGGTTTCGGTTCGAAGACTTTTACGGGCGGTTGAGCGAATTGGGATTCATCATTTATCCCGGCAAGCTGACATCTGAGTTCTATTTTCGCATCGGGACTATCGGGCGGCTGTCGCCATCGGACATCGACGCATTGCTCGGCGCGATTCGGCGCGTTCTGCAGGAGGTGGGCATTGCCCCCGGCGTCCGCACCGCTCATTGAACGGCGTCTTTGGCTGCCACATTGTCTGAAGTTCTCACCGGAACCGACGCTTGCCCGGTCTTCATGCGCGCGAGCGCCTAAAAAGCGGCATTGTCACGCTTCTGTAACAATGCAGAAATAAAATGGACCCGGAAATCTGATATGTCCGACGGAGCATTGGCGACAGTTCTCCCGGTCGGGCTGTTGCTCGGTGCCGTCGCCTTTGCGTATGTGCTCAGCAGGAGCAAGGGCGAGGACCCTAAACTAAACCTGCTCGATTCGCTTTTTCGGGCAGTTAGCGAGGAAAGGAGCGACTCCCGGCAGCGCCCTGCGTGAACCAGGACAAATCACCCGCCACCTCACATGACGCCTCTCTCCCTGGCGATTCTGATCATCGCCATCGCTCTGATCTTCGACTTCATCAATGGTTTTCACGACGCCGCGAATTCTGTCGCGACGGTGGTTGCCACCCGCGTTCTCAGCCCGCTGCAAGCGGTAGTATGGGCCGCGTTCTTCAATTTTGTCTCGGCGTTCACGTTCGGTACGGGGGTTGCAGGCACAGTCGGAAAAGGCTTCGTGAAACTCAGCATGGTTACTCCCGAAGTTATCCTCGCGGGCCTGATTGGAGCGATTGTCTGGGACTTGATTACCTGGTGGCTCGGCCTGCCTACCAGTTCCTCTCACGCCCTGATTGGTGGCTACGCAGGCGGTGCTCTGGCTAATGCAGCCTCCAGCCTTGGTGTGACGAGGGCCTTCGAAGGCCTCGTCAGGGGGCAGTGGCCGCTGACGGTGGGGTTTATCGTCATCGCACCGGTCCTCGGTCTGGTTCTGGCTTATCTGCTCATGGTGGCTATCTACTGGTTATTTCACAAGTCGAGTCCATCTCGAATGGATGCGCACTTTCGTAAGCTGCAGTTGGTTTCCGCCGGACTCTACAGCTTCGCGCATGGCACCAATGACGCACAAAAAACCATGGGTATCATCACCAGCGTTCTGGTGACCGGCGGTTTTCTGCGGACCTTCCGCGTGCCGATATGGGTGGTTCTCGCGGCGCACGCCGCGATTGCCCTCGGAACGCTCAGCGGAGGATGGCGCATCGTCCACACTATGGGTTCCAGGCTGACCAAACTGAGACCGCGATCCGGATTCTGCGCGGAGACGGCAGCGGCCACGTCCATTCTCTTTGCCACTTTCCTGAAGCAGCCTGTTTCTACGACTCACGTGATTGCGGGGTCGATTGCCGGTGTGGGAAGCATACAAAGAGTGAAAGCGGTGCGTTGGGCGATCGCACGGAAAATGGTGTGGGCGTGGGTGTTGACAATCCCCGCGGCGGCTTCTATCGCGGCGCTGGCGTTTCTGGCTCTTTCCTTCATCCGGCTAATTGCGTAAAAACCCCCAGCCTGCGAAACGACGAGAACAAGGTCGCTAATATGGCCGCGCAAGCCAATGAGCAGGCTTCATCCTCGTCGAGCCCTCCAAACCAAAATTCTGCAGATGCAGGACGTCATCGATCTTTACCGCGTCCATGAGAACCTCCGTTCGTGGCGTGAGCGGATTGCCTTTTTGCGAATACTGGTGTGCTTTCCCTAACAGAGTTTACGGGTGAACTTCCTGGAGCTGACCTCGCGTGCGCGCCTATATATATAAGGAGGCAGACCCGGCCCGATTTTGCCGCTTCAGGCGTCAGCCACCGCGAGCGAAGCAGGTGCGGGCCGGCTGACTTCGGCCGTTTACGTTCCGTTGCAGCAACCGTTCGTTGCATCTGCTGGAGCGTCGCCTCTGCGCGCAGGCTGGGTGGTCTGCCCGGCGCCATTCTGCCGTTCACCCGCCGCACCGGCCTCCTTTTCAAGAGCCGCGATCAGTTGCCGCAGCACGCTGCGATTTGGAATGTCGTCCAGGCACTCGCTGGCCAGATTCATCTGCTGGCAGAGCCGCGAGAGGTTCGCTTGCCCGACAACTCGTGTGGCGGCACGAAGTCGTTCCACACCGCGCAGGGTGTCCTCCAGTTTCGCCGCCAGTGCGCTCAGCACTGCCGCGTCCGAGATCTGCTCCGGATCCTCAGCGGCGATCGACTTCGTTACCGACCTTGCCAGACCAAGCCCAACCTGATCGCGGAGCAGCGTCACCCGTGCCTTGAGAGTTAACAGATCATCGGAGGCCGCACTCTTGTGCTGCATGTGCCCATTCGTGCTCGAATGAGCATTTCCGTTTTGGCTGGTCGTGAGGCCCGGTTTGCGTTTTGGAAGCGCCCAGTCGGGTAGACGAGGTCTGGACAGCGGCTGCTTCCGCTTGTCCAGATCGACCCAGTTGCCACCCAGGTCGTAGAGGTACCGTCCCAACCCGAAGCAAGAGCAAGCCCGCTTGAATGCCTGCGCTTCCGCCGCGGTGCCGGCGTTCTCGTTATCGGCCCACTCCTCGCCGAGGCCACTGTGTGATCCCAGACCGTCGATTGTTAACCGACAGGTCACGACAATCTTTCCGGAAATCATGCATTCTCGTTCCCCTCGGTCTTTACGCTCAAAGTTGTGGATGACCTGCACGGCATACTCCCGAGTCC